>Ga0182027_10014021_pt1 | contig 11123 bp, 7 predicted proteins | sample 712E1DmetaG_FD_121300 | JGI IMG/M metagenome (GOLD analysis project Ga0182027, IMG submission 121300) | Permafrost microbial communities from Stordalen Mire, Sweden - 712E1D metaG (Illumina Assembly) | ecosystem: Environmental > Terrestrial > Soil > Wetlands > Permafrost | place: Sweden...
CGCCTTCCGAGGCGCGGACTACAATTGAAGAGCAGCACACAGACGTGCGCCCGTAGCTCAGCTGGATAGAGCGTTTGCCTCCGGAGCAAAAGGTCGGCGGTTCGAATCCGCCCGGGCGTACCATAACTCCTTTTATTTCAATCGGATTCTTGCAAGGGGGCCGATTTGCGATCGCCAAGCATGTCGGTTATTGATGAAGGGTTGATGAAAGGTAGGTGAGAGTCAACTCCGGAAATCATTGTAACGCCTATCTTTAAAGACTATTTCGAAGTCGCGACCTCTTGTATTTTGAGCAAGAGGTCGGTGGATCCGGGAGGTCCCCAAATGGCCGGAAGGTATGGTCTCCGGCCGGCAGAATTGCCAACTGTCTTTGGCCGGGTTCGGAGACCAGCGAAAATGTTCTGCTCAGACCTCTCTCTGCCCGCGTCTCTACGAGCGACCAACAGATCCTCCCGCCCCCCTACAGATCCGTTTCCTACGCGAATATTCCACGCGGCGGGCTGCACGGTTGCAAATGTAGGTGAAAGAGGTCGACAGCGGTAGCCTCGCAACGGCAACCGCGGGAGAAGTTGCGGGAGGTGCGGCACCTCAACATCGGCCGCAGACTGTTGTGCCCCGCTTTCTGGGTTGAGCTATTCCGCGAGGCGCCAGATTCCTTACTCAGCCTTACCGAAAGGACACCTACTGATCCACAAGTCATGATTCGACCTGAGACTCAGGAACTACGGCCAAAAACTGGAACGGCCGCGAGTGAGAGCGCTTGTCCGTGCGTTCTTACCCGCGGCCGTCGACGTTGTGTTCAGGTTCCACCGATCAGACTCCGAAAAGGTCGCTGAATGCCATTGCCGTGGCAGTCAGCAGCACCATGAACCAGCCGCTTCGAATCGGCCTGGTCAAGTCGATGTAGCGTTCCGTGATACTGCTCATTTTGAACCTCCTTTCCACCCGAGTTGGGATTTTCATTCGCGCTGATTTGACCTCCTTTTCTGAACCCCTTTCTCTGTTTGGGTTCGCACAACCTTATTGCAAGTCCGGTGCCAAACGGTTCTCACCTTGACACTTCGCGGAAAGCTATTGAAATGCAGCAAAAAGGACTCGGACACGAGGTCTTGATCGTTCTGTTGTTGCTCTCGTGGGGGTGAGCAAACCGCAAATGCGGAAGCCGTTCCGCAACTCCCGCGGCGCGGGCACGAACCCGCCTCAGTGATCGCTACTATGGAGTGTCGAACGCGTTCAGAATTTCGCACGCTGAGTACAGTGCCAGGAGTTTCTTCGTGCGGCGCACCTCCGGCTCCTTGAGGATCTCCAGCGTGCAGTAGAGCAGGGCCGCGAAGTAGTGTTCGCCTCTCGGGTCGTGCGGCCGGCAGACACGCACAACCTCGGTGCGGACTTTCGCGAGCAGTTGCTCAACAAGCTTCTGACTTGGCCGGAACTCCAGATCCGAGGCAAGGGCGTCCTCGAGAGTGCACCACTCAGCAAGGCGCCCAATGTCGAGATCGCGAAATCCGCCATTCCCGAGTTCCGTCTCCATCAGGACCAGCTTGATATCCCGTTCGATCACGGCAAGGTCCCAAACCAGTCTTCCTTTTGGCCAGTAGTCCCCGCAGTCGATCATTTGGACGAGCGGCGTCGCAGGCGCTACGTTGCCGCTCTTGATGACCATGCAGTTCCGCGGGTTGGGGTCGCCATGCACATGCCCCAGCGCTACGGCAGGGTGCCTCATCTCCAGCCACTCTGGAAGGATGCTCCTGACCAGATTGAAAAGCGGGGCAGACCTGGTCTTCCAGTCTCTGCCGGCGGGCTTGGGGCGAATACGGTCGACCTCGGCGAGCATGTGCTCTGCATAGGGTTCCAGGTCTGTCAAGGCATGCTTCAGCGCGATCCTCATCTGGGTTGTGAGCGGGAGGTGTCTGAAATAGGGCGCGGGCGCTTCGGGTCCGGGCTCTGCCTTCGCGCGCTTCTGTGGCACCTCGGGAACAGACCAGAGGAATTCCGTCTGAATGGGGTACGGCGCGTTGTTTGTGCGCAGAATGCCCAGCACCGCGTCTAGAATTGCCACGTGGTCTGCGGTCTTTTCCTTGCTGAATACGTATTTCCAGTTATCGCGCGGCGCGGGCTCGGTGGAAGCCGACATGTAACAGACCGGAAACAGCGTCCTCCCGCCCACAGCGAAGACCGACTTGTACTTTCTCGGATCTGCCGATATCTCCGCCAGTGGCACCGGCTCTACGACGCAGTTGCCAAGCCAGGCCTGAGCGCCCAGATGATTCGTAAACTCCCGCTCGTACTTCAGCGGATCGTCGTGCAGCTTCAGGAAATATTCCTGTTGATCCGGATCTCCTTCCAGGTAGAAGCGGCACATAGGAGCTCCCGACCACCCGCCCTCGACCGAGAAGACCCGCGCCCTGGACGCCTTCGGGAAGAAGCGCGCGATGAATCTCTCAAGCGCAGATCTGCCGACTTTCTCGATCACTTTGAACAATACCGGATCCGGGGACGTCACTTCGGCGTGAAGGCTGAATTTCGGGAGTTCCGCCTCGGGTATTAGCTCGCGGAGGCAAGCCCTGATTTGCGCAGTTCGCGCGTCAGGTTTGAGCACTGCATACCGGCCCTCGCCGTATCCGGCCAGGAACTTCGCGAGTTCCCCTTCCTCGAAGTTCTGGTGGACGACCATTACCCGCGGCCGGGGATCGATAGACTCTAAGACCCGCCGGGTCGTTTGTGCGGCTTGTGCCACCGCCGACGACCACGGGAACACCACGATGGACGCCGGGTGCGCAGCGAGGGCGGCGGCTATGCCCTCCACAGTCTCTGCCTGCCATCGTGCCCACGGGCTGGATTCATAGAGGCATCTTTCAATACTCTGCGCGAAGTCGTCAAAGTTATTGGCCAATTCCAGGTGAAAGAACCGCGTGTAGTCAGGACTCGGCTGTGCGTTCGTTGGAGTCGCCATCTCGCAACCTTTCGGCAAGCGTCTTTCGGTCGATGCCTGCGGCGCGCGCGGCGGCGGACTGGTTCCCGCCGAATTCCCGCACGAGCCGGGCGAGGTACTCGCGATCGAATGCGCGGGTCACAATCTCGCGGGCATCGAGATACGAAAGAGCCTTGTCGTATGTGGGCACGGATGGCGCCGTGGAGGCTTCGCGGGGATGGGCACTCAACTCGCGCGGCCAGTGGAGGGGCACAATGAGATCGCCTGGGTCGGACTGGGCGAGGGCATGAATCACGGCATTTTCGAGTTGCCGCACGTTCATGCTGAAATCGAACTGTTCGAGCACGTCCATTGCCGTACTGCTGATCTCCACCATCCGCGCACCGCGGTGCCTGTCCAGGAAGAGACGTGCGAGAATCGGGATATCGGAGCGCCGCGCACGCAGGGCCGGCAACTCGATGCGAATTTGATTGATTCGGCCGAGAAGGTCGCGGCGAAACCTGCCTGCCTCCACCTCGGCATCCAAGTCGCGCGAGGTCGCGCAAACCAGCCGGCCATGGAACGGGATACTGTCGTTCTCGCCGAGACGCTCAAATTTCCGGTGTTCGATGACGCGCAGCAGTTTCATCTGTAGCGGCATCGGCATGTCGCCGATCTCATCCAGCAGAAGAGTACCGGCACCCACAGCGGCGAATCGCCCTTCCCTATCTACGCTGGCGCCGGTGTAGGCTCCGCGGATGTGCCCGAACAGCTCGCTTTCCAGCAGGCTCTCCTGCAAGGCCGCGCAGTTCACTGCAAGAAATCGATTTGCGCGTCGGCGACTAAGCTGATGGATGGCCCGGGAAAACTCCTCCTTGCCGGTCCCGGTTTCGCCGAGAACGAGGACATTGGCGGACGAACGGGCTGCGCGGCGTAACTCCTCGAGGCATCGCAGAAAGCAGGAATGCTCACCGATCAACGAAGTGACCCGCAAGCGATCGAAGACTGCGTTCTCCTCGTCGTCGGCGGGCCAGGACAGTTCGTTAAACTGACGAATCTCCGCTGCAACTTCACGCGAGTCCACTGGCGAGAACAGAAAATCTACCGCGCCTTCCATGCGGAACCGCTGGCCCATCGTCAAAGCCCCACGGGGCACCAGAACGACGACAGGCAATGGGACAACCATCAACCGGGCCGCCTGCAGTGCATTCAAGAACGCACCGAGTTGGGGACCGCTCGCACACTGTACGAATGCGAGGTCCGCGGGCGTGGCGAGCGCATCTTCCCACTGCGGGAACGAAGCGCTATCGTGTCCGGTGCGCTCGACCGTGGCAAGCACGGTGGCATTGTCACGCTCGTTCGTGATGGCGACGGTAATCCGCACGGTTATTTCAGATCCGGGATGGTGAGCACGACTTCGCCGCCGCGGCCCTCCTCGCCGGACCAGTTCGAAAGGGCGGCGCTCCCGCCGAGGTGCTCCATCATGCGATGAACAATATGCAGGCCCAGCGGCTTTTTGGGCGCCTCCGGTCCGTAACCGCCGGCGGTCGCGAGCACCTCGTCCGGAAAACCGCCTCCGTTATCGCGAATGCGCACCGTAATGTTCCGATTCTCGGAATTCGACGTAAGCTCTATCTCCAGCTTCCGGTGTTTGGGCTCCGGTTGCCTGTCCATAGCTTCTAGGGCATTGTAGAACACTTCCAGGAGCGCAACCCCAAGATCGTCACGATACGTTGTGACTTCGGCCGCGGGCAACTGCAGGCCGTACACCGGCAGTTCGAGAGCGTCGCGCAGGTCCCCAATCAGCTTGGATACGTCGACGGGTTCACGTGAGTCGCTGCCTTGTGGGATCGCGGCCGCGAGACGGCTCAGCCCGGCTCGCGAGGAGGCTGCCAAATCCCGCAGTTTTTCGGGAGCTCGCTCATCCTGCTCCCCACCACCGATCTCAATGTCATCGGCGACATTCTGCATCCCGGTCGCCAGCGAGCTGAGTAGGCACGAGAAATCTTCCCACAGAACGCGCCCAAGACGGGAGCGCGCGTGTTCGCGGCTCAGCACCCGCATCTTGCGGAGCCGTTCGTCATTATTGCGCCCTTCTAGTGCGCGCTGAAGCGCAACCCGCAGCCGTAGCTGCATGTCATCCCACGGAATCTCCTTTGGCAGGAAGTCCCCGACATTCCAGCTTCGAAGGGTTTCGACCGCGTTCATTAAGTGATTCTCGTACGCATAGGAGGTCATCACCACAACGCAGGCATCCGGCTGCCACTTTCGAACGTCGGCAAGAAGATGCATCCCAGGGAGATCTTCCCAGGCGCCGGTCATGTGAAGGGGTCTGCCCTCGCGGTGGTGGGCCTCTTCTTCTTGCCGCGTTCGAAAAATCAGTAGATCGAGGATTATAAGGCCGTATCCACCTGGATGAGCCACGAGACGGTCGCGCGCATCTTCCATATTGCCCACGGTACAAAGCTTCAGGCGATCGACCGGCACACCAAAGATGGAACGAGACTTGTCCTTGATGAGTTCGGCGGTGTACTTGCGATACTGCTGGTCATCCTCGACGAAGAGTACCTCCACGTCCGGCTCATTCATGATTTCGTAACCTCCAGCGTTCTTGTATCGGCTATCGGAAGAGAGACGATCACCTTGATTCCACCCTCCGGAGGCGCCACTACCCGGACATCGCCCTCCAGTGCGCTTACGTGCTCTTTGGCGAGTTGTAGACCGTAACCACGGTGCTCCCCCCGCTTAGTGGTGAACCCCCACTCGGAGAACTTATCCGCCTCGTCCTGAGTGAACACACGTCCGGTGTTCTCAACTTGAATGTATGCACGCCGGCCGTCATGCGATTCGTGGGTTGAGATCCGAATCGTGCCTTCGCCCTCAATGGCTTCGACCGCATTCGTCACCACGTTCACCAGAGTACTGACAATATCCCAGAGCCGCGCCCTGACCCTGGCGTCGATCGGCGGAGCGACAACCAGTTGCACCCCGGACGGTATCTGCGTACGCACTACGCGTAGTGTTTGCGTCACGATATCGGAAACGCGCCAAGAATTCGAGAGCGGGTGTTGCCCTGCCGCTGCCCCGCGAATCACCTCGATTGCATGATCGCAGTTGGCAATGATCTCTGCGTGCGTCTTCCGGCGTTCGAGCTCAGTTAATTTCACTTTATCCAGGTATTCGACAGCCCTTCTGATGCTACTGATGGGGCGTTTCGCATCGTGGGCCAGCATCGCTGCGACCACACTTTGCGTGGCTTTCTCCGACACGGCTTCCATTTCGCCGATAGCGGCCCTTTGGTCCAGAACACTCTCTCGAAATCCAAGGTAGGAGCCGATGAGCCGGGCGGCGTCTTCCACTGTCCGCGTTTCCCGATTGTCGAAGATTTCGAACGGATGGTCCGGCGTGTTGGTCCGATTCACCAGGACAAGGATCCCGGAAGCGGCGTTGCCCTGCGAAAGGACACGGACCGCATACAACGTCCGAACGTCCCCACGGTCCGGCCACGCTTCGAGTTTGGGATCCTGTGGTGATTCGATCACACACGGGTGCCCCCGGACTACGTCAAGGCAAGCGTCTCGCATTTCGTAGGCCTCGGCAGCATCGGACTCGAACGGCGTTGCCCCATTCCACGAGGTCCACGCATGGACGAGCTTACCGCCCCTGAGGCGGTAAAAAGTGGCTCTGCCGGCGCGGCACGCCGCGCAGAGCACTCTCATGACGCCGGTTCCATCCGGCTCGGCGCCTCCACTAGTGCCCAGCATAGTCGCAATCTTCTGAACGGCGCCACGCAGGTACTCTACGGCGGCGTGATCTTCCTGGCGACGCATCCAGACCAGGCGCAACGTCAGCAGTCGGGCGAACTCACGAAGGTAACCATGATCCGCCTCGTCAAGTTCATCCAGGTTCGACGCGTTCCGGGGGAGGAAGCCGAACACCGCGACCCCGATCAGGGTTGGCCCGGATGCCAGGCGAAGCGCGATACGGGGCATCTCGGCCTGTCTCTCGCGTTCATTAGGCGAAAGAATGGCAGAATGGTACTTGAAGACTTGACGCTCCGCGGCAGCCTCCCCAGGTTTGAGGGTCTCGATCTCTCTTCCGGCAACGGCAACCCCGCCAATCCATCCTTCCCCCGTGGCATAAAAGGCGCTCCCTTCCTGGTTTGGATCGAACCAGTTGTACGCGGTATGGAGGACCAGTCTGTCCACGGGCGGGTACCGGCCGAATATCGCACCCCAGTCGGCGCCGATTATCGTACAGGCCTCCCGAAGGCGACCGCGCAACCATGTCTGGGAAGTGGCCGACTCGTGCGGGGCTGGTTCCGCGATCCACTCGCGGGCTGCCCGTTGTAGGCTATTACTGAGCTCCCTGTAGTATTCGCCGCGCCGCGTGCGCAGAATGACCGACGTAACCCGTGCGGCCCCTTCCACGATGCGGGACATACGCTCGTTGAAAAAGTATGATAAAGGATCGTCGATAGCCAGCGCACCGATCGCGTTCAGGTACCCCGGCTGCGCAAGCGGCAATACGGCCGTGGAAGCGATCGTGCGAGCCCACTCGAGGAACTCCTTCTGATCTCGGGGCTCGCCGCCCGTCGTGGTTTCGGGAAGCCCAGCAAACCGCGTCGCGGTCTCTTCCAGTGTGTTCGTGTACTCGGGGCCCACACGCAGTGCGGAGGTGTTGCAGCTCCCTCCGCGGTCCGGAATGGAAGGGCGAACCAACGCATGCAGGCCTGCGACGGGCCCGATCGCCGCGAACATCCGGAACCGCTCCCGTCCGCGTTCGTTGCCCAGCACGAGCGTCCGGATGTGCAGGGATTGAACGCCCGTCAAATCCGCAATCGCATGGAGGAAGCGCTCTCGCGATTCCCTGGGCCATGGCTCGTCTGCCACCGGCTCGTGCAACACGGCCTCGGCGACTTCTCCTAATTGGCTAGCCTTACCACGTTCCCACATCTCCCAGGCCCGTTCGAGATTGACGGCGATCTTCTGAGCGAAGCTCAGCCAGATGGCGAATTCCTCGCGATTTAGTTCCCGGAGGTCCGGGAAACTCAATTGAAGGGTCGCGATGACGCGGTTGCCCGTTCCCACCAGCGGAATGACCAGTTGCGTGATGATTCCGCCAGCCTCCCGCGCCTTCGGTTCGCAGTACCGGGACAAACGCGAATCGATGACGAAGATCGCGTGCCGCGTACCTACGGCAATGGGCAGAATATCGTTGCGCTCGGAGCCCGTTTGGGCATCGTAAGGCTCCAGAACCTTTCCGGGCGGAGATACCGGCATCGCCGAAGCCACGAGATCGGCAGGAACCGCGAAAACCGTGTCCGGCGGTCCCGGGACCACACGGTTTGTGATTTTCAACACCTCGGGCCAGTTGTGGGGGGACTCTGGGAGGCGGGCCGCGTACCCGTACGGCTCCCGCAACCCGAGGATGCGGCCGAGTTTGTAGTCCACGTGGCAAATCTTCCCGCCAGTGGCCCCGTGTTCCATGGCGATCTGTAGCGCCTTCTCCGCGACCGCCTTGGGTGACGTGCATACCGCCAACTCCCCCCCCGCCACTACCAGTTGGCGTTGTAGGTCGCGATTGCGCGCCTCCGGAATGAGGCTGCTGGCGAAGCAGCACACCGCAATAGAGAGGTTGTTCGACCGCCGGCGGTTGAGCGCGTCCAGCCCGAACTCGCCCGCACACAAACCGCCCGCCATGGGAACACCGGGATACTGCTGGACGGCTTCACGGAACTTGTCTTGCCACGCGATTCCTAGCGATTCATTGTGTCGGAACAGCGCCGAGCAGGCCAGGCCAAACACGAGAGCCATGTCGTCGATAGGGGCGGCCGTCCGGCGGTGGGCCCCGCGGATGGCGCGGAACCTGTCTTCGCCCGTTCTTGTGCTGGAGTTCAAGATGTACAGACTATCTCCTCGGCGCACACGGCGGTTCAACCGGACCGGCGCGGCGTCGTCCGTCGGCGTCTCCATAGTCATGATGACTTGATAGTCGTCGCCACACGGGAGCGCGAACAGCGGGCGGCCCAGGGGAAAAGTTGTAGTTCGTGCCAGTTCCCGCGAAAAGACCGCAGCCGGTTGGCCGTCGAAGATAGAGACGTCGTACCCGGAGTCGCCCTCGCGGGCCAGCATGTCCACCCTGACCCGCCGGCTACTGACTGGCTGCATGCCATGCTCGAGCGTCATGCCGACCGCAACATCGGTTTCGATGTGCGCCAGCACGAGTCCGGACTCCAAACACTCGTTGTCGGCGAACTGATAGCCTCTGGATGGAACGAGGTCGTCAGCGGAAGAACCACCGAATATCGGCAGGCGAGGATCGAATATGGCCAGAAGCTCGTCGTAGAGGTCGTTGTCCAGGTAGGAGCGATGCCCGCGTTTATCGAGAAAGAAGCCCGGGAAGAACGCTAGGAGGAAGCGTGTCGAACTCCCCCCGATTCGCCTCTGGCCCGCAATCTTCTCGGATAGAATCTGGAGTTTCGAGCGAAGCTCGCGCGGAGGTATTCCGTGCGGACCGGGAATGTGACCGACCGTCGCGTAAAGTTCGGAGGAGCAAAGTAGAACCAGGACCAGTCCGTGCTCGATCACGGAAGGCCCGCTCACGGAACAGAAAAGCCGGGCCATGCAGCCGCCGACCAGCGGCACCTCGTATCCCAACCGCTTCTGTAGCGTATTCCGGATCCCGGCGGAGATCGGCGCTTGCGGGTCGCACCAATCTGCGGTAGCCAGGAGGATAGCCAAGCGGATCGGATCCCCACGGCTGAGAGGGTCGCGGAGAGCCTGGTTCACCAGCCTCTCGGCGGCGTCAGATGGCAGCGCGCTCTTCGCCGGTTCGGCGACAGCCCCAACACCAACACTCATGAACCTGCCTGACATTTCGTTTCCTTTCCTCGACAGACGGCCTTCTAAGCGGAATGGCAGTTTGTCACGGATTGGGCCGGATATCAGGGGCCCTGTCTACTCGCCGAAAGTTGGACATAATCCAATGTGAGCGGCTATTGTGCCGGTCGGCCGGTTCCTTGCCGCCTGTACCCCAGGACCTTTCGTACACCGACGAGAGATGCAATGCGAATGCCAAACCCCGATAAAGCCACCCACATCATTCTGTTGAGTTTTGCGCCGAGAGTGCTGCTCCGAATCGAGCCGGGTGCGGTGGCCTTTCCCCTCATGCGGAAATCTGTACCCACACCACCAGCGACGGAACTCTCGAAGGAGTTCCCTTATTCGAGCCTGGCTCGCGAACTCAGAAAGCAAACCACTCCGAAGCTTTCCAGCCTAATTAACCACTGGATCGCACAAATTGGCGCCGGAGTGTCTCCCTGTGTTGGAGTTGACGTGGGAGCCCATTTCCAGCGGATGTGCTCGGTGAAATGATTATGGTCTTCAGTCAACGCGCATGGGGGCACGTGTACTGCCAATTGTCGGGTGCATTCTCGCATAGGGCCACGGTCCGGCAAGCCAACCTCACACTTCAGAACGGACTCTAACGCGACAGGCCACCAGTCAGAGCACAACGAGAATCTTCGCCTTCGTGATCGGACAATGCGACAGCCGACGCGCTTCAAGTCATCTCGGCGACGTCGTAGAAGGCTGGCGAAACTCCGGCCACTTCGAGGTGAATGGAGTGGTGATCGCAGCCTTGGGCAAGGTCGTACGCGGTCGTAGGCCTGCCCCTTCGGCGCTCCCAGATGCCTTTCGGGATACTGATCCACCGCTGACCTGTCAGGACCGGAAATCCGAGAATTGTCGCCCCCATATCTAAACATCAAAACGATCCGTCGCCCTCCCTGTACCCGCGAGGAATTCGGAGGACGTACTCACCTAGGGTTGGTGGGCGATCAATGGAAATCGATGCAGACAACAGTCCGAGCGGAAACCCGATGGGAACTCCACACTGGATTTCGTCTTGGTGACAGACGGGCCCCCCTAGCCTGGGAAGCAGGAGTCGAAGATGTGATTTTGAAAATAGCCTTCCCCAAATACCTTTCATCAACCTTTCATCAACAGCCGCCTTGATTCGCCACCTATTCGCCCTAAATGTGGTCATCGCAGCTATAGAAATCAATAAGATACACATCGACCTTTTCCCTCCGGAGCAAAAGGTCGGCGGTTCGAATCCGCCCGGGCGTACCACGCCACCGGCAATGAAGCGAATCATGAGGGACGTGGACCGGCTTCATGAGATCATCGACGCCTTGCCTCCGCAGCAG
>Ga0182027_10014022_pt1 | contig 11123 bp, 5 predicted proteins | sample 712E1DmetaG_FD_121300 | JGI IMG/M metagenome (GOLD analysis project Ga0182027, IMG submission 121300) | Permafrost microbial communities from Stordalen Mire, Sweden - 712E1D metaG (Illumina Assembly) | ecosystem: Environmental > Terrestrial > Soil > Wetlands > Permafrost | place: Sweden...
CGGTGCAACAATGTTTCCGCATAATCTGGCAATGGGCGCGATACAGGATACGCTTCTCATACAGAAAGCTTTTCGCGTAACAGCGTTGGAAGTACGTGGAGCAGGGCTTAACTGGGGTTTTGGTCCTTGCATAGCGGTTATCCGCGATTTCCGATGGGGTCGTTCATATGAAGGGTTTTGCGAAACACCGGAGCGCACGCAACTCATGGCCCGGCATGCAGTTCTCGGCATTCAAACAACCGATTTGTCTCTGCCTCAGGCGTATGCCGCTTGTGCAAAACATTTTGCCGGTGACGGCAACACGACGAATGGGGTGAACCAAGGTGAAACCGTTGGCCCCGATGCCACTGCCCGTTCAATCAATTTGCCTGGTTATACTTCGGCAGTCCAAACCGGCGTTGCAACGATAATGCCTTCATTTTCCAGTTGGTGCGATAATATCCCAATGCATCAGAATAAAACACTGCTTACCGGGTGGCTAAAATCAACTACCGGGCCTAATTTTCAGGGTTTTCTTGTAAGTGATTACGAAGCAGGTTGGCCTTTGCCAACTTGCACTGATGCAGGTGTGGATGTTCCGATGGCACCTGGTACGGGCATGGGAATTATTGCAACGAATGATCCTGCCAATAAAAACAATTTTACAACATTGTATAATTCGGGTGGGACTTTTCCGGCAAGAATCGATGATGCAGTCAAACGCGTTCTGCGCGTAAAATGCTGGATGAACCTTTTTGATCCAAAGCAATACTTGACCGATACACGTCTGACTGCTTTGGTTGGCAATTCTACTCATCGTGATGTTGCAAGGGCATGCGTACGTGCTTCTCAGGTTCTTCTTAAAAACAGCAACAATGTGCTTCCTATTCCTAAAACAGCGAATGTTGCGGTTATGGGACAGGCCGGCCAGGATATCGGCGTTCAATGCGGTGCTTGGACCGTGACTTGGCAAGGACAAATGGGATCGATCCCCGGCGGCGGCGGCACAACCATTCTTCAAGGTATACAGTCGATTTGCACCGGCACTGTAACTCCTTCATCAAGCGGACCGGCAGTTTCGTCCGCCGACTATGTGATCGCCTTTTTGGGTGAAAACCCCTATGCAGAAACGAGTTTTCCCGGAATCTCTTTGACAAACGACGTTGCCAATGAGGGCTCTTCAAACAATGTCAATGAAGCCAATTCCACAAATGCAAGCGTGATCACGAACATTGCAGCAGCCCACGCTGCAGGCAAAAAAGTGATCGGCGTGCTCATTTCCGGGCGTCCGCTCGACATTTCGGCAGTCATTGCGAATTGCGACGCGTTTGTCTGGTCTTGCATTCCAGGCTCCGAAGGAAAAGGCGTTGCAGAAGTATTGTTCGCCGACCAGGGCTATAAGTTTTCCGGCAAGCTTCCGTTTACCTGGCCTGCAAACAGCAATTACAATGGTTATTCCGCAACAGGATTGTTTGCGAACGGGTTTGGCTTGACGGATTGATTAAAAGGTAAACTTTCCAAAAAAAATAGGCGCACGATTGTGCGTCTATTTTTTTTGTGGATCCACCCCATTTCCGCAACAATTTAAGCGCATAATGTATTTTCTATTATTCATCCAAGAAAACCTTTACCTGGAGGGATGGCGCATTGAAGGTAGTTGTCAAAATTCTCATAGCTTTCACATTTTATTTTTACAATAACTTTCTTTCCCATTTCCCTATGTACGTTGTCCGGCATTTCTACCTTCGCAAAATTCTTAAAATCCGCATAGGCAAAAAATCCTCTGTTCATATGGGTTGTTTTATCACCGGTCGAAATATCCGGATCGGCGACAATTCCGTCGTTAACAGGAATTGTTTTCTTGATGGCAGGGTCGGAATTGATATTGGTGATAATGCCAGCGTTTCCGCGCATACCTTTATTGTGACGCTCGGCCATGACGTTCAATCGCCGGAATTTGCTACGGTCGGCGGGAAAGTTCTTATTGCAGACTATTGTTGGATAGGGATCCGCGCGACAATTTTACCAAACGTAAACCTTGGAAAAGGATGTGTCGTCGGGGCCGGTTCAATGGTAACAAAGAGTTTTGAGGATTTTTCCATAGTGGCGGGAAACCCGGCAAAAATAATCGGCAAACGGACAAAAGATTTACGTTACAACCCCGCCTATTTCCCCTTATTCAATTCCGACATTCTTCCCAATAACCAATGAACATCCTTTTTATTTCCTCCTATTATCTTTTTGATAAAACACGGTTTGGCGGTTCAAAACGATTGTACCTTTTGGCCAAAGAATTGCAAAAACATGCGACCGTGACGCTATTATGCCTCGACGGTTGCGAAGAAATTCAAACTGTAATGGAAAACATCCAGGATCATTCCGATTTTAAGCGATTTCTCTTTGTTCCCAAGGCAGACAATAGAAGCTTCCTGAAAAAGATTTTCTCGTCGGGACTCATCATAGAAAACGAGCTGATTTCCCAGCGCGATGCGATTGCCCCGTTTCTGAACGCAGAATCCTATGACGCCGTTGTCCTTGCGTTTCCGCTCGCCCTTTCATTTATCAACACAGTAATCACGCCTGGCGCGTTTCCTATTATTTATATCGAAGACGATCTATTCCTTGAAAAGATACAATTTGAAAAGAGATTTTCCTTTTTTGCGCCCTTGTATCGCTTTTTCAGGCACCGCCAATTGCGCTTGTTTTACCAAAAGAAACTCGCCTATTGCAAAACAATACTTGCAATTTCCAACCAGGAAAAGGATCTCTTGAAAAAGCGCTTTCCAAAAGCTAATGTCGGTGTGCTCGGCTATGGAATTCCGCTCGAAGAATTCCCATTTATTCCATCTTTCCCTTCCGCATTTTCCATCGGATTCATCGGCAATTATTATCATACGCCAAATGCAGAAGGCTTGCGTTGGTTTTTGCAGGCCATTTATCCTACACTGCAAGCTTCGATTCCCGCACTAAAATTTTATTGCGCCGGACGTTCGATTCCCCAAGATGTCCGGAACGCCTATTCCCGCAACAACTCCATTCAATGGCTATGCGATATCGAAAACCTTGCCGATTTTTATTCCAATATTTCCGTTTTCGTCAACCCCATCATTTCCGGACGCGGAATGCGTACCAAACTTATAGAATGCGCGGCTTTTGGCCGCCCTATTATTTCAACTCGTCTTGGATGCGAAGGATTCGAAGAATTCCACGTTGAAGTAGCGGAAACTGCGGGCGAATTCGCTGCGAGCTGTCATAAATTCATCGCAAATAAATCACTGTTGCCGACAATTGCAAAGGCAAACAGGACAATTATAGAGCAGCAATACACCATTGAAAAAGTCGGTCAAAAGCTGTTTCTTGAATTACAATCTGCCAACCGGACAAAGCCATGAGCACCCCCTTGGTTTCACTCATTGTCCTCAATTGGAACGGCGAATCCATTATTGAGGAATGCATCGAATCATTACAAAAACTCCACTATAAAAACATCGAAATCATCGTGGTCGACAATGCGTCATCAGACAGATCGCTTGCAATTTTGGATTCGATAAAAAATATCATGGTCATTAAAAATAAAACAAATGCGGGCTATGCCGGCGGCAACAATATCGGTTTCTCTTTTGCAAAAGGGACCTATGTAGCAACAATCAATAACGACATCGTTGTCGAGCCCTCATGGCTCGACCCGATTATACCGTTATTCGAAATCAACCCCGCAATCGGCATAATCGGCGGAAGGCAAATGAATTATTTCGACAGGTCGAAAATCGACGCATTATATTCATTCCTTCACCACAGCATGATTTTTTTCCAGGAAGCATTTCGGGACACCTACAATCCCGATCAATTCGGTGGCAATCCTTTGCAAGTATTGTCCGTCAGCGGAGCGGCAACCATATACCGAAAGCAACTGATAGACGAACTTGGCGGTTTTGACGAATCATTATATGCGTATCACGAAGAATCCGATTTATGTATGAGGGCCTTTCTAACAAATTGGAAATGCGTATTCGTCCCCACAGCTGTCGCCTATCATCGCCGGAGCGTTAGTTTCAACCGCATCAAACCGACCATGATTTACTATCAAACCAGAAACAGGGTTTGGTTTATTTACAAATATTCAACCCTTGGCGCAATTTTAAAGAATTTGTTTTGGTTGCTTGTCACCGAACTACGGATATTCCGCGTATTTACTTTTCGTGACAGGGCCTTTTTTTCGTATGCAAGGGGCCTTTGGGACGGTTTTTTTGCCTTGCCGAGGTTCAGAGCGGTACGCAAGGAAAACATGAGGCGGCTACTGTCTAAAAAAGATGATTTCAATATCCTCGTGCAACGCCGATATTTACCTCTTGAATAACTTTTTACTCACTTGTCAATATACGCAGGATTTCCGAGGCGGTTTTTTTCCAGGCAAACCTTTGCAAAAGAGCACCATACTTTTCCATTTTCCCCCTATGTCCGCCATCTGCCGAATATACCAAGGCAATCTTTTCCGCAATGTCACGCGGGGCCAATGGGTCGAACAGGACCACTGCTTCGGCAGCGAATTCCTCCATCGAAGTGCCTCTTGAAGTCAAAACAGGAGCGCCTGCCGCCATTGCTTCCAAAATGGGCAATCCAAAGCCTTCATAAATAGAGGGGTAAATAAAGGCCTTACAAGTCCTGTATTCATTAAGCAGCCCTGTTTCATCAAGAAATCCGGAAAAGGTAACCTGCGTCGATAAATCATTGTCTACAATAAATTTGTGGGTCAGATTGTTCTTCCACCCGCTTGGCCCAATAACACGCAATGCGATGGTTTTTCCCATTTCTTTTCTGCAAACGAGAAGCGCACACAGAAGCGCCATGAGGTTTTTTCTTGGTTCAAAGCTTCCAACGAACAACAAATGATCTTTTCTAACGATAATATCTTTATCCGAAATAACCCAATCGGGCTTTCCCAGATACGTGACAACAACATCGGCAGGCGAAATTTCCTTGGGATAATATGAACATATTTCTTTTTTGATGCATTGCGAAACAGTTAAAACCTTATTGGATTTCCTGATACTTGCTTTAAGAAAAAGCCTGTTTATCCAGTAATTTGACGTCTGCATTGTTTCAGGACAAACTTTTACCGCCACATCATGGATTGTCGAAATCATTTTTACCTTTGCCGGATTAAAAACGCAGGCGCAGATTTGTTCCGGTCCCCAGAAAACGTCAAGAGAGTATTTTGAAAAATAAAAAGGCAGTTTCAGCAATAGCCATACTGTCCCGGGCAATTTTGACCCGACAACGACTTTTTTCCAACGTGGATTGACAATGTTGTACGATGAAGGGTTTTTCTCGAACAAGAAATAATTATTGTCGCGGTCTATTTCCTGTAAAGCATTTAAAACCCTGGAAATATACGCGGCAATGCCACCCTGGCCTGCGTATAACGCTTTAATATCTATGCCGATATTCATGGATTTATAAATACTTCAAGAACTATGGTGGGCAACATAAATAAAGTTACATTACTCCCCTCTCCGCAGCGGCGAAGTACCCGCAGCGGTAAGAGGGGACAAGGGGGTGAGGCGTAGCTATTCCATGTCCGTATTTATTTTAAAACCCGAACCTGAACGAAACATTTGCAACAGGAAAAAGGTCCAGCGTATTATATTCATATGCGCCATCCAGAATAAAATATTTGCCCACCAATGATTCGGTATTGAATTTGGTCCCAAACCCCGCTGTAATAAGCCATGGCGTATCAAACGAGGCCTCTTTTCTAAGCCCGACACGCGCCCTGAAAACCTGGAAAAATTCCTGTTCGATGGCACCGCCGAATTTCCATTGCTGATCGCCGTTAAGCGGGATATCACCTTCACATATTAGAAACGTGGAATACCCGACCTTATAGGTTCCGCCTGCTTTTAACGTTGTCGGATCAGTTTCAATGTCCTGCTCTGCGCCGTCATCTTTGCTGACTTTCCGGTACGTAGGACAATCTTTGAAAACCAACCCGAACCGGATGTTGTCTGAAAATTCTGTCATGAGACCGATATCCAGACCTGCTCCAAGGGTTTTCTGATCCACGGTACCCATATTATTTTGCGGGGTATTGATATTCAGGACTTTTAATGCGACACCAACGGAAATCGGCCTTAAAAACGGGAGCAATTGCTGGAACTTATATGCGTATGCTGAAATGAAATACAATTCGTTTTGCAATTTGGTATAATCACTATTGTAATATATGGCCTGGCCGAACCCGATTTCCCGTGTGGCCTTTGCCGCATAAGAAACGGCAAAATTATTGATCAAATCATAGCGATATTGGTATCCTACCGCAACATCAAGATTATTTACCCAGGCCATTCCCGCAGGATTGTACATCACACCATATGCATCGTCGGATGCCGCGACATAATTATCCGCCAATGCCGCCGGACGCCCGAACAGGGGTATTTGCAACGAACTTGCGTTTTTGCCGTAAAACGATTCATTGTCATACGTATGATCATTATGGAAATCCTTTAATTGCCCGTTTGCCGCTGCCCACAGAGCGCTTACCAGGACATACGCCGCAGACGAATACAGCAATTCCTTTTTATTGTCGAATTGCGGCCCAAAATACGTATGGGTCTTGACCGATTCCTTACCATCAGATAATCCATGGACTTTATAAATTGCAACTTTGACAAGATCGGCAGCGGAAACCGCGCCATCGGACTCGAGAGTGATATGCTGCGATACCTGCATCGATTGAACATCAAGCAAAGAAAGGGTTATACCATATTTGTCATTGTTCTTGTCCAATGTCCCGTACAGCATTCGGTCGAGTCCCAATGCCGATCCGAGGGCGGCAACACATCGCGGATCCTTGCAATGCCTGGGAAAACTCTGCTTAATGCCGGCAAAGGCCTTTTCAAGGTCGGACTGATTGTATACTTTGTAAAAGCCCATCGTACCCAGGACCGCGGCAATCTGGTCATGGACCGTCGTAGCGGTATTCGCATCAACACCAATCATGTCAAGGTCCAAAACGCCTATCCTGATTTTCGACTGTCCCTCGCCCGCATCCGTTTCACACAGCCCCAGGCAATACATGACAGACAAAAAGATCATGCATTTTGTTACGATTGATTTCACAGCTTCCTCCGTGTTAATTTTCATTCGTATTTTACGCTCGCGATTAGTACCTACATCTGAATTATACACTCGGTTTACCTCGGTACTATGTCCACGCTTTTTGCGCGTGCACTATGTACTCGAAGTGTAGATAATATATAAAACAAACTTATCCCATGCGACGCATGGGGTTAGTTTACAAGTACAATCTGGTTCATGAAACTTTTTTTCTTTCCCGATTCGTCTTCAACAACAAGCACCACGAAATACCTGCCGCTTCTGCATAGCTTCCTGTTCGACGGCGGGAAAACACGGGAATAGGAATCGGCGCCTGAGGCCAAATTATCCCAAAGCATGTCCCGATCCGTCGCGCGTCCGTCCCACCAGAGATTATACTTGACAAGCTTTGTTGCGTTTTGCATGACCACCGAACAGACAAGGTCGTTGACTATTGTGTAAATCTTTACCGATATCTTGGTGATTTTTTGGCCGGGAATATCGGGAACAAATGAAATACAGGTCCCCTTGGGCGCATTTGACCCGAACATAGCCCTAAGCGGCTTATTGGCAAATTCATTGTCCGACGGACTTTTACGCGGACAGAACGGGTTTGGGTAAACCGTCAAGGAGCTTTGCAGTTCTTTTGAAATCGCAAGGATTGCCCAGCGTGAAAAGTGGGCGATATTTGCGCTTATGGAATTCCTGTCTTGGGCAAGCGAAGCATTCGCAACCGACGCCCAGTTCAAACTGTCTTCGTTCCAATAGCCGAGGGTAAGCGCATCGCCCGTATTAATGCCCTGCGGAACAGACAGCGACAATCGGATGCTGTCCGCGTTGTGCAGTTGAAAAGGAGTGCCGTTTAATTCTTTAATGTCAAATAGCGTCCCGACCGCGGTCATGTTTTTTGTCATCCTGGCCCGCTGGTTCTCTACGACGGGATTGAGTATTTGCAAAAGCGCCGGTTTTCCGTCGGCAACAACACTGTCGGGGAAAACGATCGTACATCCATTCCCTGTTGTCACTGTGTCGGGATCAGGACTTGCCATAATTAAATGTTGCACTTCCAACCCTAATTGGGTTTGGCTTCCTATAGTATTGGAATATTCACCCGACGAACTGCCGCTCGACGAAAGGACCCTAACAATTCCGGCAAATTTTTTAGATGGTTTGAAAACCCCGGTTGCGCTGATAGTTCCTGCAACATCAGGGACAATGCTCCACGTCGAATTTATTGACAAAACAGTGGAATCGGTTGAAATGCCCACGGCGTTAAATTCGGCTTTCGACAAAGACGATGTCGAAATTGCAAAGCCGGCTTGCGGGTCTATCCGCGTCACGCGTATTTTGGCCATTTTCTTTCCGGAACCCTTGACATAAACAAACCCGTCGCTGTTGGGTATCCGGTTCAGATCAACAAGCACTTTTGCATTATCGACAACCGCGCGCACTTTCACCGGCTTCGGCGTTGCGGCGCTTGGCGTCGTCAGTACGGCCGTATTTCCTTTTGATTCAAGCTTGCAGCCGTAAGAAGAATCGGCAAAGCGCCAGGTAACCGCAGTGCTGTCGAGTCCCGATGGTGTGAATTGCGAGCCATAATACCCTTTAACAGTAAATGTCATACTATATTCCGAAGGCAATATCAAGGTATCGGACGACGTCGGCAGGATTTCTATTTTCGTCAACTTCGTCATGTCGGGCGGAACATTCGCCAAGAATGTTTTCTGGCTATAGCCGTATATATCATTGTTCTTATACGCCTTGAAATAATAGGCCAGGGTACTACCGTCTTTTGGCGCCTTGACCTTAAAGGAATACGACGACGCGGAACTCTTGATCTTGACAGAATCAAAACCCAAAGCGCTGATGTCTCTGAAATAGCACATTGCCGAATCCAACGGGAAATCGGCACGCATAGAAAGCGTCAGAGAATCATGCGAGATGAGAATGGTGCCCTTTGTTGTGTTGAATACCGACGTTACGACCGAATCAACGCGGAACGAATCTGAATTCAATACGGTAAAGGAATGGTAGGAAAGGCCGATGATAGAGTCGGCAACGTCTGCTACGGCGACAATATAGATCCCTGCTCCCGCGTTTTTGAGCGTATCCGTGACTAACAAGCTTTTTTGTAAGGGGGATTGGATTTTGATCGTTGCAGTCTGGTCGATACCCTTATTGACGACCCATTGTATGGATTTTTTTCCGGGACTCATATAAACAACAAGGTTTTCCGCATCGCTTTTTCCTTCAATGGTTGTTTTGCCGCTTGAAACGAATATCGTATCGCTTTGCACAATGGAATCGGTCACATATCCGTCTGCTCCTGCCGTAAGGCGAAACATTCCATTTTGCAGATTCCTCATTTCGAAATACCCGTTTCCCTGGCTTTTGGCAAACGCGACAACCTGGTTGCTTGTCGATGAAACCAGGCTTACCGTTGCATTGGCAATTGTGGAGGAATTGGAACTCAGAACGACATTGCCATAGAGCATTCCCAAACCTGTCAGGGTATCATACACGTTTATCGTATTTCCACCCTTTATGGTATCGGTGAGAAATTTGCCGTGAGAGATATATCCCTGACAATTGGAAATCATTTTATACAATTTACCGCCCGGAACGCTGATCCGGAAATCGCCATAGGTGGCCCCGGAAATCGCCGAGAATGTGTCTGCGTTCGCCACCGTTGTATCGGTAAACTTTACCGTGGCATTGATGATCGGCCCGAACGTTTGTTTAGTACCGATCCACGACCGTCCATAAACATACCCTGTTATCAATGCAGCCCCCGCCGACATGGTGACGGCCTGCTGCATGGAACCCGACACGTTTATGACTTTGGTAAAAGTGGCAAACCCGACCTTGGTGGCGTACAGCGTGTAGGTGCCGGGGCTAACGGAAAAAGAGAATGTGCCGTCTTGCGACGTCGAGGGATTTTCTCCAATAACAACACCGCCGTTAAGGATCTGCACATCGGCGCCGATCAACGGATCGTTCGTGGCATTTTTAACAATACCCGAAACCGTGAATGGTTGTGAGGCGAGTACGATTGTCGGAAGGTTTTTATTCTCTCCATAAGCAACCGTCACCCTTGTCGGCAACGACGAAACATACCCTGTTTTCTGAGCCGACAAGACCCAGTCGGCTGCATAACTACTGATAATGAAACTGCCCTGCGCGTCGGTATGGCTGATGACCGTATCATTTCTTTCCGACACTGCTGTAAGCGTGGCATAATTGATGCCGACATTGGCCTGATCATTGACTTTGCCAAACATTGTGGCCGACGGGCGCGTGAGGAAAAAGGTTTCCTCATCGGTTTTTGCAGAATCGATTGTAATGGTACGAACAAGCTGGTCGAACCCGTCTTTTATGGCAGTTACCCTGTATGTGCCTTTTGGCCTATCGCGGGAAAGGTTCCCGGCCGTGTCGGTATAAAACAATAATGGCGCTTCCTTTGACCCGCTCAGCACCTCGACTTGCATTTTAACAAGCGGTACCCTGGTTATGATTGTGTCAAGAATCGATCCGGTGCCGGTTTGTGTCGTTGTAATGATTTTTTCCTTGGTATGGAGTACCATGGTTCCCATTGCAGGCGCATTATAATGGAACCCCGCGGTGTCCGAGGCCGTACTGGCTCCTTTATCATCAACGGCAAACACTTTCCATGAATAATCGTTATTGGTCAGGACCGAGCGGGCATTGATGGAAACAAACCCGGTATCCGTGGATTCGATAATGCCGTTTTTGCCGCCGAAATTGCCGGCAGTCACTTCATTTTGCCACACGACAAGCTTTGCCTGCGTGCCTCCGGAAGAATAAGACATGTAAACATACACCTGATAGGTGTTTGCTTTGGGATCGAGGTTGGTCCATTTGAATGTTATCACGCTGTCGTTTTGATACGTAAGAGTGTCCCGTTTGGGTGAAAGAGGGATCGGTTTTGTAAGAGGAACACCTTGAATGGTGAACTGCTGCGGCAAGCCGACTTTTGTTGACGTATAAGCAGGTTGATTTCCATAGTTGTTAAGCACGACCCATGAATA
>Ga0182027_10014023_pt1 | contig 11123 bp, 8 predicted proteins | sample 712E1DmetaG_FD_121300 | JGI IMG/M metagenome (GOLD analysis project Ga0182027, IMG submission 121300) | Permafrost microbial communities from Stordalen Mire, Sweden - 712E1D metaG (Illumina Assembly) | ecosystem: Environmental > Terrestrial > Soil > Wetlands > Permafrost | place: Sweden...
AGATGGCGATGCTGGCTCGCTGCGCGTCTTTGCAGTTGCGCCGTCGGTTTCCGAGACGGCGAAACCCAAAATAGCCCTTGTGCTCGGCGGAGGGATTGTCTGGGACTTCGTGCACGTGGACGTAATTCGCGATCTCGAGCATGAGAAGATTCCCATTGACGTGATCGTCGGAACTAGTGTCGGCAGCCTCATCGGGGCGATCTACGTTAATGACCTGAACAGCGTTGAGTTCGAAGGGACTGCGTTTGTTCTGGAAAAGCATGATGTCTTCGATTATGCGCTCATGTCGGCCATCACCGGCATGGGGCTGGTATAGGGTGACAAGCTCGAAGAATTTTTGAGGAAGCAGATTTAGGTGCCGAACATCGAAACCCTCAAGCTACCGGTCGCTACGGTTGCCACCGATCTGGACCGGGGGACGTGCGTTGTGATCGATAAAGAGTCTGTTGCCGAGGCTGCGCGCGCGAGCAGTGCCGTTCCTGATGTTTTCATCCAAGTGGACTGCCGTGGCAGGCTGCTGGTGGGCGGCGGTGTCAGGGCTTATATATCCCCATCTCGGTGGCAAGGCAAAAAGGGGCTGACGACGTGATTGCTGTGGATATCAGCGAAAGCGTCATAAATTGCAGCGTTGCAACGGACACAAGTGTCGTCATCACGTTTCCTCTGTGATTTTTTCATGCACGGAAAACCATGGTAAAAAAAATCAAACTCATTCTGGAGATGATCAAATTTGAGCACACGATTTTTGCGCTCCCGTTCGCGTTCACGGCGGCGCTCATGGCAGCCGGTGGCCTGCCCGCATGGAGGCAGCTTTTCTGGATTACCCTGGCCATGGTCGGCGCGCGATCGGCGGCCATGGGGTTCAACCGCTGGGCTGACAGGAGGTACGACGCAGAGAACCCGAGGACACAGGCCAGAGCATTGCCCAGAGGTCTTGTGTCCCCGGCACAGGTGATCGCCTTCACAGTGTGTTCCTCCGTGCTTCTGATCGCTGCAGCCTCCCAGTTGAATCCGCTCGCTTTCTGCCTGTCACCGGTTGCGCTGGCGGTCCTGTTTTTCTATTCCTTCACCAAGCGGTTCACGTTCTTCTCGCACGTATTTCTGGGTCTTGCTATTGCCGGTGCCCCCTTGGGTGCATGGATAGCGGTCACTGGAAGGATCGAGGCTCCGGCGTTCGTGCTCAGTGCCGCGGTGCTGTTCTGGCTTGCGGGATTTGATGTTCTGTATGCGCTCCAGGACATTGAGTTCGATCGAAAGGCGGGCCTTCATTCCGTTCCCCAGAGGTTCGGTGTCAGGCGGTCGCTATGGATCGCACGTATTTCGCATGCGATAACCATGGCGGCACTTTTCTGGCTGGCCGAACTGATTCCGCTTGACGGGTACTATCGTGCCGGCGTGTTTATTGCGCTGTGCCTGATAATTTACGAACATACCCTGGTGCGGGAAGATGACCTTTCCAAGTTGAATATGGCTTTCTTTAATATGAACGGCTATATTAGCGTAACAGTGTTTATCTTCACGCTATGTGATGTGCTTCTTTGAAAGAATAACTTTTTTTGCCGGTTCCGCATACCAACAATCGATAAAATGGGCGCGAGATACTGGCATTTATGGCCGTGAAAATTATAGGGAGGCAGTAATGCTGCCGAGGAGAGGAGAATTCATGAGATTAGCACACGTCGTGGTGGTCTGCATGGTTTTGGCTACCAGTTATGCTTTTTCTGCGGAGAACCTGGAGTTAAAGACAGAGAAGGACAAGCTCAGCTATACACTCGGAGTCAACACGGGCATGAACGTCAAAAGAAATGCTCTTGACGTTGACCTGAATATTTTTGTGCAGGGCATGAAGGATGCCCTGACTGGAAGCAAACTCCTCCTGACCGATGATGAAATGAAAGCCGTTATCACGATAGTACAAAAAGATATTCAGACGAGGCAGCAGGAGCAGATGAACGTGCAGGGAGAGAAGAATAAGAAAGAGGGCGAAGCCTTTCTGCGGCAAAACAAGAACAAGAAGGGCGTAAAAGTGCTGCCGAGCGGTCTGCAGTATTCGGTGATCACGGAAGGAAAGGGAAGGAAGCCCACCGCGTCAGATGCCGTGACAGTGAATTATAAAGGTATGCTGATCGACGGGACCGAGTTCGACAGTTCGTACAAGCGCGGCCAGCCAGCCACGTTTGCGGTGAATGGCGTGATTAAAGGATGGACAGAGGCGCTTCAGCTCATGCAGGAGGGGTCCAAGTGGAAGCTCTTCATTCCCGCAGATCTTGCCTACGGAGAGCGCGGCACTCCCGGTGGCCCCATCGGCCCGAATGCTGTCTTGATCTTCCAGGTTGACTTGATCGCGATTGAAGGGAAATAAGGGATCTAGATCGGCCCCGTCTAGGCTCGTCCTATCCGGTTTCCTGATTCCACGCACTGAGCCTCGCCGTGACAAACTGAACGATCTGTTGGTGCTCCTCGGCGCCGCGGTCTTTGATCCTGAGGGGTTTCCCAAATGCAATGTAGACTTTTTTTGTCGGGTCGATTTTACCATAATCCTTGAGATACCGCCCATTGCCCCAGGCGTCCGTCTTCAGCGCAAAGGGCACAACAGGAACGTTCGCTTTCTTCGCGAGCTTGACCCCGATGGTGTTGAACTGATCAGGGTCAAAGACCGGCGTCCGCGTTGTCTGCGGAAAGATGATGATGGAAATGCCGGCACGAAGCTTCTCCGTACCTCCCTCCAGAACAGCCTTCAAATCATCACGGGGGTTCGACCTGCCCACGGTTATGGGATTTCGCGCCCGCATGACGTATTTGAAGACCGGATACTCGATCAGGTTCTGCTTGACGACAAAGGTTGCTTCCTTGTAGGGCGCAATGATCGTCGGCAGGACAAAGGTCTCCAGCGTGCTCATGTGGTTTCCAATAAAAACGCAAGGACCGTCCAGCGTTTTAAAGGAATTCATGCCCGTTATTTCCAGTTGGACGCCGACGCGTTCAAGAGCACGGAGCGATTCTATGCTGCTTGAGCACCAGTCCGAGGTGTCATACCTCTTGCGCTTCGCCTTCCTGCTGGCCCGCACAACGATGGAAATAATGTCGGTGTAAAAGACGACGGATGGCACCAGCCTGGCGAAAAACGATAGGTCCCGGGTTGCTGTCCTGTATATGTCTCCTTCGATTTTTTCTGCATCCATGGACAGCTCCTCGCATCAAAGATGGTCATCGTCCGGAACAGGTACTAGTATACCACGAGAACACAACGGAGTGAAGCGGGAAAAATTGAGTGGGAGAGGGCAATATCGGCAAAATAAAAAATACTTGCAATACATTGGAGAAAAAGAGAAAATAGGCGCATGATTAACCTCACGCTCCGTCAGGAAGTCGCGCAAATGGTCATGCCGCGACTTGACGGCATGAAGCTTGAAGACCCACGCTACTTGTCAAAGATCGAAGCGCTCATCCAGGAGGGGATCGGCGGATTTATCCTGTTCGGGGGGACAGTCGAGCATACTCCGCGGCATCTCCGGGAAATTCAGGCTTTTGCAAAAATCCCGCTTTTGATCGCCGCAGATATTGAACGCGGCCTTGGCCAGCAACTTGCCGGGGGAACGCGGTTCCCGAATCAACGTGCTGTAGCGTCCGCGGTCAATCGTCGCTCGAGGAAAGATGTTGCGCTGCTCGACAGCATGCTTGATGCCGTGCGAATCGAGACTCGTTCCGTGGGGATTCATGCGGTTTTTTCTCCCGTCGTTGACGTGAACAACAACCCCGCCAACCCTATTATATGCACCAGGGCCTTCGGCGACGAACCCGATGTCGTAGCATGGTTCGGTTCACGGTACATCAGTCGGTTCCAGAGGCCGTCAGTGAAAGGCAGGTTTGATGTTCTTGCCTGTGCCAAGCACTACCCTGGGCACGGCGATACTGACCAGGATTCGCATACTGTTTTGCCAGAGATCCGGGCCGGCAAACCGCGGCTCAATCGCGTTGAACTGCCGCCGTTCCGTCAGGCTGTCAAAGATGGCGTGGGCATGGTGATGGTGGCGCATCTTCTGGTGCCCGCTTTGGACCCGGAGAAACCCACGACGTTCTCGAAGAAAACCGTTACGGCCCTGCTCAGGGAAGGCATGGAGTTCGGCGGATTAATTGTGTCTGATGCGCTTGACATGGGCGCGCTATCCGGACTGTATTCGAATGAGGAGATCGCGGTACGGGCGGTCGAAGCCGGGATGGATATCCTGCTCCATCCCATGGATGCGCTGGTTAGCATCGACGCCGTGGTCTCGGCGGTAGAGCACGGAAGGTTGACTCGCCAACGGATCACGGAATCCGTCGAGCGCATTATGGCCGCAAAGACACGGGTGGGATTGTTCGATGCTGCGCGGAAGAGGACCGTCCGGGTGGATTATCAAAAGCACCGGCAAATAGCGGAGAATATCGGCCGTAAGACGCTCCGTATTCTGTACGGGAACAAAAAACTGCTCCCGCTCCATCGTGACGGCGGAATGGCATGTTTCATTCTCGATGACGACAACGACACGGACTCGGGAGATACCTTCATCCACATGATGAGGGAACGCTTCAAATACCTGTCAATCATGGTGCTGGGACCGGGTTCGAATATGCCCGAATCCATGGTAATGGACAGCATTACCGCTGCCGAATCGGTTGTCATAGCGGTTTTTTCAAAAATCTCCGCTTCAAAAGGCCACTCGGGGCTCACGGACAAACTGCGTGAAAGGGCCATCGAGATCCTCCGGGCGGCGAAAGCATCTGGATCAAAAACTGTCGTCATCTCTTTTGACAGTCCCTACCTGCTCGTTGCCTTCAAGGACGCTGATGTGCGCCTGGCGGCTTTTGACAGAATGGAAGAGATGCAGAATGCAGCTGCCATATTGCTGGCGGGAGCATGAAACACGGGGCACAATAATAAGGCTTAGTATAGATGCAAAGGACCTCTATAATCCTTGTGTGCGGTTCGCAGCCACCCTGCATACTGTGCCGGTAATCCAGCGGGTCCGTTGCCGAGGATGTCGTGCTCCCTTAATCAAGGACGCCTCCCCATCTACTTTGTAATAGATATTTTTCCGTGCGTTGCGATCACAAGTACCTGCGTGGCTGTACGTGCTCGCCACCCCTCATAATCATTTCACTTTTAATAAAACCAAAGTGTAATCTCGGGATATTTCCTTGACAAGAGAAGTGTTTTTCGTATAATAACATTCTGTTTTTCAATTTATTCATTACGTTAGGCAGGAGCACTTTTTGACATTTCAAGACCTTATACTGACACTGCAGGACTTCTGGGCCTCGAAGGGCTGCCTCATTCACCAGCCGTATGATACCGAAGTGGGGGCGGGGACATTTCATCCCGCAACATTTCTCAGAGTCCTCGGACCAGAGCCGTGGAACACCGCGTACGTTCAGCCGTCTCGCAGACCAACTGACGGCCGCTACGGTGAGAATCCGAACCGCCTTCAGCACTACTACCAGTTTCAGGTCATTTTAAAACCCCATCCGGAACGTGTTCAGGACATTTACCTCGAGAGCCTTGTCGAACTGGGCATCAATCCTCTCAAACACGACATCCGCTTCGTGGAGGATGACTGGGAATCGCCCACACTCGGCGCTTGGGGACTTGGATGGGAGGTCTGGCTGGATGGGATGGAGATTACACAATTTACCTATTTCCAACAGGTGGGAGGCATTGACCTGAAACCAGTTTCAGCTGAGCTTACCTACGGCGTTGAACGTATTGCCATGTACCTTCAGGGTGTCAACAACGTCTATGACCTTGCATGGACCAAGGGCGTAAAGTACGGGGATGTGCACCACGAAACGGAAGTGCAGTTTTCGAAGTATAATTTTGAGTTGTCAGATAGGGATATGCTCTTCCATCAGTTCGAGTCGTACGAGCATGAGTGCGATCGGCTGGTGAAAGCCGACCTCGTTTTTCCGGCCTATGATTATTGCCTTAAATGTTCGCATACCTTTAACCTCCTTGATGCGAGGGGCGCCATCAGTGTGACCGAGCGTACCGGATACATCGCGCGTGTACGCAAGCTCGCGCGGGCCTGTGCCCACGCGTATCTTGCGGGTCGGGAAGCGAAGGGGTTTCCAATGTTGAAGAACAACCCCTCGGCGCGGAACAACGGGTAAACACAAAGGCACCCTGATCTGAATGCCGCTCATCGCCTATTGCCCTAGCAGCATTTTCGATCGGTGATGTTCGCAACTTTTTTCCTGTTAGGAGCTATCTTTGTCGAAAGAATTCTTATTAGAGATCGGGACCGAAGAGATTCCCTCCCGCTTTATCAACGGCGCGGTTGAGAAGATGAAGGACTCGTTTACGGCGCTTCTCGCCGCGGGACGGGTCGCTTCGCAGAGCGAGATCATGGCATACGGTACCCCGCGACGGCTTATTCTGCATGCCTCTGTACTGGCCGAACAGCAGGCGGATGTCTCAAGGGAAGTGATCGGTCCGCCGAAAAAAGTGGCTTATGATGCCGAGGGCAAGCCGACCAAGGCGGCGCGAGTGTTTGCCGAGAAGAACAACGTGAGCGTGGACGCCTTGGCGACAAAGGCCACGGAAAAGGGCGATTACATATTCGCAAAGATCGATGAGCGCGGCAGCGATACCCAAACGTGGCTTTCGCAGGTGCTGCCGGGGTTTATCCTGTCCATACCGTTTCAGAAAACTATGCGATGGATGGACAAAGACATCCGGTTTGCCCGCCCCATTCACTGGATTCTCGCCCTGTGGGGAGGGTCTGTCATCGATTTCGAGCTGAACGGCATCAAGAGCGGCAATCTGTCACGCGGCCACCGGTTCATGAGCCCTGGTGCATTTCTGATCAAGGACTTCAAATCCTACGCCTTCCAGGCAGAACACAATTTTGTCGTGATTGATCCTGAAGTACGGAAGCAGAGGATCCTGAAACAGACTGAGGAGCTTGCGAAGTCCAAAGGCGGCACGGTGCTTAACGACCCAGGCCTTATTGAGGAAGTGGCAAATCTGGTGGAATATCCGGTGGCGGTCATGGGTTCCATTAATAAGGAATATCTCCGGCTTCCCAAGGACGTGCTCATAACGGCCATGCGCGAGCACCAGCGGTACTTCAGCGTGGTCTCCGCCGATGAAACGCTGCTGCCTTACTTCATCACCATCAGTAACACGCGTGCGTTGGATATGGATGTCGTCCGGGCAGGCAACGAACGGGTGCTCGCGGCGCGGCTTTCGGACGCCGCGTATTTCTTCGATCGTGACGTGAAGCAGCCGCTGGCAGACCGGGTCGAGGGGCTCAAAAAGGTCACTTACCAGGAGAAGCTTGGCTCACTCTATGACAAGACAGAGCGCGTAAAGAAACTGGCGAAGTATCTTGCCGGTATTTTCAAGGCTGATGTGGCAATCTCCGAACGTGCGGCAACTCTGTGCAAGGCCGATCTGATCACGGGAGTGGTTGGCGAGTTCCCCAAGCTCCAGGGGGTGATGGGCAGGCAGTATGCCCTCATTTCAGGCGAGGAACCGCGGGTCGCGGACGCCATCCTTGAACACTACCTGCCGCGTTCTGCCGGCGACAGGCTACCGGAGACGCTGGAAGGGATGTGTGTGGGAATCGCAGACCGGATTGATACGATTGTAGGGTGTTTCTCGGTGCGACTCATTCCGAGCGGATCCGAGGACCCGTACGGCCTCCGCAGACAGTCTATGGCCATTTTGAATATGCTGCTTCAACGGGGGCTTCGGCTGTCTCTTATGAACTTGATTGCCGAGGCATGCAAGGGGTATAACCTCGCGAAATATGATACACTTAAAGTTGAATCCGAAACGCTAGACTTCTTTGCGCAGCGGCTTGCAGGCATGCTTGCATTGCAGGGGCTTCGTTCCGACGTGGTGGATGCGGCGCTGTCGGTGGGATTTGACGATCCGCTGACTGCTTCGGAGAAAGTAAAGGCCCTTGAGGGCATGCGATCATCGGAAGATTATCAGCCGCTTGTCACCGCGCTTAAACGGGCTGGCAATATCCTGCCGAAGAAATTCGAGGGCACGATAAAGGAAAACCTCTTGAAGCTAGACGCGGAAAAGGTACTCTTCGCCGCCTACTGCGACATAGAAAGCCGCGTGAAAGAAAAAACGGCGAGGCTAGACTATCGCGGGGCGCTTGCTGATATAGCATCGCTTAGGAGGCACGTTGACACTTTTTTTGACACGGTCATGGTCATGGACAAGGATGCCGAGGTGAAGGCCAATCGGCTGGCGCTTCTTGCCGGCATCACAGGCCTTTTTTCGGGAATCGCGGATTTTTCTCGGTTAGTTTTGGGTACTGAGGAACCACTATAGAACACACGAATACCCAGCCTTGGACTCAGGGTGGATGCCCGAGTGCGGACCCCTGACATACAAACAGTGAAATAATCTATAACTGATTTTTTATGAGGAGGATTGATCAATGACTGCAGGACAGAAGTTCATTTATTTTTTTGGGAAGGGTAAGGCAGACGGGACTGGGACGATGAAAGACCTGCTTGGCGGTAAAGGCGCGGGCCTGGCCGAAATGACGAATGCGGGTGTACCGGTGCCTCCAGGGTTCACTATCACCACCGAAGTGTGTAACCTTTTCTACGAGCTAGGGAAACGCGTGCCGGAGGGCCTTGACGCGGACATGCGCGGCTACATGAAGAAGATGGAGGATGCTCTGGGGGGTACGTTCACGTTTGGCGATGCCAATCGGCCGCTCTTGGTGTCCGTGCGGTCCGGCTCCAAGTTCTCCATGCCTGGCATGATGGATACGGTGCTAAATCTCGGACTGAACGACCTGACCATCCAAGGACTCATCCGCATGTCCGGTAACGAGCGGTTCGCCTGGGACGCCTACCGGCGGTTCATCCAGATGTTCGGAAACGTCGTCATGGGCATTGAGAAAGAAGTCTTTGAACACATCATCAAAGAGGCGAAGAAAAAGAAAAAAGTCAAGCTCGACCTCGAACTCACGGCCGGAGATCTTAGGCTTCTCGTGGACAAGTTCAAGGCGAAGGTAAAGCAGGTCGCCAAGCGCGAATTCCCCCAGGAGGTCTGGGAGCAGCTCACGATGGCCCGCGACGCGGTGTTCGGGTCCTGGAACAACCCCCGGGCCATTACCTACAGGAAACTGAATGACATTCCCGGCAACCTCGGCACGGCCGTCAATATCCAGGCCATGGTGTTCGGCAATATGGGCGACACCTCAGCCACCGGCGTCGGTTTCACCCGAAACCCGTCAACGGGCGTCAAGGAATTCTACGGAGAATACTTGACCAATGCCCAGGGCGAGGATGTCGTGGCCGGCATCCGGACACCTCATCCTATCGCTGATCTTGAGAAGGAAATGCCCCAGGTATACCGACAGCTGCGCGACATCACCTCGCGGCTGGAGAAGCACTACCGCGATGTGCAGGACTTCGAATTCACCGTGCAGGATGGCACACTCTACATGCTCCAAACCCGTACGGGCAAGCGTACGGCCCATGCAGCGGTCAAGATTGCGGTGGATATGGTGGAGGAGGGCCTCATCACCAAGGAAGAGGCCGTGTTACGCGTCGAACCTGCATCCCTGGATCAGTTGCTTCATCCAATCATTGATCCCAAGGCAAAAATAGAGGTCATCGCCAAAGGCCTGCCCGCATCGCCCGGTGCCGCGTCCGGCAAGGTCGTATTCACCGCCGATGAGGCGGTGAAACAGGCAAAAAAAGAGAAAGTTATCTTGGTCCGTCCCGAGACCACGCCGGATGATATCGCCGGCATGGACGCAGCCAAGGGCATCCTGACCGCCCGCGGCGGCATGACGTCCCATGCTGCAGTCGTCGCCCGCGGCATGGGAAAACCGTGCGTGGCAGGATGCGAATCTATCCGGGTCGACCTCAAGGCTCAGAAGTTCGTGGTGGGCAAACACACCGTGAAGCTGGGTGATTACATCACGATCGACGGCGGCACCGGCAGGGTCATTATCGGCAAGGTTCCAACCGTCGAACCCGCGGTAAGCGGTTATTTTGGATCTCTCATGAAATGGGCTGATGAATTCCGCACCTTGGGCATCTGGGCCAACGCAGATATCCCGCGCGACGCCAAGATGGCCATGGAGTTCGGTGCCGAAGGCATCGGGCTGTGCCGCACTGAGCATATGTTCTTTGCAGAAGACCGGGTGCCTATTGTCCAGCAGATGATCATGTCCGACACGACTGAAGCGCGCGAAAAGGCGCTTGCCAAGCTTCTCCCCATGCAGCGATCGGACTTTAAAGGCCTCTTCGAGACTATGAACGGTCTCCCAGTCACCATCCGAACGCTGGACCCGCCTCTTCACGAGTTCCTGCCCAAGCGCGAGGAGCTTATGGTCGAGGTCGCCGTCATGAAGGTAAAAAAGGCGCCCAAGTCTGCCATCGCCAGGAAAGAGAAGATCCTCCACCGCGTGGAGGATCTCCATGAGTTTAATCCCATGCTAGGTCTTCGCGGGTGCAGGCTTGGCATCATCTATCCCGAGATCACCCGTATGCAGGCCCGGGCCATTTTTGAAGCTGCCTGCGATGTTGCGAAGAAAGGCAAGAAGGTCAAACCCGAGATCATGATCCCGCTGGTCGGCATCAACAAGGAGTTCATTGGCCAGAAGGAGCTCGTCGTCGCGACGGCGGAGGAAGTGATGAAGAAGAAGGGTATTAGGATCGAGTATACTGTGGGGACCATGATCGAGCTCCCGCGCGCCGCCCTTATTGCCGACGAGATTGCCAAGGAAGCAGAATTTTTCTCCTTCGGCACCAATGACCTGACACAGACGACCTATGGATTCAGCAGAGACGATGCCGGTGTGTTTATCAACTATTACATTGATAACGGTATCCTGGAGAAAGATCCCTTCCAGACTATAGATGAGAAGGGTGTGGGCTCTCTCCTAAAGACAGGCATTGAGAAGGGCCGATCAACCCGGCCGGACCTCAAGATCGGTATCTGTGGCGAGCACGGGGGCGATCCGGCGAGCGTAGAGTTGTGCCATCGGCTTGGGCTCACCTATGTCAGCTGCTCGCCCTACCGCGTTCCAATTGCTCGTCTCGCGGCTGCCCAGGCAAAGCTCAAGGAACGGGGTGTGGGCACCTCGGTGTCAAAGTAG
>Ga0182027_10014025_pt1 | contig 11122 bp, 13 predicted proteins | sample 712E1DmetaG_FD_121300 | JGI IMG/M metagenome (GOLD analysis project Ga0182027, IMG submission 121300) | Permafrost microbial communities from Stordalen Mire, Sweden - 712E1D metaG (Illumina Assembly) | ecosystem: Environmental > Terrestrial > Soil > Wetlands > Permafrost | place: Sweden...
CGGACGCATGACGGCACCTCAGTTTTCAGAGTGAATGGGACCGGCCTCGGAACTCGGGAGCGCATCGGCCAACCGCGAGACATGGTGTTCGATCATGGCCAGGCGGCGCTCGAAGGAGAGCAACTTATCGTTGACGTTGGAGAAGCCGGCGGAAGTCGGCACAGGGTCCGATTCGCCGCCGCCTAGCATGACGGCACGGGCAAAGTCGGAGATGCAGCGAGCTCCCTGACGATCTGAAGCGGTCTTGATCCGCTCGAGCTCCTGGTCCGTCACACGGAAATTTACATGATGCATTCGAATCTTGTTCATGGGCTGCCCTCACCCGGCAGGATTAATGAGCGTCGATCTGTGGTTCGGTCGAGCTCTCGGGTGCTTAATAACGAACCGCCAGTCTGCGACGAACGGTCTTTTGACCATGCTTCGCCCCTTGGGTCACATTGACTGGACTTCAAGTGACTTGACGATGCTTGGAAACACGCTTGTAACGTGATTACCGAATTACTGCATCCACCGAAGTTGCAGGAAGTACGTCAGCGTATCACGAACGGACAACGCATGTCAAGGCATTCTTACCTGCAAATAGTAATGCCACTTCGCTTTCAAGATGAGACTAACTGTGGCACAATAAGTGCATGGCAAGACCTCGCCGGATCGATCCGGAACTCATTGGGAAGGCGCGCGCCATGGTCGCACAGGCCACCGATGCGAAGACTTTGCTTGCCGCCCAGGCCGTTCTGATGCCCGCCTTAGCCCACACCACCTTGGAGCAAACCGCGGCTCTCCTGGGAGTGGGCCGGGCCAGCGTTCCGCGGCTCCAGCGCCGCTTCCGCGAAGGGCTTCAAGCGGATCGTTCCCTTCCGCGTTGGGGTGGGCGCCGGCGGGCGCTGATGACGGCGGAACAGGAGGGTGCGTTCCTGGCGCCTTGGGCCGAAGTGGCCCGCGACGGTCGAGTGCCGGTGGTCTCGCCGTTACGCGCTGCCCTGGCCGGGAAACTGGGCCGGCCGGTCGCACCCTCGGTGCTGTATCGTTTGTTGGCGCGACACGGGTGGCGGAAAGTGGCCCCGGACCCTCGCCATCCCAAGAGCGATCCCGTTGCTCAGGTGGAGTGGAAAAAGAACTCCCCGAAACGCTGGCAACCGGGCTGACGCCTGAGTTGGCGGCAGACCGTCGGGTGCGCCCGATGTTTCAGGACGGGACCCGCTTCGGCCACACGCTTCGACCCCGGGCGCCGGCGCTCCTACGGCCCGCGATCGACAACGGGCCGCGTGAGATAGAGTTCCCCGTGGACGCCGTCATCCGGCGACTGGAGCATGGTTTGCCCCGCCTGGCAACCGGCTCGACAGGGCTCTGCAGCCTGGCCGCCTGGCTATGGACAAGATGGATAATTAGGCTCAACTTGAACGCGAACTAAACAAAAACTATTCGCGCAATCGCCTCAAGACGGAGCCCGCCACCTAAGCCGCGCCGGCATGTAGCCGATATTCCTGAACGCGGCTGATCCAGTCCCGTTCGATTTCCGCCGCGACGGAGCGGAAGAGCATGGCGACCGAAACAACCACTCGCGGTTTTCCGTCTTCCGCTCTGATGACGACGCCTTCAACGCCCGCAAGCGGTCCATGATCGATGGACACTCGTTGGCCAGTTTGCAGATAGGGCCACGGCGTACAGGCGACTTTGGAAGCCACTAACGTTTGGACGGAGCGGATTTCGGTTTCGCTGATGGGGACCGGAAAACTTCCGTACCCGACGATTTGCGCCACGCCAGCGGCATTCAGAACTCTGACGCGATCCGGCAGCGCAAACTTGCAAAACAAGTACCCGCGAAACATGGGAGCCTGCACGGTCTTGACCCGGTCAGACCAACGCCGCCTCACGGAGCACAGCGGTAAGAAGGCTTCAAAGCCACGCTGGCAGAGGTCGTCGTGCGCTCGAACCTCGCAACGCGATTTTACACGAATTCCGAACCAGTCCGTATTCTGCAATTCCTCGAACCCCATCAGCTCAAAATCAGGAACGTCAACAAATGTACTCAATGCTATGAAATCCACTCAATACTATAAAAGGTTAGGTACCGGTAGGGTACCAGTACGATAGTTATAGAACCGTGACCGCCGGGAGTATCTGCGAGAAACAGACTTATGAACTCCCGCATAGTCTTCCCTGATTATAAGCGCAGTTTGTATGTAATTCGTGACAAGCGAGGCGAAGCTTTTTTGTGATAGGCATTCGGCGCACATGATGATGAAGTAATGCACGGCCCTTTGGCGAGATTCCGCTCTTCATTTGTCAGATTGCGATTCACTTTGCCAGGCGGCGAGCATGGCGACAATGAGTATGGGCCATGAGCCGAGGGCGGGGCGGGAGAAAGGGTAATCCACAAGTGCGTGAAGAAACACCGCAATGACACCGATGCCCCAGATAGAGCGGAAGGCTGGCCGCAAGCACCACAAGAAGATGGTGGCCATGACGATGCCGAAGGGGATGCCGCCTTCGGCAGTCCACTGGAGCCAGTCGCAGTGCGCCTGGTTGGCGAAAACGCCGAAGTCGACGATGGCATAGCGGGGATACACGGTAGGCCAAGTGCCGAGACCAACGCCGAACCAGGGGTGAGCGGCGGCCATGTGGAGAGAGGAAATGGCCAACTCACGGCGCATCTGCATGGGATCGGGCTGCCAGAAACGGTTCCAGACGCTCTCCCATCCCACTACCGAGGCAAACACCGCAAACAAGACGGCCATTCTGAGAAGCGCCGCCCCGACAGACCGGGCGCCGGTGCGGCCGCGGGCCCACATGAGCGCGATGACGACGAAAGTCTCCGCGGTTACCAGAACGGTGCCGGTGCGCGAGGCCGACGCGACCACGGACGCGAAAAGGGCGGCGGCCATTCCGGAGTACAGCAGCGAATCGCGTTCCCGGCGGAGGGCTCCGTAGACGGCGATGGGCAGCACGACTTCGACGAAGGCCGCATAGTGGTTGCGGTAGAGAATGGGGCCCATCACGTAATCCGTGTACTCGGTCGGGAACAGCCAGAAGATCTTGCCATGCGAAGTGAAGGTCTGGACGGTGGCCACTACCGCTACCACGAAACCGAACCAGAGCATCGCGGAACGAAACCAACGGCGAACCTCCGTTTCGCGAAATAGAGAGATGCCGGCGAGGAAGACCGCCAGAAACGTGGCCCAACGGACCACCGCGGTTTTCGTGTCAAACGCGTAGGCTGTATGCCCAGAGCCCCATTGGAGAAGACCCCATACAACCGCGAACGAGAAGGGCACGAGGGGATAAAGGTCGGAGCGGCGCATGCGCCGGATTCCGGGGACTGCGATCGCGTAGACAGCCAGCGCGAAAATCCCCACCTGGAAGACGGTGACCGGCCAGTAGGCGGGCACCCAGAGCGTCAATATGGCGAAGCAGAAAAGTGCCGCCAGAACGACGTGCATTCCTCAGTATAGCCAGCCGCCTGGCAGTTTCGCCCCTCCTTACGGAATACTGGCGGCCGGCGTTATTCCGGAGAATGTACCGGCCGCAGCCAGACCGGCCACGGTGCCGGCCGCGGCAACGCCGCCGATGATCGCGACTTTTGCGCCGATGGAAAGGCCGCCAGCGGGCACCGCGGCTGCGCCCTTTCGGCATGAACCAGCTTTAATGGTGGCCACTTGAATCAACTGCGAAGCCGGAGAAGCCAGCGTAGCACCCGGAATGATGGAGCCGGTGACTTCGACACACTTGCCAACGTACTTCGCCAGATCCGGCCCTTCCAGTTGGACGGTGACGTGGGTGGTGTCATCGGTCAGGAAGTATTTCCCTTCCTTGAACTGTTCGACACCCGTCGCATCGAAAGCGGTGGCAGCGCCTGCCTGCGGATCCAAGGAAAGTGCCAGTCCTGGGAGGACGCTGGCCACCAGAACGCCGGAGGCGTTGCGCACCTCGGCGGCGCCGCTGCGAGCGGAAACCGTAACGCTTGACGGAGAGACGATGTCAACCTGCACCACACTATCCTTCGCCGAAGGCAAGATGCGCAACGTGTCCGCCTCGATGACGTGATTTCCGGTTTCTTTCACCACGCCCGTGCCCTTCTCGAGGACGGTGCGATCCCGAAAGACTTTGGCCCGCGAATCCGGGCTGAGCGTAATCTCGACGCTGGCCAACTCGATCACCGAACGTGCCGCCGTCGTTTCGACGAGGTTGCCGTCGAACACGGTGCCGTTCTGGCGAATCGTGGAACCATCAACCCGGAAGTCTCCCGTCGACTTGATAAACCCAATCGAGAGAGGCGCCCCCACCGCCACGAACAGAAGGCAGGCGGCAGCGGTGAAAAAAAGTGCGAATTTAGACATTTTAAACTCCAACGGCTTTGTCTCTCATCTAAAGTATACCTATGGGCGCTAAAACGCAAGACGCGCCGAGTGCGTGATTTGGTCATCCAAACGTTATACGCGCTGAACGCTACCTCCCCCACAAATGGTGGCATGAATTACTACGAGGAACTCGGGATCAGGCAGGATGCGGCGATCGAAGAGATCCGGCAAGCGTACAAAGTGTTGGCCCGCCTGCTCCATCCCGACGGCCAGCCGGACGAGCGGTTAAAGGCCATGGCCGAGTGCCAGATGAAGCGGCTGAACGAGATCCTGTCGATCCTCACGGACTCACAGAAACGCCGCCAATATGATGAGAGCCTGTCGGACAGCCCGAAAGCCGCACTGGAATGGGCGCCACCTCCGGAACCGCCGGCGTCCGGGCACCAACTGCTGCATTTCGGCCTGCGACATTGGTCCTGGATCTTGATCGGGCTGGCGGTGGCTGGCGTGGGCCTCTGGTGCATGGAGCATGGTGCTCCCGAGGAAGCGCAGGTGGCGCCGAAGCACAACGGGGAAGTGCCCGACAGACCGGTCGACGGCAGACCAGGCGATGAGGCGCCGCGACTGCCGTCCTCGGGAAACGCGATCAGGCCGGCGGCGCCACATGCCGCCTCGACGGCGCCGCGCGAAACGCCGCACCCCAACCCTCGCCAGGCCGTAGTTGGCGATGATGAGGCCGTTGCCGGACCGAACCCGCCGGAGCCTTCTGGCTCTCTTCCAGCGAAGGAACCCCTGCCGCCAAACCCGATTGCCGCTACGGAGCCTCCCCGGGTGGCGCCTGAGGCGGCAAAGGTGGAACCCCCGCGCTCCATTTCGACGGCGCACGAGCTTTCGTTCGCGGGAAACTGGTTCTACGCTCCGGAGACCGCGGGCAAGGCGGACCCCAGTCTTTATCCGGCGACCTACGTGGAGTTTATCCTGGCGGAAGAGAATGGAAACCTGGTAGGCAATTACCGGGCCAAATATAGGATTTCCAATCAGGCGATCTCGCCCGAGGTGCAATTTCGGGTGCGGGGCAAATCGCCGAACGGGAAATCGTGTAAACTGACCTGGACCTCGGATGACGGGGCACAGGGAGAAGCGGAACTGACGCTGCGTTCTTCGAATCAGATGAACGTGACCTGGTGGACCACGGTGTTCGGCCGCCGGGCGGCCCTGAGTTCCGGCATGGCTGCGTTGATCCGTCAGCAGGCTCCGTGATGTGGTTTCGACTGGCGCGGTTTCTGGCGATCGCTATTGCGGCCGCTGGCTTCTCGACGGCCGCCGTGTGGTCCTTCGAGTTGGGATGGGCCGACTATTGGTTCCGGAAAGAAACCCTGGCGGGGACGGAGAAGGCTCTTGCCATTACACCCGGCCAGGCGGCCTATTGTTACCGGCTGGCCATCCTGTCTTCCGATGACCACCCGGCAAGAGCGATCGAGGCGTTGAAACGCGCCGTGGCTCTGAATCCGGCCGATGCGCAGTCCTGGATCGAACTCGGTTTGCAGTATGAGGCGGGTGGCGACAATGCGCGGACCGAGCAATGCCTGGTTCGCGCGACCGAAGAGGACGCCGGGTACCTGCCACGATGGTCGCTGGCAAATTACTATTTTCGGCGCAACGACGAGCAGCGGTTCTGGTTCTGGGCCAAGCAGGCAGCGGCAATGGCTTATGGCGATCCATTACCGTTGTTTCGGCTGTGCGGGCAAATGGAAGAGGACGGAAACCTGATCGATCGCCTAGCGATACGCAACCCGGCAGTACGCGCAAGCTACCTCTCCTACCTGGCGGGGCAGAATCGCATCGATCTCGTCGGTCCACCGAGCCGGCGAGTACTCGAGGAAAACCGGCAGTCCGACACACCGCTTCTGCTGGCTGTGTGCGATCGACTGCTGAACCAAAGCCGCGTCGACGAGGCTCTCGACATATGGAACGGACTCGCCGGGACGCTTCAAATCCCGTTTGGCGCGCGGAGCTCCACCGCGCGGTCCCTGCTGACGAATGGCGCTTTCACGGTAGCGCCCACTTCACAGGGCTTCGATTGGCGGGTGCCTGAAATGGATGGCATCACCCCTGCGAGTGAAGAGAACCCGAGCGGGCTGCGGCTCACGTTTTCCGGGCGCCAACCGGAGCGTTGCGAAGTGCTCCTCCAGTTCGTTCCGGTTTGGGAGAATCGGACTTACAAACTGAGGTTCCAGTACCGCACTTCCGGGATCGCAGCCGGCACCGGCCTCGCCTGGCGCATCACGGACATGAACGGCGCCAGGAGTTTGGGCAAGGGGCGGGACTTGTCCGCCGAAAACGAGACTCAGGACCAAGTTTCCTTTAGCACCCCGGCCGGTTGCCGCCTGGTGCGCCTTTCGCTGGTCTACCAGCGGAGCCTGGGAACGACTCGCATTGCCGGGTTTATCGTCGTGCGGTCGATAGACATGGAATTAGCGTTCTAGCGCCTTGACCGCGAGAGACTGTTCCTTTGCCACGGGCGGCTCGCTCACGCTCGCGGTTCCGGACAGAACCGCGAGCGTGAGCGAGCGGCCCGGTAATGGCACCAAATCACACGGTCGACGACCTAGCCTCTCAATTTCCGTCGGAAGACCCGCCACGTTCGCGCGTGATGAAATAGAGGAACGCCACAAATAGCAAAAATCCCCAAGCGTAGAGCAAGAATTCCCGCCGCCTTCGTTTCCACTCGACGGCGCCGCGGGTTGCTTTGATCTCGCGGTCCTTCGGAATTTTGGTAGCAGCAGCTTCTCCGGTAGCGTAACGAGACTGTAAAGCGCGATACCCACAGTCCCGGCAGCGATACGGGTACCTCGCGGCCAGGCTCGCCAGGTGTTCCAACAGACCGCGCCGGTGGGAGCGGTGAAAATGATCGGTCTGGCATCTGGGACACAACACAAATTCTAGAAGCCCCGGAGCCCGCTATTCTACTCCGAAATCAAGCCATTTCCAAGGCTGATACAGCGGGCTGATACAGCGGGTTGGTACAGCGGGCTGGTACAGCGGGCTGATACAGCGGGCTGATACAGCGGGCTGGTACAGCGGGCTGATACAGCGGGCTGGTACCACAGGCTGGTACCGCCAAATAGGAAAGCCGGCCGCTGCTACCGCCAAAATGTCCCAGGCGGGTCCCGGCTCATTCCAGCCAGGCCTCCTGGCGGCAGGGCGGGGGTTCGGGCAGGGCGCCGAAGCGGCGCTGGCGGGAGCGGAACTCGCGGACGGCGGACTGCAGATCGGCGGCGTCGAAATCGGGCCACATACGGCGCGAGAAGACCAGCTCGGCGTAGGCGCACTCCCACAGCAGGAAGTCGCTCAAGCGCTGCTCGCCGCCAGTGCGGATGAGCAGGTCGACGGGGGGGCCGAGCGCGCCGTCGACGGCTTCGCGGGACGGCTCGGCGGCCCGGCCGGCGGCCTGCAGGATGGCGTCGCGGGCGGAGTAGTCCACGGCAATCCGCAGCCGCAGCCGGCGTCCAGCGGCGGTGGAGGCTTCGGCCCGGCAGATGGCGTCGAGCAGGCGCGGGTCCAGGCGGTCGCGGCGGCCGATGATCTCCAGGCGGACGCCTTCCTCGACGGAGCGGCGGGTCTCGCGCTCCAGGTACAAGCCCATGAGCTTCATGAGCGCCTCGACTTCGGCCGGCGGCCGGCGCCAGTTATCCGACGAGAAGGCGAACAGCGTCAGCACGCCCACGCCGGCGGCGGGCGCGGCCTCCACCACGCGGCGGGCAGCTTCCACGCCGGCGTAGTGGCCGGCCACGCGGGGAAGGCCGCGGGCCAGCGCCCAGCGGCCGTTTCCGTCCATGATGATCCCCGTATGTAGAGTACTTTGTATCGTAAAGTTAGAAGGCATAAAAAAAGGACCTCACCGTTCCCGCATGGCATGGACCAGGGCTTCCATGTGATCGAGATAGCGTTCGAGAGCGCGTTTTCCCGAAGCCGTCATCTTGTATTCCGTTTTAGGCATGCGTCCCTGGAACGACTTGGCGACGGACAGATACCCGGCCTCCTCGAGTTTCCTGGCATGCACGCTCAGGTTGCCGTCGGTGGTATCGAGCAGCTTCTTCAACTCGTTGAAGGTCAGCGTTTCGTTGACCGAAAGGGCCCCCAGGATGCCCAATCGCAACCGTTCGTGAACCAACCGGTCGAGCTTGGTGGGGTCGGCTGCCGGCGGCCCGGCAGCGGCGGCCAGCGCCGGGCCGCGCCGTTCGCGCTCGCGCCGCGCGGTGTTGTGCTTACCGGGCATACCGTTCATCCACCATATCGAATTGCAATCACGGCGCCGAAGAGGATGTGCAAACCGCCAAACCCCGCCGCCAGGAACAGGTTACCAAAGCCGGAGGGGACAAACAGCGCGGCCGCGCCCAGGGCCATGAAGCAGGCGCCCATGAGCGGCACCACGGGGACCGACCAGGCGCCTCCGGAAACGGCAGCCACGCCGTAGAGCAGCAGCCACGCGCCCGGCAGGAAGGCCGCCGCTCCGGCATTCCACAGGGCGGCCGTCAGCAGGACACCGGCTGCGATGGCGGGCACGAATCCCGCCAGAAACTTGCGGCCCGGACCGGAAACCAGCGGCATGCGGGTGCGCCGCGACTTCTCCCACGCGGCAGCCAGCCCGATGGACAACGCCACGGCGGCTTCCACGGCCCACACGGCCAGCCAGCGCGCCTCGCCGCGCGGAGGCCCGGCCATCCAGGCGGCAACCAGAGCGGTGGAGCCCATCAGCACGCCGCCCAACCCGGGAACCGCGGTAAACAGCCCGGCGCGCTCCATGGCGCCGCGGATGTACCGCAGATTGTCCATGGCGTGGGCGTGAAGTTCGACGGGTTCGGAACGCAAGGCCGCCATATGTCGAGCATACTTCTTCCCGAATACTATTTCAAGTACTTTTTTGTATAAAGTCAAACCGCGGCGGGCGGTCCTGGTAAAATGTTCGCGTGGCCCCGAAGTTGGACTACTCGCGCGCGGACGTCCGCCGGCAGTTCGGCGTCACGGAGCGCCAGCTACGAAGCTGGGAGCGGGAAGGACTGATTCCGGCCGCCGCGAGCTATTCGTTTTCCGACCTGATCGCGATCCAGACGCTGGTGAAACTGCGCGCGAGCCACATTCCACCGCGGCAGATCGGCCGCGCCATGGCCAGCCTGCGCCAGAAACTGGAAGGCGTGAAAGAGCCGCTGGCGGAGTTGCGGATCGTCTCCAACGGGCGGAAGATCGCGGTTCAGGTGGCGGGCCAGAAGATGGAAGCCCTCACGGGCCAGATCCTGTTCGATTTCGACGCTTCCGAACTGGGCGGCGTGACCAGCTTCCCGGAACGCAAGCCCTCGGCCGTCCTGCTGCGCGAGGCGGAGGCATGGTTCCAGCGGGGACTGGCGCTGGAAGAGACCGGCGCCCCCGCCGAGCAGGCCATCGAGGCTTATGAAAAGGCGCTGGAATTGAATCCGGAAGCCGCCGGGGTGCTGGTGAATCTGGGGACGATTTTTTATCGCTTGCGCCGGTTTCCGGAAGCCGAAAAGCGCTATCTGGAGGCGATTGCCGCCGACGCCGGCTATCCGCTGGCGGAATTCAACCTGGGCAACCTGTGCGACGAACAGGGGCGCCTGGACGAGGCTCTGGAACACTATCGCCGCGCGTTGGCTCTCAACCCCAACTATGCCGACGCGCATTTCAACGTGGCGCTGCTGTGCGAGCGGAACGGCGAAAGCCTGAAGGCGGTGCATCACTGGAAGAGCTACCTGAAACTGGACAGCTCCGGCCCGTGGGCGGACATCGCGCGCCGCCAACTGGAAAGGCTCCGGCAGTCGGTGATCGTCTAGCGAGGCTCTGCCCCGGTTTGCGGCGTTGACCCGATCCAGCGCAGGCTGGTACATTCGTGATCATGAGCAATGCCGAAGGCCGCACAATGATCGAAGACCTGTTCTCGCTGGCGGGGAAGACCGCGGTGGTGGTGGGCGGAGGAGGCGTGCTCGCGGGCGAGATGGCCATGGGACTGGCGGGAGCGGGCGCGAATATCGTGATTGCCGATTTGAACGAGGACGCCGCCAAGCGGCAGGCGCAGGCGGTTCGCGACCTGGGGCGCAAGAGCCTGGCATGTAAGGCCGATGTCACCAGCAAGGCGGACATCCAGCGCACGCTCGATGCCACGTTGGCCGAATTCGGCGGCGTCGATATCCTGCTGAACGCGGCGGGGATCAACTCGAGCACGCCGTTTCTGGAGATCGAGGAAGCGGAGTGGGATCGCATCCTGAACGTCGATTTGCGCAGCGTCTTCCTGGCTTGCCAGGTATTCGGCAAGGCCATGGTGGAGGCGGGCAAGGGTGGATCCATCATCAACATCTCTTCGGCTTCGTCCGACCCTCCGCTATCCAAGGTGTTCACGTATTCGGTGGCGAAGGGCGGCGTGAACCAGATCACCAAGTTTCTGGGGCGCGAATTCGCTCCGCATCGCGTGCGCGTGAATGCCATTCAACCCGGGTTCTTTCCCGCCGAGCAGAACCGCAAGATCCTCACCGAAGAGCGCGTGGCTTCCATCATGAGCCACACGCCGATGCGCCGTTACGGTTCGCCTTCGGAGTTGATCGGCGCGGTGGTGTACCTGGCTTCCGACAAGGCATCCTCGTTTGTCACGGGCAGCATCGTGCGGGTTGACGGCGGGTTCGGGGCGATGACCATCTAGTGCCTTGACCGCGAGAAACCGTTCCTTTGCCACGGGCCGCTCGCTCACGCTCGCGGTTCTGTCCGGAACCGCGAGCGTGAGCGAGCGGCCCGGTAATGGCACCAAATCACACGGTCGA
>Ga0182027_10014027_pt1 | contig 11121 bp, 7 predicted proteins | sample 712E1DmetaG_FD_121300 | JGI IMG/M metagenome (GOLD analysis project Ga0182027, IMG submission 121300) | Permafrost microbial communities from Stordalen Mire, Sweden - 712E1D metaG (Illumina Assembly) | ecosystem: Environmental > Terrestrial > Soil > Wetlands > Permafrost | place: Sweden...
CCATAAACGTATGTGGCGAAGATTTTATAAAACATTCAAATCTTCTTTCGGCATAATCTCCGTTATCACTCTGATAGTTGTCTGGTCAGCCATTTCTTATTTTGCAATATCTTACGGCAAAGAATTACTTTCCAATACGACGAGCAGTGACCAAACCGACACCTCTACCGACTCAACAGCATCTTCTGCTGAAGACTGTAATGTCTACGGGATCAATCTGCATGGCGACGTCGTCACCTATCACTCTCGCGATTCTTACAATGATCAAAATAAGCTAACAGTAGACGAGACTTCAGCCGACGACATAAATTGGATCATGAAAGACGCTCAAAGCAAAGATAATATAAAAGCTGTAGTGGTAGAGATTGATTCGGCAGGTGGTTCTGGTGAGGCAGGCGAGGAAATGATGACGGCCTTCAAACAATCTACAAAACCAGTGATTGCTTTCATTCGTGATAAAGGCGATTCAGCGGCATATCTGGCTGCCACGGGCGCGCAAACCATTTTCGCTTCCAAATTCTCTGATGTTGGTTCGATCGGCGTAACGATGTCCTATTTGCAAAAGACGGAAAAGAACAAGAAGGATGGTTTAACCTATGTCGACCTTAGTTCTGGCATATACAAAGACACGGGTAATCCTAACCGTCCCCTGTCTGACAACGAAAAGCAGATTCTCATGCGCGATGTTAAAATAGCTTACCAATATTTTGTGAACATCGTCGCGCAAAACCGCAATTTGGATGTCGGTGCGGTCCAAAAACTTGCCGATGGTTCCACTGTCATGGGCGAACAAGCTTTGAAAGATGGATTGATAGACAAGATAGGCTCCTTGCCTGATGTGGAGAATCTACTAACCGAAAAGATCGGTAGTAAAGCTACGATCTGTTGGCAGAATTAGCTCCCTACATCGCTCATATCGAGATCTCCATCAGCGACCAATTGTTGCACTTCTTCATCGAGCGCTTCAAAAGCTTCGACCTCGTCAGGTTCAATCGTACCGTCCTTGACTAATTCTATAATTTCGTCAGAGTCCATATGCTAGTACTTCCACCTAATATAACCACAGGAACACTGTTTAAAACTCGACTTTTCATTAATCAAGTTATTTACCTCTTTGTAACAGTTTGTGCATGTAAATCTAGCTACCGCTTTTTCACAAGCTTCTATTAACGCAGACGCTTCTTTATCAACGATATTAAATTCATGAGATGACTTATTTGCCCAAGATACAACGAGCTTATCTGCAGTTTTTATATCATCTAATGCTTCAGTAAATGATTCATAATTCGTTCCATCACGTTTTATTTGAAAAGAGTTTGATAATGACGCAATTTTTTCTAAAAATTCATGAGCCATCCTGTGATCATTTCTTTCTCTATGTAGATATGGAAGATTAATTTTTAAAGATTCTGCCAGAACTGGTATATAAGCATCCATAATTTTACGAGCGGTATTTCCAGCAGAATCAGGATGTGCTGGTAAAAATGCTCTAGCATCATCAAATGTATATTGTTTCGTTGAAAATCTAATACCTATCTCTGGGCTTTCCCAAGGCATTAGAGTTTTAAATTCCCATTTTTTATTATTCAATTGCATCCTCAAATCGATATACCAATCACGTTCATGAGTAAAAAGAATTACCTGCCTATCCGAAAATTCTTTTTCCAAAAGAAATCCCACCATGCCTCTATGTCCGCGATCAAAACTTACGACTACATCATCTAGAATTACTGGATTGTTAACATCCTTTTTTGCCATCGCAAGGAAAATACAAAGACCTAAACTATTTCTATGGCCCTCAGAAAGGGTTAGACGAGGAGAATCTTGAGCGATTCCATAGAACTTTAGACTTATTTCTATAGCCTTATCGACATACTCCGGAATACTTAATCTAACGTCCTCGACTTTTTCATTCGGATGTAGTATTCCCCACATACGAGCTATGTCACCCGATATTGTGCCAATGACCTCAGCCGCTTGGTTTCTTATTTGCTCACGATAAAGTGTCTGAAGGGTAGATATAAAGGCAATTAATTCTTCAGCGGCTCTAACTCTCTTTTTCAGCTCCGATGCTTTAACCATTTGTTGAAGTGTTTCAAGTTTTTCCTTGTCTATCAGCAATGCTTCAACGCCTACGAGAGGATTAATTACCTCTTTTTTTACATCATTAATTATCGGAATCAATTTTCTTTCAATCTCAGCCTGAATTTCACTAGTACAGGAGCTACGAATGCTTTCGGTCTTCATCGACTCAATGTAGCTAATCACTTCATGGTCCTGTTTAGCCTTCCAGTCTTTTAGTTGATCTTGAGATACGATTCTTTTAAGGTTTTGTAAATTTTCACATAAACTATTTATATTAGTTTTGTGAGAATTAAAGTTTTTTATAGCTTCATTCAATGACACTTCTTCCGCTTTGATGTGAGAAGCAAATGATGTCGACGATATTGCCCTACCACATGCAGGACATTCAATTTTTTCGTCTTTATTTTTTTCTGAGTATGAAGCTGCTGCTTTTAAGACGTAAAGTTTTTCTGCTATCAATGGATTTGCCGATTCTCCAAGTTTGATAGCACTTGCTTTTATGTCAGACAGATTGGTTTTTATATCTATCTTCGAAAGTTCCAGGAAAGATGAGTATCTCTTTTGCTCTATAGATTGATGGGTAATTTTAAGTTGAAGAGCGGTCAACGTATCTGTAAGTAATTCCATGACTGTTTCAGTAGTCGCTATCTTTTTACAATATGTTTTGTATAAGTTCCTTAAATCAGTCTCTATACTTATTTTAGTCGCACTCTTGAAGACACGCTTTCTTTTGAGATCAATGCCATCTATCTCCATTCTCTTAACATCAAGAGTGCCAACTACCGAAATATTTTTCTCTATTTTTCTTAGGTTTTCTGCAATAATTTCTAAATAGCTCAAACCAAGTAGAGGCAATAAAGCGGAATATTTATCGCCTTTAGTATTAGCTATAAAATCTGCAACCTCATTTTGACGAAGAATAGTTCGCTGATAATTCCAAGAACCAATATCAGATGTCTTGGGATTAACAGAAAAACTACCATTTTTTTGTATCTTTGTTTCGACGGAAGAGTCATCATCTAATGTTATGGTTATATGTCCACTTTGATTTTCAGGTATGTGAGTATTGATAACTGCTTTTTCTTGCTTCTTGCCGCTATACTCATGAGCAAGATGATTTATTCTCCCGTTGTTAATATTATATTCAATAGCATCAACGAATGAAGATTTTCCGGCACCGTTTTCTCCATAAAGAACTAGCGACTTTAAATTTAAATCGAGTTCTACTGGATCTGCGGCACCTCTAAACCATGAAATGTTTATCTTCTTAATCTTCATGTTTTAGGTCGGTTGATTTCAACAAAACACTCAAAAAATCCCCGACTGTTTTCTTGAGTGATATGGGATCAAGTTCGGTCTCGTTCAATTCTGATGTTAAAAAACTATTTACCTTGTCTGCCACAATATCAACTATACCCGGATGGAGCTTTCTTGCTTCTTTCACTATTTCTTGAGTAGTTAAATTGATCATATCTGATTATTTACACAACGCCCTAAAACTCATATTCATCACCACCGCCGTATGTGGAATGAGAACATAAATCCATCGTTTACCGTCATTGGCCAAGTTAAAAGTTGTGGCGGCTTCGCAATACTTCTTGCCAGCTTCGGCTTTCTCCTGGACTTCCGTGTCATCGATATCCTTCTCAGCCTTGATCTCGACCATAAATATCGTATCAGCTGTTTCTACCACAAAATCAGGGTGATATCGTTTTGAATTGTACTTCCAATAAAGCTCAAACTGCGAATCGGCCGGCCGAATCCACTTCAAAACGTCTTTGTCTTTTTCTAGAATTGTCGCGAAATCTTTTTCGGCTTTCGAGTCAAACTTGTATAGATTATGGCAAGCTTTTTTAAAGCCGCCAAATACTTTTGATGGGATTGCATGTGTTGGCGTAATTGTCTCGGTGTAGTGATGAACGCTATCGGCGGTGTATTTTGAAAAGTTATGCGGCTTTATCCGATCAAACGGATAGACCAGCGGTTCCTCGAAACCGGAGCTTTCCAAGTAAAAATGTTGCTGCAGTTGAGCATAAATATACTTGCCAATTTCTCGCTTGTGATAAAGCACGATATTTTCCAAATCTTCATTGACTCTTCCGTTACCAAGCTTGGCGATAGCTTGTTTAGCAAGTTTATATAACAGCTCGGACTCCCTGTCATAATCTACTTCTGGATAATTGATCAGTTCGTTAACCAAAATATTATCTGGAACATCACGCTCTATTCCCGAGCTTTCGCCTTGCAATACCTCGCTTTCGTTGGTACGCAATGTTCTACGGATAATTTCCTCCGATACGGGCTGATAGTTTAAGCCAGCGACATCGAGATTGAAATCCTTAAAGCCGGATTTTACGTCATGTTTTTGCTGAATAAGCACACGTGGAATTGGGATTGTCTTTTCGATCAATTCCGAAACAACTGACTCATACTCTTGCTTGGCCGCCTCAACTAAACCTTCCTTGAATAAGTTTTGTTGTGGATTGCTTTCAATACTCGTGACTATTTTCTCAAAAGCCAGTTTACGAATCTCGTCGCTATTCAAGTCGTTGATATTTTTAATGCTCGCGCCAAGAGCATTCACCGCTTCAGTGATCAACTGTTCAGCTTCCAAAGCCAAACCGGCCTTTTGGCGGTCCGCTTCGTTTGTTATAGTAGCCACTTCCTGACGCTTGAGAGCAAAAGCTTCGTCCATTACCGAAGAGGCGGTGATTACTTCTTGCGCTTCTGGTAAGGTGTTCGGATCAATTTGAATGATATTTTCCAGACGGATTATGGAATTCGGATCATTGGCCGCATCTATAATGGACTGGAAACGATCGTGAGCAATGATGGTAAGCTTGTCAACTTTCTCAACGCCAGTGCGCGCGCCATAAGGCAGGCGTAGGCCACGACCGATAGTCTGTTCGGTAAGAATCTGAGAGTTTGCCGCACGCAAAGGAATAATGGTATAGAGATTAGTCACATCCCAACCCTCTTTGAGCATGTTTACGTGTACGACGATTTCGATTGGATTTTCTGGCTTTTCCAAATCCAATAATCTCTGAATATTTTCCTCTTTTTCTTCACCACGTTGGTTAGAATGAATTTCCATAACCTTGCCCTTGTATCGGCCATCAAAGAATATTTCGGATTCAATCATTTCCCGAATTTCTTTGGCATGATCCGTATCTCGTGCCACCACCAAGACGAATGGCCTGACCAAACGATTGTTGGTATCTCGCGAATAAATATCCAAGGCCACTTTAGTGTCTTCGTGGATTCGCACGCCGTCCTCCAGTTTTATCAAATCTAACTCTTTTGGATCATTACGATATTGATCGGGATTGAAATCTCGTCTAGTAGCAATAGCCGGCTCTTTTACGAAACCGTCTTGCAAGGCCTTGGCCAAAGGATAATCAAAAACAACGTTTTTAAATTTATCACCGTGTATATCGATTGGAGTAGCAGTAAGTTCCAAACCCAAAATCGGTTTCAGTTCATTGATTGCTTTGAGTCCGGCATCTGCTCGGTAATGGTGAGATTCGTCCATTAGTAGAACCAAGTCCGGCAATTCAGCAAGATAGTTAAAATATGACTCGCCAAGATATTCTGAAAGTCGCTTGATCCTTGGTTCTCTGCCCCCTCGAACTTCAGAATTAATTTTTGAGATGTTGAATACATTTATATGCACAACTTCTCTTCCGTACAGGTCCGTTCTTGTACCAGCTTCTGAATAATTATCACCAGTAATAATCCTCGGTGGTGTAACGGCAAACTCTGCAATACCTTTAAATACATATTTTGAACTTTGCGAATTGGACAGGTCGTCAATGAGCTTATTATAGATCGTGAGGTTGGGAGCCAGTACAAAAAAATTCTTTATACCTTTTGAAATGTAAAGATAGGAAATGAATGCGCCCATGAGCCGTGTTTTGCCAACGCCGGTGGCCAAAGAAAAACAAACGGACGGAAAATCTCTTTCAAAATCGGAACAAATCGGATACAAAGCCTGAACCTTTGAAAGCTCGGCAACAGGATCAATATTCTTTTTCAATTCCAGAACTTCTGTCAATTTTTCCAGAATTTCCAAGCTATCCGCTTGTGGTTGGCGAAGGCTCAATCTATTTTTAATCGCTTGGGCTTTGGTGTTCATGTTATTCCTCGTTAGATTCCTCGGCTTCCGCTTTGGTTGCTTTAATGATATTAAGATCGTAATTATCTTTGCCGAACTCACATCGACCAAGAATCATCTGCGGAATTTTCTTGATGGTGATATTGGCAAAATGGTTTTCGCATTCTGGTGCAAAGGCTTTAGCACAAACAAGCAAGCTTTCGTTTGCTTTCATCTCGCTATGAATTTTATCCAACTGTTCAGCGGTTATAAAACCAGTAGTGACAAAGATGAAATCGGTTTCTGTAGATTTTCCATGTTTCCAGTAAAGCGTCTCATCAGGACTAAATCTAAAACCCTCGTGCTTACACATGGCGGCCGCCAGCATATTGCTGTTGTATTTTTCATCAATTACAAAGTTACCGAAAGAATCCTTACGGAGCAGGCTCGGTGCTAGATTATAAAACCTAAATCCACCTCCACCTTTCCAGTTAAGGGTTTCAGACAGTGCCAAGCAATCATTACCATCAACGACTTTTTTTAAACGAGGTAGGCAATGCGTTTCTGCATGTTGACCAAACTCAATACCAATATGCTTCCGACCAGTTTTATGAGCTACGGCTGAAGTGGTACCGGAGCCAAGGAATGAGTCCAAGATCCAATCTCCAGGATTTGACCCAATGTCTAAAATCCGTTTTAAAAGACGTTCAGGTTTTGGTGTACCAAATGGATCTTCACCAAATAACTTTTTAATTTCGCCCTTCGCCTCTTGATTATCACCAACCTCCTCTCTGAACCATAAGGTAAGTGGAACAAGTCCATCCTGAACTTCAGAAAGAAATCTTTTATAGCGAGGCACATTGGAACCATTTGTACCAAAATGAATTCTATTTTCCTCAACCAAGGAAGCAAACTTCTCCTTTGAAAAACGCCAGCTTGTACCAGCAGGAGGCATGACCACCCGTCCTGATGGAGTGGTTATAGGATATATATCTTTAGGGTTAGGTGTTTTTACATGGCATGGACCCGATGCCCACGGACCTCTTGGGTCGTTGTCTATATTTGTAAAACCTTTCTCTTCTTCATGCCTTGGTAATAAATTCCGTTTCCACGTTGACTTATTTCTTGCAAATACCAGAACATGATCATGGTTGTCAGAAAACCATTTTGCATCGTTTGCTCTCGTATGCTTTTTCTCCCAAATAACATTAGCCACAAAATTGCTTCGACCAAACACCTCATCACAAAGTACTTTTAAATAATGACTCTCATCATCATCTATTGAAATCCAAATACTACCGTTATCTTTATCTAAAAGATTATTTAAAATTTCCAAACGCGGTCTCATCAAACTAAGCCAAGTTGAATGTTCCAAATTATCATCATAGTGTTCAAACGCACTGCCAGTATTGTATGGTGGATCAATATAGATGCACTTTATACGGCCAGCAAAATTCTGTTCGAGGGCTTTAAGGGCAAGGAGGTTGTCGCCGTGAATGAGCATATTCTCGGACGACTTATCGCCATAGGACTTACTTGGGTCCTCAATCAAAATCCTCGGCTCGAGTTTTAATTCCTCGTCTTTGCCGATCCAAGTTAACTCTAGTTTTTGCTTTTTATTGCTCATAAATTTATATGACCTTCCAACTGATTGTAAATAATGGCTCTAATTTCGACTTTTGTTTCAGCTGGGCTTCCACCATTTCCAACAGCTTTTCTTTCTTCACTTCCACCTCATCCTGTGATTCGTATAGCTTTTTACGCATTTCGTTCCGTTTTTTCTCAGAATCTTTTATTTCTCGCTGTGCTCTAAGTTTATCACCAAGATTGATAATTTTCTTGGCGTTCGTTTTGGCTGTCTTGATATCGATCTCCAGTTTTCTCAAATCAAGTTCAAGAGATTTTTTTACATCGTCCGCCCAATTGTCCAGTTTGTTTACTTCATCCTCGAAAAATTTACCGTTCCTTCCCATGATCTCGCCGGAAATTATCGAGATAGTCTGTTGTTCAAGTTCGTCTAGCTTTTTATACTCCGCTGGTGAAAGCTCTTTTGGTGTAATTGACTTGGCTGAAAGCGAGAATAACTTTTTTATTATATCCGCATCAATAGATTCTCCGGACTCATTTACTGCAGACACAACTACTGCATCTTCCGCTTCAAAAGCTTCGACAGTATAATTTGAAACTTTTAAGATGCCGCTTTTCCCAACCAATGGTTCTAATACTGAAACAATTGAAGAGTGATTCGAATAATCAAAGATTATTTCTGATGGGACTATCTGTTGATTCTTCACCTCCTGTAAGATTCTCTGCGCCAATGAGTGGCCCGGCCTATACACATGGGCGTCTTCTACATTTTTGCCGATCTTATATGGTCCAGGATCAATGGATTCATTTTTAAATGGATTTATCTTTAGGACGAAAGAGTGTTCGTGCTCGGCGAAATCTGCATTTTCACCCAAGTAGTACATCGTTACATCCCACAACCACTGCTGATAGGTTTCAAGATACGCCTCGCTGTCTTTTTTGTTTGTTTTGAGTTTTTCAGAAACCTCAGTGTCAAAATTTTCCAGAAGCTTTTGGCGCGTATCGGACAAATTACTCTTAATGCTTTCATCCATTTCCTCTTGAAGCTTGTCAAAGGCGGTATTGATGTCCTCGGATGTTCGGCATGTTTGATATATCCCAGCGATGCGTTTTTCAAAATCAACACCGGATTCAATAGAGCCCAATACTTCGTCGCTTGCTCCAAAAACACCCTTGAACAATCTAAATTTCTGATCCAATAGGTCATAAACCCGGCTATCAGCCGCGTTTTTTCTATTAACGAAATTAATTACGACAACATCATGTTTTTGACCATAACGATGGCAACGACCTATACGTTGTTCGATCCTTTGCGGATTCCATGGCAAATCGTAATTGATGACCAGAGAACAGAATTGCAGATTCACTCCCTCTGCCCCAGCCTCGGTGGCAATCATTATATCCGCTTCATCCTTAAAGTACTCGATTATTGCCGCTCGAGCATCAGCTGTTTTTGATCCCGTCACTTTATCGGTATCCTTATTTTTTTTGAGCCAATTTTTGTAGATCTCTTTTGACTTATCATCGTTATTTGAACCGTTAAACAAAACGATTCTGTCTTTGTACCCATTATTGGAGAGTAGAGTTTCGGCCAGGTATTTTTGCGTGATAGTGGATTCAGTGAAAATTATAGCTTTCTTTTTCGCACCAAGTTCAGCAGTCATTTCAAAACCTTTTTTCAGTGCTGTAAGCAAAGCATCTCCCTTTGAATTGGTAAATATACTTTGCGCGAGATCTCGAAATTTACCTAGATCAGATTTTTCTTGCTCCATAAGTGCAATGTCTTTTTCTGTAAGTATTTTCTGTTCCTTCTCGTCTTCATCCTCCCCCTCATCTTCTTCTTCATCAATCCAATCATCAGATATTGCCTCAAATGCTTCAAAGTCCTGACCAATGCCGGAAATGCCGCTATCCTCATGTGATATTTTGGCTTTTGTATCAAGTATCAATTGATCGAGTTTGTACACCAATTTTTCCAGAGTGCTGGCAATAGCAAATGAAGATGACGCCAAAAGCTTTCGCAAAATGAGCGTTATGAGTTGACGCTGGCTAAACGGCAAAGCGTAAAGTTTTGTCCGTTGCAGATATTCGGACATTCCATTATAAAGTTCGACTTCCTGATCGGTTGGAATATAGTCCTGCGTTATCGGCTTACGTTCAGTATAGTTGATGTATTCCAGCACTTGTCGGCGAAGCGTACGAATACAGACGGGTTTGAGGCGGTTGCGTAAATCGAGAAACATTTCCTGTTTTGGCTCGACAAGACCAAGTTCGTTTTCATAAATGTCTTGTTCGCGAGATACTCGAGCATATTTTGCCTTAAAACTCTTAAGATCCCCGAATACGTGATCATCGATAATACTCACAAGTCCATAGAGTTCAAGTAAGGAGTTCTGTAATGGAGTGGCGGTCAGTAAAATCTTCGGCACTTCCGCCAGAGCATCCTTGATTTCTCGAGCAATTTTATTGCTCGTTTTGTATACATTACGAAGGCGATGAGCTTCATCTATTACCGCCAAATCCCATTTTGTTTGCTTTATGTATGAGGATTTTGACCGAGCAAAATGGTAAGAACAAATAATGATTTTGTCTTCTTGGTTAAACGGGTTCAAGTTTCCGTCTTTTATATATTGATTGAAAGACTTTGCTTCCAGGATTATCGATGGCAAAAAGAATTTTTCCGAAAGCTCATCGTTCCATTGTTTTCTCAAGCTTGAAGGTACAATTAGAAGAATGTTCCTTTTTCTTTCCGCCCATTTTTGAGAGAGAACCAACCCAGCCTCTATTGTTTTTCCAAGCCCAACCTCATCGGCCAAAATCGCGCCCTTTGAAAGTGGTGAACGAAAGGCAAAAAGAGCAGCTTCAATCTGGTGCGGGTTTAAATCAACTTGAGCATTAGATAATGTAGAAGAAAGCTTTTCCAGACTGTTAGATGAACAGCGTTTTGTCAGCTCATAAGCGAAATATTTAGCGTGTTGATCGGTGATTTTCATGTTCTATTATTGATTGAGCAGTTTTAGGATATCGTTTTTCTTATAACGACGGTCCCTTCGCGTTCCAAAGCGCATCGCTTTCAAAAGTCCTTTATTATCCCACTTACGAAGAGTATTTGGATGACAATTCAAAACATCACACGCCTGCTGAAGTGTCAGAATGTCCGGAAGAGATGTGAGTTTTTTGTTCTGTTTTGTTGGCATATTATTGACTTAACATTAGTTTACACCATTTCTCGATAAAAAGGAAGTTAAATTTTCTTTTTTGAGACAAATTTTCCAACCCGCCCCCTCCCGAAACCGTAGGGCGGCGCGCGAAAACGAAGAGGAAGGGCGGACGGCGACCTCCCCCCACACCCCCGG
>Ga0182027_10014028_pt1 | contig 11120 bp, 9 predicted proteins | sample 712E1DmetaG_FD_121300 | JGI IMG/M metagenome (GOLD analysis project Ga0182027, IMG submission 121300) | Permafrost microbial communities from Stordalen Mire, Sweden - 712E1D metaG (Illumina Assembly) | ecosystem: Environmental > Terrestrial > Soil > Wetlands > Permafrost | place: Sweden...
AAACAGAGCCTGAAAGTTCACAGGTCAAATGGGTTGAACTCGGTGATCATGATGCACCAAGCAAGACTGTTTCGCCGAATGAAAGCCCGGTGGTTCAACGGACGACAGGCCAACCCGCTGTGCCTGATAAAGATGAACTGACTGAATGGTTCAAGCAGGCCAGCAGTTCCACCCCCGCTCCGGGCGAAAAGCTTGAATTTACCAAAACCGCAGCGCCGGCTCCGATCCAATCAGGCAAATCCAATCCTTTGCCTCCCGCCCCGACCAACCCCAAAGTCTCTAATGTATTTACAGACCTGGGTCCCAACGCGTCGGATGCCCTCAAGGACTACGACGGACCAGCGCCTGCATCGGAGGCGGAAATTCCGGATTGGATAAAAAAACTCGACGCTGATGCACCCGCTGCCGGGCAGCAGCTTCCTCCCAGAGAAGAACCTGCATCGTCATCGACAAAGTCGACAGATGTTCCGGATTGGTTGAAAGGTTTAGGCCAGGAGCCCAATACAGCTTCACAACAATCAGTGACTGGATCAGAGGAAGCATTACCCGATTGGTTGAAAACCATTGGCGCGTCCACTCCAGAGCCATTTGCCAATCCGTCAACCACTGAAGTGCAGATCCCTGTTCAATCGAAGCCCACTACAGAAAAACAACCTGATTCGACTGAATTGCCGGATTGGATTACTTCACTCAAATCAGTCGAACCGCAAGCCCCCGAGACCAATGAGCCCATTGTTCCAGTTTTCCAACCGGAACAACCCTCTTCTACGGAGCCTGCTCCTTCCACCTCTGCCTTCACAGAAAGCCCGGATTCAAGCAACGATGTAGATGCGATCTTCGCTTCGATGCAAATTCCGGATTGGCTCTCCGATGTGACGTTGAGTAAGCCTTCTACCGGTGAGAATCTGCCGCCTGCTGCGCAAGCGGATGAACCGATCGTTCCCGCGGAGCTGCCCTCCTGGGTGCAGGCCATGCGCCCCGTTGAATCGGCGATGAGTAGTTCATCTGCAAGCCCACAGGATGCCCAACTCGAGGAGCACGGTGCGCTGGCCGGGTTGCAGGGAGTTTTACCCATCATCCCCGGTGCCACCGCTGCTACAAGCAAACCGAAGTCCCATTCCATTAAACTTGAAACAACCGAGCAGCAGCAGGCGCATACCGCCCTTCTTGAGCAGATCCTCTCTGCTGAGACTGCTCCCATACCCATGAAAGCCGGCTCTGTTCCAAGGTCACAACGCGTTTTGCGTTGGTTCCTCAGCGGTCTGCTTTTCATTGTTTTGGGCGGCATCATATTTGGAAGGACTCAAATTTTTCCATTGCCCAGTGAAGCACCCAACGAAACCAACGCCGCCATTCAGGCAGTTGAGGCAATCCCGGCCGATGCCCCTGTACTGGTTGTCTTCGATTACGAACCTGCAACGATCGGTGAAATGGAAGCCAGTGGAGCGTCGTTGATGGATCACATGATCATATTGAAACACCCGCGCCTCACGCTGCTTTCGACATCTCCTACCGGCGCAGCGCTCGCCGAAAGGTTCATGTCAAATGTACTGGCAAACCCCAATTCAACCCCCCCTTACATACCTGTAGCCGGCAACGATTATATTGACCTGGGTTATCTTCCCGGCGGCCTGGCCGGTGTATATGATTTTGCCCAGGACCCAAGCGGTGTCATGCCGCTCAATGCCGACTCCGCCGAGGCCTGGCACTCAAAATTGTTGCAAGGTGTAACGCACCTTTCCGACTTCGCGTCCATCATTGTATTAACAGATAGCGTGGAGGCCGGCCGGGTCTGGATCGAACAAACCGCAACTGCCCGAGGAAACACTTCACTGATCATGGTTGCCAGTGCACAGGCGGGACCGATGTTCCTGCCGTATGTAGAATCGGGTCAGGTTAATGGACTTATCGCGGGCTTGTATGGGGCGGCCGGTGCGGAACTTGTGAACGGCGGACTGCCCAGCATTACCGCCGCGCAAAAAAAGGAGGGCGTTCCTCAGATCGGATTCATACGCCGCTATTGGGACGCTTACAGCCTGGGTCTTTTACTGGTAGTGGTGGTGATATTCATCGGCGGGCTGGGGAATTTCTGGCTCGGTATTCGAGACCGGCGTGACCATGAGGCGGGATAAATGTTTCCAGATCCAAATTTGATCACCGCCATCATTGCTTTTTTGATTACTTTGATGATCCTGAGCTATCTCATCGGGGATAATCCGCTTTTCCGCGTTGCAGTTTATATCTTCGTCGGTGTTTCAGCGGGTTATGTCGCTGCGGTAGCCATACGACAGGTACTTTGGCCTGACCTCCTTCAACCGCTTTATTTCGGATTCTTATCTGGTAGTTGGCCCGTTCAACGTGCCGTTCTGGCCGTGCCTCTTCTCTTAAGCGGTCTCATGCTTATGAAAGCGTGGCCGCCCCTTACCCGCCTCGGCATGCCTGCCATGGGATTCCTGGTAGGGGCGGCCGCGGCAGTGGCCATCGGCGGTGCCGTGAATGGCACCATCTTTCCGCAAGTCAACGCTACCATATCCGGCTTCGACGTACAAAAGTTCAATACACCCGAATCACTCCTCAATGCGGCGCTTATACTGACGGGGACTGCCACTACGCTCATTTATTTTCACTTCGGTGCGCACACCCGCCCCGATGGCACGGTGCGCCGATTTGGTTTCATTGAACTTATCGCTTTTGTGGGGAGTATTTTTCTTGCAATCACTCTCGGTGTGTTATTTGCAGGAGTCTATTCAGCTGCGCTGACCGCTTTAATCGAGCGTTTGCATTTCTTTGGTTCCTTCTTTGGATTTGGTTAAGTGATTTATGCCTGCTTCTCTCATTCAAGGTGACTCTCTGTTGGCGGTCGATGTAGGCGGTGCGAATACGCGCGCAGTGCTCTTTGATGTTGTGGAAGGAGAATATCGATTCCTAGCGTCGAGCTCCGCACCCTCCACGGCTGAAGCTCCGTTCAAGGACGTGAGCGAAGGTGTTCGCAACGCGATCGTCTCATTGCAAGCCATCACAGGGCGCAAAATGCTTGATTCTGAGCGCCGCGTCATTACGCCACTGCAGTCTGACGGATCAGGTGTGGATGTGTTTGTTTCCACGTTATCTGCCGGCCCTGCGCTCAAAACTGTGATCGTCGGCTTGCTATCCGACGTCTCGCTCGAAAGTGCGCGGAGATTGGCAGAGACCACCTATTCACGCATCGTCGATTCGATCGGGATCAACGATCACCGCAAACCCGATGTACAAATTGATGCACTGATGCGTTTGCAGCCCGACGTGGTTATTATCACGGGCGGGACGGATGGCGGTGCATCGCGTTCCATTCATAAAATGCTAGAACCGGTAGGCCTATCCGGTTACCTTCTAAACCCCGAAAAACGAGCGGCCGTTTTGTTTGCCGGTAATCAGAAATTGGATAACGAAGTTAAGGAGCTGCTTGGCGGAGTGACTGCAGCTTTGCACTTCAGTCCAAACGTACGCCCTTCGCTGGAAACAGAGGACCTCGATCCGGCTTCTCGCGAACTGGCGGCACTTTATCTAGGAGTACGTAAACGCCAGTTGAAAGGTGTTGATATATTGGAATCCTGGGCAAGCGGGAATGTCCTCCCGACCGCTTATGCAGAGGGGCGCATGCTGCGCTTCCTGGGTCAGGTTTATAGTGGAACACGCGGCGGGATCCTCGGTGTGGACATCGGTTCCTCTGCGGCGGTGATCGCCGCCAGTTTCAAGGAGAAGACCACTCTTGGGGTCTATCCACATTTTGGACTCGGCGAAAATTTACCTGCATTGCTTCAATATACATCCCTCAACGATATCCTGCGATGGTCGGCCCTTGATGTTTCGACCGGCGTCATGCGTGATTATTTATTCCAGAAATCCCTGTTTCCATCAACCATTCCTGCCACGAAAGAGGAACAGTCCCTCTCTCAAGCGGTAACCCGTCAGGCTCTATATCTGGCGATGCAGACAGCCAAGCGCGATTTCCCGCGTTCCGCGCGTGGGCCGAAGACCGGGTTGCTGCCCTTCTTTGAGCCGATCATCGCGGGTGGAGGGGCACTGGGCGATGCTCCCACACCCGGGCAAGGATTATTACTTCTGCTGGATTCCATCCAGCCTGTGGGCGTATCGACGATCATCCTGGATCGCAATAATTTACTTCCGCTGCTCGGTGCGGCCTCGACACGCAACAGTCTCCTGCCGGTGCAAGTGCTGGAGTCCGGCGCGTTCCAAAGCCTGGGCACAGTGGTTTCAGTAATTGCTTCCGCCAATGTTGGTTCTCAGGTCGTCCGCGCACGCCTTACCCATGATAATGGGACGGAAACGCTCGCCGACGTAAAATTTGGCAATCTGGAAGTCCTGCCTTTACCGGCAGGTCAGTCCGCCAAACTATCGCTCCAGCCGCAGCGCGGAGCGAACGTTGGGTTTGGCCCGGGACGCGGAGGTACGGTGTCGGTCAGCGGCGGTACGATGGGTGTAGTGGTCGATGGGCGCGGTCGCCCACTTGTCCTACCTGAGGACGATGGCCGTCGCCAGGAATTGATCAAGAAATGGCTGTGGACGGTCGGAGGCTGAAGTGACACTAGCTCCTGTTCATCATATCCTACCCCTCACGACCCTGGTGCGCGAACGTATATTGCCCGTGAAAGGCAAAGTGTTGGCGCGCTTGAGTCAAAAAGTCGTCCCGGGTGATATTGTCGCCGAAGCCACCTGGGCTCGTGAACATATCTTCCTCGATGTAGCCCGTACACTCAATATCTCCGCGGATGCGGCGGATAAATTGATCCACTGTCAGGCGGGAGATAAAATCCCGGCCGGCGCTACCATCGCGGTGGGGCGCGGTTTCCTGCCGAAAACGGTCAAGTCGCCGCGGGAAGGCCGGGTGGTCGCGGCCGGCGGTGGCCAGGTATTGATCGAATCAGGGGAGTCGCACATGGAATTGCGTGCCGGCATACCGGGCACCATCACACAGATCATTCCCGATCGCGGTGTCGTCATCCAAACCACCGGCGCACTCATACAGGGAGTATGGGGTAATGGACGTGTGGACACGGGCATCATGAACAACCTTGCGGATAAACCCGATACTGAACTCACCGTGAATCGGATGGATGTAAGCATGCGCGGCTCGATCCTGGTAGCCGGACAGGTAAAACAAGCCGATGTGTTGGAAGCCGCGGCGGACCTTCCCGTACGCGGTTTGATCCTTGGAAGCCTATTACCCTCCCTTCTACCCATCGCGCGTGAGATGCGATTTCCTATTATTTTGACGGACAGCTTCGGTGTATTACCGATGAACTCAGCCGCGTATCGTTTGATCAGCACGAACGCCAAGCGCGAGACCACAATGAACGCCGAATTTTTCGATCGTTACAGCGGAGCGCGGCCTGAAGTGATCATTCCGCTCCCGGTCACTTCGGAACCACCGCAGCCGCGCGATATGGAAGTCTTTGCACCCGGCCAGACGGTGCGCCTTCGCCGTCAACCCGCGGCCGGGTTGATCGGCACGATCATGGGTTTGCATGCAGGGTTAGCGGCGTTCCCAAGCGGCCTGCGGGCCGAAGCTGCAGAAGTTAAACTTGAAAACGGCGAGCAACTGCTCATCCCTCTTGTAAACCTTGAAGTTGTGGGATAATAAGTCATATAACGCGAGGAGAATATACAATGTATGATGGCGAACAATCCAACCTTGATGCTCCACCACCTGAGGAGTCCAACAATCGTACTTTTCTTATCGTGGCTGGCATACTGGGTGGCATCGTCCTTCTCTCATTTGCCTGTGTAGCTGCTTATATAATTTTTGTCTATCCAAATACACAAAAGCAGAACGCACAACTAGTAGCCACGCAGAATGCCCAGAACGCACAAGTGGCTCAGGCCCTCACCTCCACGGCGCAAGCTGCGAGTTTCCCCACTGAAACCATCACTCCGCCACCCTCGCAGACGCCGGTCATCGCCCAAGCTACCGTTACCAGTACTCCTTCCACGGTTACACCGGACCCGGCCACCGCTACGGTTGGTGCGGCGTTGACCCAAGCCGCGCAGGCCCAGTTGACCATTGTGCCAACCACAACAGCGTTGCCCGGCACCGGCATAGCAGACCAATATGGCGCACCCGGTTTGGTGCTCGCAGGCATGGTTTTGGTCGCTGTCATTTTCCTGGCACGCAGGCTGCGAGTCGCACCCACGAAATAATCTTCAAGCTTGCGAAGGTTCAAGGCCTTTGCAAGGTCATATTATTAAGGTGTTGGGACAACAGTAATGTTACTGCTGTCCCTTTTTTTAACGATTGACTTCGTATAATTTAACTCATTTGTCCCAATAAATTTCCCCGGTGATCCCGTCCACTTCATTCACTCGCCAGCTTCAGAATAAATTCCTCCTCATCATCGCCGGCAGCCTTGAACCCACATTTTTCCAAGACCCGGAAAGATGCAATATTGTGTCTGGCAACATGGGCATAGAGAGGTCGTTCCTTTACGTAGTTCAGGAACAATGAGAGCGCTCGTGAGGCAATCCCTTTGCCCCAATATTCCTTTCCGATCCAATAACCTACTTCGCGGTCACCTGACTGTTCCCAACTCACCATGTTCCCGGCTATCTGGCCATCGTACATTATGGTCTTCTTGTAGATCGTCTCATCGGCTAAAATCTTGGTCCAGTGGACGTTGAATGAATTCCTGTCCCTGGATGGGAAGGCAGCCATCCGGGTTGCCGTCGGATCCAGTTGGTGTTCGAAAAAAATTGGCAGGTCATCTGCAAGCACTTCCCGGAGCATGACTTCGCTTGTCATAAGACCCTCTTTACGAATAATCTTCTAAGCGGGTGAAAATAAGGTTACCAGCGATTAACGGTGTTTACTGGCATTGCACACCCGGTGGAACATGTTTAATCACGGCGAAGATGGCACCTTTTCTGCTCACCGTCATCACGGTCTGTGCATCCCGACAATGAGTTTCATCCAGGTTATGGCGGTTTAACAGGACAACATAATCATAGTGCTTGTTAGAAACATCTCCTTCAATAGGAACAAACACCTGAAGGTCAGGTCGCGCGTATCGTCTCGCAGTTAATTTGGGACCAAAAACCAGGATCTTCGCGTCCCGTGGCGCGATTCGATCCACGTCCTCCATGGCTTCCGTAAAAGATGTTCCCCAATAATCCATCTCATAGGAACGGAAAGCGCCGCCGGTCCCATTGACAAGAATGTTATAGTACACATATTCATAGGGGTGCAGGCGAATGGATGCGTATATACCGGGCAGAATGATCAATGCCAATAACCCGATCCTGAATATCGGTTTGGTGAGCAGCTTGAAAATGCGATCCAGGGCAACACCGGGCAGGAAAAAAATGGGCGGGAGCAGAAAGTAGAGCTGGCGGCCGTTATCGTAAAGAACACTGTGTATAAGAATAATCCCGGTGATGGGCAAAAGGAACCAGCCTAATAACAACAAGAATATTTCCCTGCTTTGTGTAGATGACAGGGAAATCAATAGAATAGCCAGACCGGCGAAGGCGAGCAACAAAGCCGGTTCGGTAAGCTGCAGGGATAGAAGAGTGGGAAAATATGTCCATGGAAGATGATTCGGGTAGTATGACTTGCCCATGAACAGAACACGACCTGTGTAGTAGGTATAATATTCGGCGGTTTTGAAACTTACTATAAAATGTTCGATGGGTGAGGACCATAAAAAGGGCCAGGAAAGGTAAGCGGTGGCAAGCGTAATGAGGAGATAAGGAATAGCCCGCGAGATCATCCTGACGCGTAATTGAAAGAAGCCATAAACCAGGACGATCAAGCCGGCCAACGGTCCGGCGACCCTGATGGTGAACGCCAAGCCGAGCATGACCCCCGCCAGGATGACAAAACATATCTTGAGGGGAGTCTCCTTTACGTCCACCATTCTGAATCCCAGATAAATGCTGGTCATAAAACAGACCAAATAGGGAATGTCTTTTGCATTGATAAACGAGTGTCCCCAGAATAGAGGTTGGAATAGGAACAAAAGGCTCGCGCCAAAGGCGGCCCACGGCTGAACCCAACGGCGGATGAGAAGATAGAATATCCAGATACCCACCAGGTAAAATGCGAAATTCGTAAAGTGACTGGCGTTAATGAAGGACCAGGCCGGGAGGATGAGATGCAATAACCCAGCCGACCCATCGGCAAACATGAAGTAAGCCGGGCCTTTCAATTTGATACTTGTGACTACATCATACGAGGCAAGCGCCTGTGGATGGAAGAAGTACTGATAGGCGTTGATCGCATAATGACCATAACTATATTCGCTAGATTCGTCCCAGGACTCCCCGTAGTCGCGCACGATGATCACTCCGACCAGAAGGCAGGCGGCCAGTACGGCAAGGATTGCCGTATATTCGCAGGAGAAAATCCTTTTAATAAGAGACTTATTATTCGTCTTGGACATCGAGTTCATTTGAAACCTACTTTAGATGATTATCTCTACCGTGTATCAACGGTGTTTATTGGCATTGCACACCAGGTGCAACATACTTAACGGAGGCAAAGTAAGCGCCTCTTCTTTCTATCGTAAACACGGTCCGGGCCTCCTGACAATGATTGAGGTTCAGCAGAATGGCATAATCGTATTGCTTCTGCGGAACATCCCCCTCTTGAGGATAAAACATCTGAAGATCAGGCCTAACGTATTGTCGTGCAATCGCTTTGGGAGCACCGAAAACAACGACCTTTGCCTGCTGCGGCGCGACTCGATTCACGTCCTCGATGGCTTCGGCAAAAGATATGCTCCAATAATCCATTTCATAGGAGCGGTAGGCGCCTCCGGTCCCATCCACAAGAACGTTATAGTAAACATATTCATAGGGATGCAGGCGAATCAATGCAAATACGCCAGGTAGAACAAGCAATGCCAATAATCCGATCCTGAAAACCGGCCTGGTGAGCATCCTGAAAATGCGATCCAAGGCAACCCCGGGCAGGAAAAAAATGGGCGGGACCAGAAAATAAAGCTGGCGGCCGTTATCGTAAATAATACTGTGGATCAGAATGATCCCGATGAGGGGCAAAAGGAACCAGCCTAAAAACAACAAAAAAATTTCCCTGTTCTGTTTTGATAATGGGGATCTCAATATAATCGCCAGACCCGCGACCGCGAGCAACAATGCCGGTTCGGTAAGCTGGAGAGATAAAAGAGTGGGGAAATATGTCCACGGCAAATTTTTCGGTAAATATGCCCTACCCATGAACAGGACACGGCTTGTGTAGGGATAATATTCCGCCGTCTTGAAGCTATCAATAAAATGCCCGATGGGTGATGCCCACAAATAGGGCCAAGAAAGGTAGGCCGCGGCAAGTGCGAGGAGAAAATAAGGAACGGCCCTCCAGATCATTTTGGTGCGCAAACGAAAAGTACCGTACACCAAGACGATCAAACCTGCCAAGGGACCTGCGACCCTTATGGTTATCGCCAGGCCGAGAATGATCCCTGCCAGGACGACATAACAAATTGCGAGAGGAGTCTCCTTTACGTCCACCATACGGAATCCCAGATAGATGCTGGCCATAAAACAAACCAAATATGGGATGTCCTTTGGATTGATGAACGAGTGTCCCCAGAATAGCGGCTGCAGTAAAAATAACAGGCTTGCACCAAAAGCGGCCCACGGCTGAACCCAACGGCGGACGAAAAGGTAGAAGATCCAGACGCCAATCAGATAAACAACAAAATTAACAAAATGCGTCGCATCAATAGAGGACCAGGACGGGACGATGAGCTTCAACAACCCGGCCGAACCATCGGCGAGCATGAAATATGCCGGGCCTTTAAAGTTCAAGTCAGTGTCAAAGGGGGCGATCGCCTGGGGATGGAAGAAGGACCGATAGGCCTCGATCGCATAATGACCATAGCGATAAATGTTATTCTCGTCCAGGGTCATCCCATAGTCCCGCACGGTGAACGCTCCGACCAAAAGGCAGGCTGCCAGCAGGGCAAGGATCGCTGAATATTCGTACGAGAAAATCCGGTTAAGAAGAGACTTGTTATTTGGTGCCTGCACCGAGTTCCCTTTGAAACCTACTTTCGATGATCAATCTCCAACGTGTATCCTCAGAATACAACGTACTGTAAATGCCGAAAGCCAATGAACACACCACGCTCTCGGCAACCTTATGACCATACGCCATGAGAGCTTTCACCATTTCAGTGGAGCGGCCTTCGGTATAGACGCGCAGCACCGGCTCCGTCCCGGGGGGGGGCGGATGGCAGCCACGAGTCGTCGGCCATAAGATATTTAATGCCATCGCGCTGGCTGACCTCGCAGACCGCCTGTCTCCCGATCTCCTTCGGCGCCTGTTTAAGCAGGAAGTCGGTCATTTCGGATTTCGCCACCGGACGACTCAAGCGCAAGTCGATGCGCTCATAGTAAGCGGGACCCACTTCTTCGAGCAAATCATCCACGAGCTACCAACAACAACCCCATGATCGGACCGTCGCCCTCGGGGATGTGGCCCTTGAACGAAATGCCGCCCGACTCTTCGCCAGCGAAGCGGTCCGAGAGGAAACGCGTGTCATATCCCACGTCGATCTTTTTGGGGTCGGGCTTCGAGCCGCCGTTGCCGGATTTGTCCCAGTGCTCCGATGCGACCGCATCGGCAATGGCCTGTGCAACGATACGAAGGTTATCGAATGTGAAGCTGTCCGAAATGACGGCGCGCCAGCCGTCTGTGCCAAAATGTATGGGCATGAATTCTCCTGATCATCGGATATTCCGATGAACTATTAGGGTGTTGTCGTTATGGTCGGTGTGGACGAGGGCTGCCAGTCCGGTGCGGGAGTCGCTATTTCCAGATAGAGCTGGACGATCCAGCCAGTGAGGCGGATCCCATTTTGATTGGCGATCACATGCGCCCAGGTATAGTTACTGGCCTCCTGCGTATCGGGCAGCACCTGAACGATCGAAAAATCATCCAGGGTGGTCAAGGCTTTCCCGGCGGGTGATGCGCGCAAGACCACACCCTTCGATGAATGAACTCGTCCGTAGACCGGCGTCGGCTCGAAGGTGAGAGTCACGGTGGGGGTTTCGGTGGGAGGCAGGGTCACTTCGAGCGTGAGCGGGACGGGCGTGGGTGGGAG
>Ga0182027_10014029_pt1 | contig 11120 bp, 8 predicted proteins | sample 712E1DmetaG_FD_121300 | JGI IMG/M metagenome (GOLD analysis project Ga0182027, IMG submission 121300) | Permafrost microbial communities from Stordalen Mire, Sweden - 712E1D metaG (Illumina Assembly) | ecosystem: Environmental > Terrestrial > Soil > Wetlands > Permafrost | place: Sweden...
AAAAGTTCGATGAAAACGCCTCCCATGACACTACACCATTCGTCAATTGTCCTCGACATTGTGATGTGCGCTGCAATTGCTTTGTCGTCTATACTATTGAACCAACATCGCAGCCAGTTGTCGTTAGAGTATTGCACGATGTTTAAAAAAGGAGGCGATGTCACCGTGAGTTGAATCGTTCCGTCCCCGATGTGCGATGTTCGTCTCGCGTCGGTTGAAAGGAACCGCGATCGAAGCCGGATGGCAGCGAGGTTTTCGCGATCGAGATCTGAAACTCGTTTTAACAATGTGCGGGTTTTTTTGAGAATAATATTTTTGACGTTTCGATACTCTGGCGTTTGGTTCCTCAGTTTATTAATTCGTATCTGGCTTTTTGGCTGCGTAGCCTGATTCGGCGGCAGCGTATACACCGAGAAGAATCCCGGCGAATGTCCGGTGAGCCTGTTGGTTGCTACCATCCTGAGCCATCGATCAACCCTGTCTTCTGTCCGGTTTTTTTTTCGTTTCGCTAAATATTTCTGCAGGGAGACAATTTCCGCTTCGGTCTCCGGATGGTAGAACATCGAAAGGTCGATATCGGCTTTCGCTTTTTTTGAAAATGTGATTTCAGCAAGCCGTTCTTCGATCTCATCAATTTCCGGAATGTCGAGTCTTGGTACCGCCAGTATTTTGCTCAGCGGGTTGACATCATTGCCGATCACATTTCTTTTGAGTAAGGCCGCTTCGATGATCGTTGTCCCTCTTCCCATGAACGGGTCATAGATAGTGTTTCCCTCTTTGCTGTAGCGCTCTATAAAGTAGCGGGGAAGCTGCGGTTTAAAACAGGCACGGTACGAAATCTCGTGAAGCGATGACGCTTGCCGCTGTTTCGCCGTCCAAAACTCTCCTACGGTGCGCGGGACGGCGCTTCCATCGACAAATTCTTTTTTTAAGGTAGCGCTATTCATAGTACCGTACGATGGAAGCGACAAGATTTGCGGACGTCGCATGTTCGGCAACGATGTGAACGGGGAGCGACACGTTCTTTGCGGCTGCAGCCGTCGTATGTCCGATAACGGCGATCGTCGTGTTGTCCAACAATTCCGCGGGTATCGTCGCCAGAAAGTTTGAGATGCTGGAAGGGCTGAAGAATGTCACAACATCGATTTCGTTCTTTTGAAGTTTTTGTCTTACCGATTCGGCATCCGTGTGTGAAGGCTCAATTGTTTCGTAGACGATTACTTCGTCGACAACGGCCCCGTGTTCCTGGAGAGCAAAGGTGATAACGTTCCCTGCGAGGTTGCCTTTCGGAAAAAGAAACCGTTTTCCTTTGACATCCGTGCGGGCGAGAGCAATCGCGAGATGTTTTGCATCGTAGACTGCCGGCATCGCCGCAACTGGAATATTATACTTTTCGACAGTCGACCTGGTTTTTTCCCCCACAGCATAGACGGTTTTTTCGGCAATGAGCTTTGTTGTGCCGTTATTTGAAAGACGAACCCGTTCGAAAAAGTTCTCAGCAGCATTCAGGCTTGTAAGAACAATTGCATCATAGTTCTTGATATTGGCGATGGCTCTATCGCATTCCTTCCACGATTGCGGCGGTACAATTTGAATGGTCGGGTAGAGTATGACCGAAGCGCCAAGTTGTTCAAGCAATTTGATAAATTCCGCCGCCTGCTCCTTCGTTCGCGTTACAAGAATAGTCCGGCCGAGGAGAGGAGTATGCGGTTGATCCGCTAATTGCGATGGAGGAGTTTCTGGCATATAAGTTTTCAGCTTCCCGCCATTCTAATTTCCCTCAGTATTTCATCCGCCCCTTTGCTGAGCAATTCCTGCGCAAGCGCAACACCGATTTTTTCGGATTCGTTTGGGGCGCCGTGGATTGCCCCCCGGACTATTTTTTTTCCGTCAACACTTCCAACTACCGCATCCAGAAAAAATTTTCCCGACTCAATTCTTCCAAACGTCCCTATAGGTATTTGGCAGCCTCCTTCGAGAAACCTGAGCAAAGCGCGCTCACCGTCGGTTGCCTGCCTGGTAGGGGGATGGTTCAACGGCTCCACGGCGGAAACGAGGAACGCGTCATCGGACCGGATTTCGATGGCAAGGGCTCCTTGGCCGACCGCTGGGAGAATCACCGTCGGAGATAAAACTTCCGAGATGATATCCGACCATCCAAGTCGAGTAACGCCCGCTTTAGCAAGCAGCATGCCGTCCCACTCTGAATCTTCGAGTTTTGCTCGGCGCGTTTTTAAATTTCCGCGGATGTCGACAATGTGCAAATCGGGCCGAAGGCTGAGGAGCTGACACCGGCGACGGAGGCTTCCCGTAGCGATTGAACCGTTTTTCGGAACGGCACTCAATGAACGATATTTTTTTTGGGGATGAGAAATAAAAACGTCTCGCACGTCCCCGCGCTCGCTTATTGCCCCGATGGTCAAACCGCTGGCAAGATTTGTCGGAACATCCTTTAAGCTGTGGACGGCAAGGTCGATCGTTTTCTCAAGAAGCGCATTCTCAATCTCTTTTGTGAATAGACCCTTATCGCCAATTTTTGAAAGGGGGGAATCGAGGATCTTATCTCCCGTTGTTTTAATCACCGTCGTTTCAATCGTAAGCAACGGATGAAGTCGTTGGAGTTCCTTTGCCACCCACGTTGATTGCCAAAGCGCAAGCTCGCTGCCGCGTGTTCCGATTATTATTTTCTTCTTTGAGCTCATTTCTTTGGCGATTGTTCTTTGTGCAATCCAAAAAGGGAACGGACGATGTGAAGCTTCTTGTGCTTTTCTTCTTCGCTTTCTTCGTTCCCGTCCTTCAAATTCGTCGTCGGGAGATGGAGAAGTTTATTCACGATCCGTTTCGTCACCAAGTCGAGTAATTCTCTATCTTCCGCGGAAAAGCGATTGATATTTTTCTCCACCTCCTCCAGCCTGACTTGTTCGAAGTGGGTTCGCAGGTCGTGTATCGTCGGATTGACCTGAAGCGAATTGTACCAATTGAGGAACTCCGTCAGTTCTTCTAGAACTATTTCGTTGACTCTGGGGATTTCCGCTTTTCTTTTCTGGACATTCCGGTCAATGATCACCGAGATGCCGTCCATATCGTGTACAAAGACGTTGTCAATGTTGTTTGCGCCGGGGTCGATGTTTCGCGGGACGCCGATATCGATGATGAACAAGGGCTTATGCGAACGTTCTTTCATCGCACGCTGCACATCGCTCTTTGTGATGACGTAGTGTTCACTTGTTATGGACGAGACGACGATGTCAACCTGGGCCAGCATTTGCTGAAGCGACTCAAAGTCGACCGCTTTTCCGCCGAGTGCTGCAACCAGTTCTTCGGCTTTCGCTTTTGTCCTATTTGCAACGAAGATTCCTCCGATGCCCCTTCCCACAAGATGCTTCGCGGTCAGTTCACCGGTCTCTCCGGCGCCGATCAGGAGGGCGGTTTTTTTTGAAAGGTCCGAGAAAATTTTATTTGCCAGTTCCACTGCGGCGTAGCTAACGGAGACGGCACCTTCGGTAATTGTTGTTTCTGTCCTCGTCCGTTTTCCGACGTGATACGTAGATTGCAGCAGCCGGTGAAGGAAAGGTCCAGCCGCTTTTTCTTCATACGCGATGTTGAAATCGTCTTTTAGCTGACTGAGAATTTGGATATCCCCGATGACCATCGAATCGATACCCGACGCCACTTTGAACAAGTGCCGTATCGCGTTTGCCGAGACCATATGGTACAGGTGTTCGCGTTTCACGGCACTGCCGGCAGATTTAAACCCAATCAATTGGTCTTTGAGGACATTGATATCCGGAGGGGTGTCGCTGCTGTTTCCATTGGAATTGTAAACGCCGTACAACTCTGTCCGGTTGCACGTTGAAACGATGAAACATTCGGAAAACGGTTTGCCCTTCAGAGCGGCAATGGCAGTCCGAATTTCATCGCTCGACATCCACAACTTCTCTCGTACCTCAAGAGGAGCGGTGCGGTGATTAATTCCAACAGCTACAAGGTTCATAAGATGGCAATACAGCGAACACGATGGGGATCAATAGAATTTATGGAACGCGCTGAAATACACATTGATAATTGTCAGCGAGAAAAACGAAATAGCAAACGCGATGATCGAAAGGATCATGATTTTTCTTCCCTGCCAGCCGATTGTTTTCTTCGCTCCTAACCCGACCCCGTACATCGCCCAGATGAAGACCGTTCCGATCAACTTCGGGTCGAAGTATGAAAAATGTTCAAAGGCGCGGGGAAGCCAGATCAATCCCACTGAAATCGCGATCGTCAAAAAAGAAAATCCAATGACGATCGATACCATCGACATTTTTTCCAGCGTCTCGAGATTGGGGAGCTTGGTATATATGACACCGAAGCGGCTCGATTTGATATGGTGGTAGAGCATGAGATACAAAAAACCATAAACGGCAGAAATCGCAATGGCGGCGTATCCAAGCAGCGCACTGGAAACGTGGATGCCCAGCAGGTTGCTGCGTAATATCGGTTTGACTTCAGAGAGATTTTCGATAAAACACGAAGAGAAAGTTTGGAAAAGAAAGGCGAGGATAAGGATGAAATATCCGGTATTTTTGACTTTCGTCTGGAATTCAATCACAGCGTAAGCAGCGGCAATAGAGAACGAAATAATAGACATTATCTCAAATATCGTCGTGATCGGCGGATGATTGAACAAGACGGTCCGCATCAGAAGGTAGGCCAGGTGTATCACGAGTGTGGCAAGAAGAAGAGGCGTCTTCACGCGCTTTGCGAAAACAGAGTCTTTAAAGAAGGCCTTGGCGTACGCCCACACCGTCCAAAAATAAAGGACAGGGAGAGCAATAGTGAACGCATCGACAACTGTCTTCATCCTATTTCCTGTAATAATTTCATGCTTGTATATAAATTTACGCAAAGCTTGAGGGATAAGCAAGGCGGCAGCGGTTCGGGTAGTGGGCTAACTTTGAGTATTCAAGATAAAAAAGGAATTGTCATGCCCCCTCAGGGGGGCATCCAGACCTAATTGAATGGATTCTCGAAGAGTCTTCGACCGGCCTTCGCCGAAATGACATTTACTTTGAAAATATACCACTACCATGGTTCGGTTTGGGGAACTGTCGGACACCTTCTTGATTTGCTTACTAAAGATTTCAACATACCCCGAATTCTCGGATAAGGTGTCCGACAGCTACGAAAAAAGGCACAACGTACCACCTGCTGCTTGATATTCGGGCGATGCTTTGCTAATTTGAGAATGCAGGAAGAAGCTAATTCAGAGTACGCATTCCCTAAGTAAAGAAAATGATATGTTCATCGATTCCCACGCACATTTATTTTATCCCGATTTCAAGGACGATCTTGACGAAGTGATTCGGCGCGCTTCCGATGCCGGCGTAAAGTTTTTTGTCGTTCCCGGCACAAATGTCGAGACGAGCAAACAGGCCATCGCTCTCTCGGAACGCTATGAAGCCGTCTACGCTTGCGTCGGCATTCACCCGTTGGATATGGCAGAAGCGGATGATGGTGCGCTCAGAGAAATCGAAAAACTGAGCGAACATAAAAAGGTTGTTGCTATCGGTGAAATCGGCCTCGATTACTATTACGACACGACGCCGAAAGATAAACAGCAGCGGATGTTCCGATCTCAAATCGAAATCGCGATCCGCCGCAATCTTCCTATCGTTGTCCACACGAGAGATTCGATGGACGACGCTGTTTCCACCGTTGAAGAAATGATTCAAAGAAACGAGTATTGGCGAAGTCAACAGGCGACATCGAACAGCCGTTTTCTTGCACCGAAAGGTGTGTTTCATTGTTTCTCCGGGGATGCCCTAACTGCAAGGCGGTTGTTTATGTTGGGCTTCTTGGTTTCCTACCCGGGCATCGTCACGTTTAAAAATTCCCCTGCCGTGGAAACGTTAAAGACGATCGGCTACGACCACATTATGCTGGAAACTGATTCGCCGTATCTTACACCGGCCCCCCACCGTGGGAAGCGAAACGAACCGATGTATATTCCGGAGATTGGGAAGAAAATTGCGGAAGTTTGCAAAGCAACGGACAAAGACGTTGCCCGAACGACGACGTACAATGCAAAACGCCTTTTCAATATCGGCTCGCTTGGCGATCCTGTCTTTACATATTCACTGGGACGTTCTCTTTATATCAATCTGACAATTCGGTGTGATGCCGACTGCATTTTTTGTGATAGAAAAGGAGAGGCGGTTGTCAAGGGGCATAATTTGAAAATCACTCGCGAGCCGACAGTCCGTGAGGTCATCGAAGAAATTAAAGACCCAAAGGCATACGATGAAATTGTTTTTTGCGGTTACGGGGAGCCGACAATCCGATTCGATGCCGTAAAAGAAATCGGTGCATGGGTGAAAGCTAACGGCGGAAAAGTTCGGCTCAACACCGACGGCCATGGAAGTCTCATCAATAAAAGAAATATTGCTCCTGAACTTCGCAATGTTGTTGATACGGTATCGATTAGTTTAAACTCGGTAGACCCGCGCCAATATGGCGAATTGATGAGGATCAACGGGGAAAAGAACCATGCCGCGATGGTCGAGTTTGCCGGTGAAGCGAAAAAATATGTCTCGGAAGTTGTCATGAGCGTTGTGGGGATGGACGACGTGGATATCGAGAAAGCGAAAAGGTATGTCGAAGATGTCCTTGGAGTAAAGTATCGGGTGAGGCCGTACTTTTAAAGGGTAGCTTGAGAATAGCATTCGCGATTTTCCATCTTGTTCCCAATGTCCCATTGGGAACAAATTCGAGAGTTCGAAAAGGCGAAACTGAGAGCAGAGTCTGAAGAACGTTCCCAAACAACCTGCCGCGCAGCAGCGGGAGAGTTTGGGAACGAAGTTTATCTACCCTTCAATCGCATTCATGAAAAAATTCCTGACAGTTCTTGCATTCTCTTCCTTCGTTTTGAATTGTTATGAATCAGTAACAGCGCAAACGATTGATAGTATTGCGGAATTACAGAATTCCCGGTCGTTGGTGGATGGAAAGCTTTACGGCTACCTTCATTCTTCCAACCCTTCAGTGCGCTCTCGCGCCGTCGTGGCCCTGGCAAATATTCAGGATTCGTCTTCAATTCAATTTCTTCTCCCCCTTTTGAACGATTCAAACCCTGCCGTTTGCCGCAGCACTGCGTTTGCCCTTGGCCAAATAGGAAACTCGGAAGCCGGTTCACATTTGATTGAAAGAATTCAAACGGAGTCCGATTCAAAATGTGTGCAGGAAATTATTGACGCAATAGGTAAATGTGGATCAAACGAACACCTCAAGGCACTCATCGAAATGGCGCCAACATTTTCCCGGGAAGCCCAGTCATCGGTTGCTTGTTCCATCGCTAGATTTGCGATCAGAAAGATCAAGGACTCACTTGCTACGGAGTATGTTGCCAGTCTTGTCGGACGTTCGGAATCCACACACATGGCTGTCTATGCGATGATGCGCATCGGAGATTCTCTATCGGTGAAACACCATCTCCCTGCATTGCTTTCTGCGATGAATGACCATTCGCCGGAAATCAGAATGTGGACGGCTACGCTCCTTGGCCTAGTGAGCGATTCAATCGCAAGGGCGGCTGTTATGACCCATGCTGTTGATGACCCGGATTGGAGGGTGCGCGTCAATTGTGTTAGATCACTGCGGAATCAGAGAGTCGAAGACGCTTCGCCTGTCTTGATTTCGCTTATGGCCGACAAGAACGAGCATGTTGCTCTCACGGCTTTCTCGGTATTGAATTCCGATGCCGGAAGGTATTCATCCGATAATTTAGTTAAGAATCTACAAAAGATATTGCCGGATTCGGTTTATTATTCCTGGCGGGAAAGGGGAGAGGCGTCGGTTCTTTTGGCGAAACTTTTGAAAGAGCAGTCTATTCCGCAGCTTACCCGGTTTTTAGATGGGAACTCCATGTTCCGGTCGAAAATCATTGCCGCTCTTGGAGAGACTAAATCGGTGAGCGCAATTTCTGTCCTTCAGAATGAATTGTTGAATAGGGATCCACGCTCGGTCAGCGCCGCTGTCGAGTCATATCAAAATATTGTCGCCGGCAAAGACTCGGCCGTCCAATTGGAATTCTGTCAGAAGATTCTTCCATTGTTGCAGAGGCGCGATATTTCGATTTTGTACTCAGTGGCAGCGGCGATTGAAGATACTTCCATTCGAACATCGATCAGATTCCGGTGTCTCCCTGAGTTCATTACGGCCTATCAAAATCTTTCAACACCCGGTGACGTCGAAGTAATGGTTGAATTCGTCAATCTGTTTGCCGGCCTGAAGGCGGATGCAGCGATTCCATTGCTGCAACGATCTTTGCGTGACCACGATAGAGTTGTTGCCAAAGCCGCTGCGTCCGCATTACAAGGGATAACGGGGAAAAATTATGACGCTGAGATCTCATCGTTTCCGGATACCGCCAAATTCTACAAGTTGGAGGATGTTGCATTGTTGAAGCAGTATCATTCAGCTTCTCTCATTACCTCAAAAGGCAGCATAAGAATAGAATTTCGGCCGGATGCGGCGCCGTTTACCGTGTTAAATTTTATGCTGCTGGTCAGGAAACATTTCTACGATGGGCTGATGTTCCACCGCGTCGTTCCGAATTTTGTCATACAAGGAGGCGATCCTCTCGGGACCGGATTTGGCGGGCCGGGGTATGCGATCCGCACGGAAGTACATCCTGATGCGCTATATTCAGAAGGAGCTGTGGGAATGGCGAGTGCGGGAAAAGACACCGAAGGCTCTCAGTTCTTCATTACTCATTGTTCGACGCCGCATCTCGACGGGCGCTACACTGTTTTCGGCTACACGAAGGACATGGGCATCGTCGACAAAATCCAAATTGGCGACACGATCGTTTCTGTAAAGTTGGTGGAGTAAAAGAAGACCATTGCTTCAAATGAATCGGTGCGCTCGGTGTATCATTTGGAGAAAGTTCTTTCCCTCCATGCTTCCGTCATTTCCGGTTCATGTACGTGCTTTCGTGGCTGGGGTCGACGGAAGAGAGAAGCTGCAGTATACTTTTGTCTTGATAATTTCTGAAAATTTCTGCAAGTTCCTGATACTTGGCGTCGAAAAACGCTTTGACGATGAGGGAAGTGGAGGTTTGCGACCTTTTGAAATCAGCAACGTTTTGAATAAATGAAATAATGTTCTTATAGGCGGCGTCCGGCTTAACCTGCAGATAGTCGATTCCCCTGTAGTTGTACGTGAACATCCCCTCCCTGATCGATTCATATTTGGAATTCAAAAGTTCTTCGATAAAAGAATATTTACTGTACGTCGGGGGGTCAGTTCGCTCCCAACCTTTAGGCGAACCCTGCGCCTGTCCGCAAATAGTGATCGCTCTTTGAAAGTACGGCGTGCCGCTGAGCGGCGGGCTGTAAGAATCGAAATCATAGCCGAGAACGAGATACATATAAAAATTGAGGAAACTTGTCAGAGCATCGAAACGGGTTTCATCATGCAGCAACGGTTGGTTCTTCACGTAGGTGAATTCCCACGAGTCATCGAAGAGCCGGAGCATCGCAGAATTTTTTTCTGATTTGTATACCGGGCGTGTGCTTCCGAGAAAGAATTGCGCATCGTATACGTTGGCAGTAGCAGTCGTAGTAACGGAGATCGTAATCGAGACCTGAATTTTATCATTTCCAATGTCTTCGGAGGTCCATTTGTTTGTATTGATGTAGCGTTGAACATCGGCCGCGAAATTTACCAGGGGGTCGCGGGATGATCCCGTAATTTGATCCAGGTTGGCAGTGACCTGAGCCTCGATCTGTCCGAGCGAGGTCGCTGTAAAACAGAACATTGCAACAATCAACGTCATAACTATCAGGGGGGGACGCATGGCAATCCTTTTAGCATTGTTGGGGGTATCTCTTAACCGCAATATAACCACTTTCGCTTTTCCATTCAAGTTTTCCGAAACCCATTTCGATCCCATCCGCTATGGGGGAATATTTGTTCTGCTCTTTTTTTGCTTCGCCGCATCTCGTGCCGGGTTCGAACGAACCCCGCAGCCGCCGGCGGTTTATGGAAGCGGGGTTTCAGCGTTGTTTAGCGGAGACGTGGATCCGTTGTTGTTGAATCCATCTGCTGCCGCCTCTCTGAAGTCATTCTACTCCACGTTTTTCTATTCTCCCTCTCCGTTCGACTTGCCGCAGTTGTCAAACGGCGGAATGATCTTTGCATTTCCGCTTGAATCATTCACCGGTGGAATCGCAGTGACGCGTACGGGTTTTTCATTATACCGCGAAATAACGGCAACTTTTATTGCCGCAAAATCATTCGGCGGAATTGTGTCGGCCGGGTGCAATATCACCTACGATCATCTCGCAATTGCAGGATACGGTTCGGCATTTACGATTGGCATTGACGTCGGCGCCTCCGTTCAGGTAACGGACGATATTCGATGGGGCTTTTCTTTGCTGAACATTAACCGTCCGACGATCGGCGAGGAGAAGGATGAACTGCCTCAACTTTATCTTACGGGAGTGACTTGCGAGCTTCTTTCGTCTGCCGACGTTTCATTCACGCTTATAAAGGACACGAGGTTTCCTTTGTCTGTTCGAACGGGCGTCCGGTTCTCGCCGATCGAGAGTATCGATCTTCGTTTTGGTGTGTCGACCGAACCATCTCGATATTTTGCCGGCGTGGGAATTCACTATTCTTCCATCTCCATCGACTATAGCGTGGCAACGCATGTCGAGCTCGGTTTGACTCACACGATCGGAATCTCGTTCAGTCTTTAGGAAGGGGGGAATCATGAGAGGTTTTATGTTTTGCTGCACTCTGTTATTATTGGGGGGTACATTGCATTCTCAAGGAGTTGATGATATCCCACAAACTTCCCCGGACTTTGAATCGATGATGGAAAATACATCCGACGACGGTACGGGGAAATCTGCGACACTCGACGAACTAGAGTTCTATCGAACGAATCCGGTTAATATCAACGCGGCTTCGTTTCAGGACCTGAGTGGAGTTCCCTTTCTTCCGGGGCCGATTGCAATAAAGATCTTATTTCTGCGGGATTCTCTAGGGACCCTTACTCCAACTGACCTGCATTTGATTCCGGAGATGGATGAACGAATGCTTGCGCTCGTTTCGCCGTTCATCGCATT
>Ga0182027_10014030_pt1 | contig 11119 bp, 2 predicted proteins | sample 712E1DmetaG_FD_121300 | JGI IMG/M metagenome (GOLD analysis project Ga0182027, IMG submission 121300) | Permafrost microbial communities from Stordalen Mire, Sweden - 712E1D metaG (Illumina Assembly) | ecosystem: Environmental > Terrestrial > Soil > Wetlands > Permafrost | place: Sweden...
GAATGAGATATTATGGCCGGCATTATACGGTGTATTGACTCCGGTGTGCCTTGAAATTTCTGACGGATTAAAGATTTTGCACAGTACTTCTGATATTCTGGATATTGAAGAGATTAATGGGCAGCTTACGATTACACTATACGGGGATCGTGATCTGGCCGGGGAGATCGTCTTTGAAGGTGCGAATGTTAAAAAAATCAAATCCGCAACAATTCGTGGCAGAACTGTTAAAATGTTCAGTGACGAAAAACGAATTGCCTTTATTTACAGTCACAAACACAGGAAGGAGATGGTTCTTAAAATTAAAATAAACTGAACTTCATCCCGGGCTGACTAAATAGGATTCCATAGGAATCCTATGTTTGTAACAGAAATGGAACATCGTCTGATATTCGACCCCGTACGGGGTCGGATAATGTAATCATGCAATATCTATAAAGATGCAATCCCTCCGGGATTGGAAAAATCTGATCAAAAATTGTCCGGAGTTGTTTTAATAAAGAAATTAATTTTATAAAAATGAACATCAAAAATTCTCTTGGACTCAACTTCGATTTTCTGGAAAATGGTTCTGTGAAGAGTATTGAAGCTGGTCCGATCAGAATAAGTCTCAAAGCTGCAACACCTTTTTCAAAATCAGGATCAAACCTCTTTTTGAGAAAAAGAACAAAACCCTTTGAATTCAAAGCGCTTTTAGGTCCGGAGAGTGATAGTCATTTTAAGATGCGGCAAGACTCGTTTATTGCTGAAGGCAGTTGGGCCGGACTTGATTATACATGTGTTTTGCAACTTTTAAAAAAGAGTTTGAGCTGGCAGTGGCATATTGATGTTACGAATGGTTCTGATGATCTTGTCGAACTTGATTTGATTTATCTGCAGGATGCCGGGCTGAAGCCGGTAACTGATGGATTAATTAATGAATATTATGTAAGTCAATATCTTGAACGGCGTATTCTTGAAGATAAAAATTATGGATCAGTTATTTGCTGTCGTCAGAATATGAAAGAATCTGTTGGCAATCCATGGTTAATGATGGGTTGTAAAAATACAGCAATAGCCGCAAGCGTAGATGGTATGCAGTTTTATGGGAAGACTTTCCGTGAAACCGGGATCCCGGAAGGTTTGCTTGCAGACAGTCTGGGAGGCGAATATTCCGGAGAATCGTCTGTTCTTGCCTTGCAGGAAAAACCATTTACACTGCTCCCAGGGGATCATCATAGAAGTGTTTTTGTTGCTACCTATTTGCAGGATCACCCTCAGGCAACTTCAGATGATGATTTGAACCGGTTAACTGACCTTATGCCTGAATTTGATAATGAAGTTATGTCTCAAAATTCTCATGAGTTGTTAATTCCGGATAAAAATATATTCAACACATCGGGTTTTTTACCGGTTGATGATTTAAGTGATTCGGAGCTTGATTGGTTTTTTGATAAAGAGAGGCGTCATTGTGAAGAAGAAAATGGCCAGTTGTTATCATTCTTCTGCAAACAAAACAATCATGTTATGCTGCGTGCCAAAGAAATTCTTGCTGACCGCCCGCATGCACATATTATGCAGGCTAAAGCAGGGTACGCACCGGATGAAAATATTGTATCAACAACCTCATATGCTTATGGTGTCTTCAATTCGCATCTTACCCAGGGTAATACTAATTTTAATATTCTGCTTTCAGTTTGTTCCAGCCAGTTTAATCTCGCACTGGAAACGGGGCAACGAATCTTTGTTGAAGTCAATGGACAGCGATATTTACTCGGGGTTCCTTCTGCTTTCGAGATCGGATTAAATCATTGCCGGTGGATCTATAAATATGGTGATTATTGCTTTCAGGTTCGCAATTGGACATCCATAACATCCCCCCGGGTTAATATGGACTTCAGGGTGGTAAGTGGTAATAAAGTGAACTTATTAATTACCCATCATTTTGATCATAGTAATGGCTGGACTGTTATCCCTGGGATTACAATGGGTGAGTATGTGGCTAAACCAAAAGCGGATAGCATGATTGCAGCCAAATTTCCGAAGCCACAATTCAGGATACTGGTTAATAGTGTTAATTCTGACTATAAGGCTTATGGTGATGAAGTGCTGTATTTCGATCATAAAAGTAATGGTGGTTCTTTTTTTATTCTCGGCGTGCGGGAAACATCTGATTTCTGTATGAGTTTTATCGGTGAGGTAGGTTCTGCTGCCCAATCAGTTAAAATTAAAAATGCCGATGATCAGTGGTCGGCAGATTGTAAGGCTGCCCAATCTTTTTGGCAGGAGTTATGTTTAAATCTGTCTCTGAATGGAGATCAGAAAGACACCGCAGCCCTTCAGGAGATCCTGCCGTGGTTTGGCATGAATGCACTTACCCATTTCTTAACTCCATACGGGCTGGAACAATTCAGCGGAGCAGCATGGGGTACGCGCGATATAGCCCAGGGGCCGTTTGACCTGCTGTTGTGTATGGAAAAATATGATGAAGCCAAACAAGTACTGCGTATTATTTTCTCAAATCAGAATTCAGAAGGCGGATGGCCGCAATGGTGGATGTTCGACAGCTACTTAAATATCCGGGCTGACAGCTCTCATGGAGATGTTGTTTACTGGTGTATTATTGCTCTCAGCAATTATATCAAAGTCACCGGCGATCTGAAACTGCTCGACGAGATTTTACCATACTATCATGAAAATGGAATTGCCTGTGCTGAAAAAACACCGCTCAGCGAACACATTGACAGGCTTATTAATAAAATCGTTAATTCATTTATCCCGGGTACTGCGCTGGTACCCTTTGACGGCGGTGACTGGAATGATTCCCTTCAACCGGTCAGTAAGGAAATGGCAGAACGGATGATTTCAAGCTGGACAGTTGAAATGAATTACCAGGCCTTTAAGCAATACCAGGTGGTATATGAGCAAACAGGGAATACAATTAAAGCCAAAGAGTTGAATGAAATCTGTGAACGGATCAAAGCAGATTTCAATCGATATCTGATAAGGGATGGAGTAGTCGCAGGGTATGGCCTGGTTGAAGAAGATCGCAGTATCAGTTTGCTGCTTCACCCAAGTGATGATAAAACCAATATCCGGTATAGTATCTTGCCTATGAACCGTGGCATTATCAGTGAGATTTTTACAAAAGAACAGGCTTATCACCATCTGGATCTTATTGAACGGTACCTGAAAGGTCCTGATGGCGCCCGTTTGATGGATCGTCCTCTAAAATACAGAGGGGGTATTCAAACACTTTTTCAGAGAGCCGAAAGCAGTACATTCTTCGGTCGCGAGATTGGCCTTATGTATGTGCATGAACATATCCGTTATGCAGAATCACAAGCCCGTGCGGGCAGGGCAGATGCTTTTCTGAAAGCGCTTCGTCAGGCAAATCCGGTTGCTTACAGGGATATTGTACCCTGTGGCGATATCCGCCAATCAAATTGTTATTACAGCAGTTCGGATGTCATATTTAAGAATCGGTATGAAGCTGATGAACGATATGAAGAAATAAAAACAGGAAAAATTACGCTGAAAGGCGGATGGCGGGTTTATTCCAGCGGGCCGGGCATTTATATCGGACTGATTGTTACCCGGTTGTTTGGCTTGCGCACTGAATTTGGAAATATAATTCTCGATCCGGTAATCCCACATTCTTTAGATGGCTTATCTGCTTCAATGGATTTTATGGGTCATCCGGTGACCTTCAAATATGTAATAAAAGAAAATTGTTTTGGTCCCAGAGCTATTTTTATTAATGGTAAACCTGTTAAGTTTACATATGAAGATAACAAATATCGCAGGGGTGGGGCAGTTATTCCAGCGGATCGCTTTTTAGCAATGCTGAACAGGCGGGATAATTCTATTGACATTCAGCTTTAATGCAGCTCCTGGGTGTCCAACCGGTAAAGGTGACGGCAGGGTCATCCCAATAATGGATTGTAGATATTTAAGATGACGGTTGATCAGGAGGAGTTTCAACGGTTTTTTCTTCTGTGAGCAAGGTCGATTCTTTTAGCCTCGTAGCCAGAAGAAGACTCAATAACAGAAGTCCTGTCAGAATCAGAAGAGAATATTTCATAGACCCGGAACCCGGGGTCTTAAAAAAGTCCATCCCGAAAATAAATGCAATGCCGGAGATTTGTCCCATCAGTAGTAACAATCCGTTGGATGTACCTTCCGGGGCCGGGTAAGCGATCTCGGCTCCGTACTGGAACCCAATCGGGCCGGCGCTCAAGAGGAAGAACCCCATGATAAAAGCGGAAACAAGAAGAAGAACATAGGTTGTGGCAAAAGTGATTCCCAGGAGTCCAAGGCTGGAAATTGCCAAGGCCAGCAGGATAAATGGCACCCTTCTGCGATAACGGTCAGAAAGCCAGGAAAGTAAGGCGGCCCCTGCAAGTCCCCCCAGGATCATCAATCCGCCTGCCATTCCCGCCTGGGTGATGGAGAATCCTCTCGGCCTTACAATATCTTCGATCCAGGTGGCAACAGCATTGAACACACCCAGGCCAAAAAAGAAAATAATCAGAAGAAGAATATAATTTTTCCGATGCAACATGCTTTTCAGGCCATCGAAAACCAGGGACCGTTCTTCCTGCCCGGCCGGGGTTGGAGGCCGTTCCCTGACCAGTACAAAGAAAACGACAGCTGCAACTCCCGAAACAATTCCATAAATGATCAGCATGTGAACCATTCCTGAATGGATAACCAGGTAAGGCGTAAGTGCCATGCCAAGGATAATGCCAAAATACATGGCCAGGGACCCAAGCCCGCTTGCTGTGGCACGCTCGCGGATCGGAAACCACCGTGCAGCCACTGTCGTCATCGCATTCAGGAGAAAAGGCTGACCGATGGCAATTCCTACCTGGGCAATCATAACCCAAATAAAATCAGATCCCATAATGCCCCGCAACAAACCGAAAACACCTGTCAGAACAGTACCGATACCAACGGAGATCCGGATCCCATAGATATCGATAATCGCGGAGGCAGGAATGGAAACCAGGATATACACCACCATAAAGACCATGGATAACAGCCCGATTGAAAGATCTGAAACATGGTAAAAGGAAGCTGCTGTTCCGGTTACAGGGGCAAAGGTGATCCACATCAGTTGGTTGACTGATACAACAAGCATAAATATTGCCAGGATTACCCAGCGGTAAGAGTAAATTTTAATATTTTCTTCAGGCATGTGCGTTTTTTATGAATTTTGATGATATAGTAGGATATTTCATTTTACGAATGCAGGAAACAAATTTATTAAAAATTAAAAACTCAAACTGTCATGCCTGGTTTATTTTAAAACAGAACAAACAATTCACACCAATGACTCCGGGTAAATGAATCATATCACCCCGGGATTCATACCCGTGATTCCCTTTCTTTGCGAAACAATCGCTAAAAAAAAGGGAATTCAGGGAAAAATGCGAAAACAGGATGGTAATAGAGAATCTTCGCCAAAATCTTTAAATAATCCTGAAAACTATTGTAATGGCATTCATAATGTAGAAAGTTTCTAAATTATGAATCTTTGTCGGAGATATGAAGTGTTTTAATAAATTTGCGATGCTGCATAAAATACCTGTTTCATTTTTTTCTTTTAAGTACCTATAATTATTTCAAAAAAATCATTACAGATATAGACAAATCCTGTTTTAAATTATATCTGCAATTGGGATTATTACTTCTTGTAAATAAATAATTAAGATATGAAGAACATTCTACCCTTTGGCCAGGTAAAGAAAAATAATTTTTGCTGGTCGGTATCAACCGTATTTTTCCTGGTTTTTATTTCATTTCTGATGATAAGCCAGGTGCAAGGTCAAAACTGCACGGTAAATGCCGGTGTGGATCAAACCGTTTGTGCGAATACCACCATGACGCTCTTTGGAGTTGACAATGGACTTTTCCAGGGCAGTGGGAACATTACCTGGTCACAGGTCTCGGGACCGAGTGTTACGATTGTCAGTCCACATAGCCTTACCACGAATGTCACAGGTTTTTCGGCCAATTCCACATATACATTTGTGTTGAGTGCCAAGTGTCTTGACGGTTCACTGGTAACGGACGTAGTAACTTATACGGTTAAACCGATTACCGTCGCGAATGCAGGCCCTGACCAGACCTTATGTCCGGGCAGTGGAACACTGGCAGCTAATGCACCTGCGGGGGGTGAAACCGGTTTATGGTCTGTTATTTCGGGCAGCGGAGTTTCAATCACGACTCCTTCTTCTCCCACCAGTGCGATTACAGTCAGTCAGAATGGTTCTTCAACGGTGACACTTCGCTGGACGATCACCGGACCTGCAGGTTCACCTCAATGTATGTCTCAGGACGACATGATCATCACCAACCCCGGGGGTGTGATGCCGGTCACAGCCGGACCCAATCAGACACTAAGCAATTGTTACTCTTCCACCACCTCGACCAGTTTAGCGGGAAGCTATGGTGGCAATGGAACCAATGGACAGCATGGTACCTGGACGGTACTAAGCGGTCCGAACATTCCGACTTTTGGAAATGCGAATCAATCCAATACTTCCGTTTCTAACCTTATCGAGGGAACCTATACCCTGCAATGGACTGTATCCGGCCCCTGTGCCAATGGTTCCGCTACCATGACCATCACGGTTCCTGCCCCTACTGCAAATGTAACAGGAGCATCGGCATCTTCACTTTCCTTCTGTGACACCCGAACCTCTTTCGTCCTTACCGGGAACGATCCTCTGTATGCAGGAGAAACGGTGCATTGGGCCCAGACTTCCGGTCCGCCAGCCACCATCGATTCCCCCAATACACCGATCACAAGTGTAACGGTACCCAGTGGAACGGGTAGTTATTCGTTCTCATATACCATTTCAAATCTATCCACCGGCTGTTCTTCCACGGCCACAGCTAATGTGACTTATAATATTGCACCTACGATTACCATTACTGCCGGATCCTTTATCACTCTTGCCTGCGGTGATTCAACCGCTACGGTCAGTTATACGGAAAGCGGCTCCGGGACTGTTCAATGGAGTATCCTCAGCGGGCCGACAAACTGGTTCTACACGACCATCCCGACAGGTTACCAGAATGCATCAGCTTCACCACAGATTATTCCCCACCTCAGCAAAGCAGGAACCTATGTAATCCGGTTTCGTAAGACTCCGGGGGTAGGATCTTCCTGTTCAACGGTTTCTGCTGATGTAAGCATCATCGTATCCGAACTTCCGACTGCCAGCAATGCCGGAACCGCTCAATTGCTGGCATGTAATGTATTTACTACTTCCCTTGCAGGAAATGTTCCGACAGTCGGGACAGGGAGATGGAGCCAGGTAAGCGGCCCCAACACGGCTGTTATTGCCGATCCGAATCTCAACACTTCTGGACTTTCCGGCTTTATCAACGGGGTTTACGTTTTCCGCTGGCTGATCTCGGCAGGACCCACGTGTCCTTCAACGCAGTCAGATGTGAGGGTGATCGTTGCAAATATAACACCCACACAGGCAAATGCAGGCCTGGATCGGACGGTTTGCTTTGGAACACCGCTCACGTTGCAGGGTAATACTCCCGCCCTTAATGAAGTTGGAACCTGGACCGTAATACCTTCGGCAGGCCTGACTTTTTCGGATATTCATGCGCCCCATGCAATTGTCAATGGACTTGTTGCAAGCACGATTTATACATTTACCTGGACCCTTACGAATGCCTGTGGAACAACTCACGATGATGTTGTAATTACCACTTCCAGCACAGCAGGCCCGATCCAGGCAAATGCCGGCCCGGATCAGTGTTTGTCATCAGGAACAACCACTATGACCATGGCTGGGAATCCCCCCTCTCCCGGTACCGGATTATGGACAAAGCTCACAGGACCAAACTCACCTACTATTACGACACCGTCACTCAATACCACGACGGTAACCGGGTTGGTGAACGGAACATATACTTTTGAATGGACCATTACATTTGGTAGTTGTGCGGTTTCGCAGGATACTATGATGGTTACTATTTCGAATCCTGCAACCCCGGCCGATGCCGGAGGGAACCAAAATGTATGCGGCACTTCGGTCACCCTGCACGGGAATACCCCGGTTATCGGAACAGGACTCTGGACACAGGTTGTCGGTAATGCAGGCGCTACGATTGTTTCACCGACTTCTCCAACTACACTGGTTACAGGGCTTTCTGACGGGGTTTATGTATTCCGCTGGACGATTTCCAACCAGGCTTGTTCGAGCAATTACTCGGATGCAACCATTTATGTTTCGGCTCCGCCTTCTCCCGCTGTTGCAGGTCCCAACCAAACCCTTTGCGGTTCTACTTCCACCAACATGGCTGCAACACCTGTAACCGTTGGAACCGGGATCTGGCTCATACTCAGCGGACCCAATACGCCTACCATTGCAAATTATTCTTCACCAACGACACTGGTCTCAGGGTTGATCACGGGAACCTATGTTTTCCGCTGGAGCGTCAGCAACGGACCCAATTGCCCGGTCAATACCAGTGATGTAAGCATTACGGTCTATGAAAATGCCAATGCCGGGCCCGACCAGACCTATTGTGATGCAACCACTGTAAACCTCACAGGAAATATTGCCAGTACAGGAACCTGGACACAGGTTGGTACAACTCCGAATATTGCGACGATTACTACTACCGGGTCGAATACTGCGACGGCTTCCGGACTAATAACAGGAGTTTACACTTTTCAATATACCATCACAGGTGCAGGCGGTTGTTCAGGATCTTCCGCTACCATGCATGTAACGATTTCAGGTCAGCCAGCTCCTGCAGTTGCAGGACCGGATCAGAACCTCTGTGGTGCTACATTTTTTACTTTTGCAGCGACTCCGGATCCGGTTCCGGGAGGACAAACCGGAACCTGGACACAGATCTATGGTCCCGGGGGAGGTTCATTTTCTGACAATCATTCACCCCATGCAACATTTAATGGTGCGGTTCCCGGATTGTATGTTTTTGTCTGGACCATCAGCCAGGGAGGCTGCAGCAACGGTGACCAGGTCAGGATCACAAATTCTGCCCCACCCACACCATCGGATGCCGGCCCGACACAGGATGTTTGCGGTACCGTGGTTACCATGGCAGCTAATACGCCACTAATAGGTACCGGAAACTGGTCGCAAATAAGCGGTCCCAATACCGCATCAATAACTTCACTGATTCTCCCGAATACGACCATCACCGGCTTGATAAATGGAACCTATGTGTTCCGTTGGACCATTTCCAATCCTCCATGTCCCTCGAGCAGTTCGGATGTCACCATTAATGATCATACAGCACCCACCACTGCAGATGCCGGACCTGACCAGTCGCTTTGCAATGCTGCCTCAGCTACACTGGCAGGAAATGTCATCATTACGGGTACAGGGCTTTGGACACAAACCGGCGGTCCTGCCGCAACCATTACAACCCCGTCATCCAACAACAGTACCGTTACCGGATTGACAGCCCCGGGGGTTTATCAATTTACCTGGACTTCAACAATAGCCTGGACATACGGTGTTGGCTCGTGCACCACATCTGATGTGGTGCAGATCACCAATAATGCGTTGCCTTCCACAGCTGCTGCCGGCCCCGATCAATCGGTTTGTCTCTATAGCCCGGTTTCGCTTGCTGCTACAGCACCAATAGTTGGCATAGGTACCTGGACACAAACTGCAGGACCCACCTCGGTTACTTTTACAAATGTAAATTCCCCGACGACGACTGTAAACGGCGTTGACCAGGGAGTATATACTTTCCGTTGGACCGTCGTCAATGATGGTTGTCCTTCAAGCTTTGACGATGTAAACGTGACCATGAACCCGAATCCGACAATCGCGATTGCCGGTCCGAACCAGATTTTATGCAATGGCAATACTGCAACGATGGCCGCCAATACACCGGATCCGGGACACGGAACCGGAACCTGGACACAAATAAGCGGTCCGGTAACAGCTTCCATTACGTCACCAAACAGCCCGACTACAACAATAACCGGGATAACCACTGCCGGAGTTTATGTTTTCCAATGGGAAATTTCAACGGGATCACCTTGCATATCTGATGACCAGATGCAGGTCACGAGATATTCGGACGTGCTTATCACGGGTCCATCCGATGCGACTATCTGCACCGGGGGAACCCAAATCCTTACTGTTTCCGCTTCCGGCGGTACCGGGTCCTATACTTATCAGTGGCAGCAAAGCGCTGATGGAAGTACAGGTTGGGGAAATGTTGTCGGTGGAAGCGGTGCAACAACCAGCAGTTATACTACTGCTGTATTGTCTTCCGATCTTTATTACCGTTGTATCGTGACCTGTGCATGCGGAACTGCAACTTCAGCCGTAGCCCATGTCACCGTGGTACCGGATCCCACCATTACCGCCGATCCTGTCGGATCAACCATTTGCAGCGGTAGTACCTGGGGAATGAGTGTGACGGCGTCAGGAGGAACACCTTCACTGCATTACCAGTGGCAATACAGTACTTCCGGCTGCAGCGGCTGGTCCACTATCGGGAGTGACAGCCCGAACTATACAACTGCTGCGCTTACGCAGACAACATATTACCATGTTCTTGTCTCTGCCATAGGTAATGGCTGTAATACGGCCACTTCTGCCTGTGCAACCGTTTATGTCCCGGTTATTACGACACAACCGGCAGCACTTACCAATATATGTGATGGCGGTTTGGTAACGCTCACTACTGCAGCTTCAGGCGGAACGGCCTCATTCACATATCAATGGGAATCGAGCCCGACTGGTGCCATTCCATGGACACCGATCGGAGGTGAAACTACAGCATCCTACACTACGCCAACTTTGACTGTTGGGGAATATTATTATCATTGTGTGATCAGTGTTCACACTCCGACGTGTGCTGACCTGGTAACAAATACAGCTCATGTTCATGTTGTAGCAGATCCCTCATTTACGGCACAAACCGGCGATCAGAGTATCTGCGTTGGCGGAACTTATACTTTCAGTGTGACACCGACGGGCGGAGTAGGCGCTTTTCTTTACCAATGGGAAAATGCTCCCGGGTGTGCAGGTCCATGGACGGTTATATCAGGAGCAAATGCCAATACATACATACCTTCCTCTGGTGTTCGCAATAGTGCCGGCACCTATTATTATCA
>Ga0182027_10014031_pt1 | contig 11118 bp, 12 predicted proteins | sample 712E1DmetaG_FD_121300 | JGI IMG/M metagenome (GOLD analysis project Ga0182027, IMG submission 121300) | Permafrost microbial communities from Stordalen Mire, Sweden - 712E1D metaG (Illumina Assembly) | ecosystem: Environmental > Terrestrial > Soil > Wetlands > Permafrost | place: Sweden...
AACCGGCGCAAAAACCCTCTACATTCGATCCAGATTTTAGATCAGGATTTGCTCTTGAGGTATTTTTCGAATGATTCTCGAGACAGCTTCGCGCCTTCTTCCGTCAGACGGACGGATTTCGCCGCTTCAATCGGCCAGAGATCCGGGGTAACCGCTGATGATCGACCACCAAAGACAAAGCGAAGAGAATTATCTAAAGTTCTTTATCGATAAAAGACCCGAACTCCACGGGGATTCGCCAATATTTATTCCCACGCGTGCTGATAATAAAACACCCGATTGCTATCTCCCAAAAAACGAGATCCTTATCGAAATAAAGGAAATTCACGACGCTGAATTTAATAGAGAGATCGCACGCTGGGAGAAGGCAATTAACATCCTCAAAAAGCTTGTGCATGAAGACTCGAGAATTAACCAGATCGCGGGACTTTATCTAGTAGATACACCGTTCGGCTTTGGAAACATGTCCCACAAAGCGATATCACGATGCGCCCGCGCTCTCGTCGAAGGTGTCTTGTCCGGGACAGAATCCATTTCTGTTCAGAATGCGACCTTTAAGATTAAAAAGATAGGCACCACAGAAAATCGCATTGCTTTCTCGGGATCCGGCCAAGCGCGGTTTATAGATCCTTCTCAAGTAATCCACCTAAATATCAGCCAGAAAGTTCTCACGGCTGATAAACAGCTGGGAGCCTGGAAACCGAGCAAAGGGCTCATTAAGAAGCGGATATTGCTCCTGGTAAATCATTATGTGAATGCGACGAATCTTCACGAACTAATTTCGGGGTTAAACAAACAAATCGACGAATTGGTAAATCTGCAGAACATTGATGAAGTTTGGTTTGAGGACATTACACATGACGTCGGACCAGTATTACTGTTCGAAACTGGTTTTTTGAAAGGCTTCCGCGATAAGTGTACCGTTGTCAGCGATCGTAATCGAGACCTGCTCTCCAAATGGTTTTCCGCTCTTTTCAGGGGCGGCGACGAGGAAAAGGACCGTCTGTTCGCTGCCTTGAGGACACTTCTTGGCGACGTGCCTGCACAGTCTTTTCCAGACAACTACGTCCGACAAGAAATGGTCAGGTTGGGCGAATGGCTTGTCGAGCGTAATCGCTGGGAAGACGCCAAATGGTTGCTCCGCACCTTTATTGAAGACCCCGACCCAGCTCCTCAAGACGAGCTTCATCAACAAATTCTGGACGGCAAGGAACCTGCTGTCATAAGCACAGTTAGAGGACAGCTAGCATGGGTGGTTCAGAAGTTCGCGCTCAATAAAGATCGAATCGTTGATGCAATGATTTACACCGACAAACTACTCAAGGATCCAAATCTTTATGTTGTCTCCCAAGCCATGGTTCCTCTGATAGAAATAGCTGCCCGGAGGCAGTGGCTCAAAGAGACCAGCCCCGACTTATACAAACTCTTTAAGGAAGATGCATTTGAAAGCCTGCGCTACGGTAAATACGTCGCCATCGCCAAGCCCTTGTCATATGTATTCGCCTATTTTAAGGACCTCACAACATCAGAGGCTCTTCGCGTCCTCGATGTCCTCAGGATCACCGAGGAGTCAGCTCCTCTGTACATCTATTTTGCGATTTATAGAAGAAACCACTTCCCTGATATAACATTTGATCCCTTAGAACCAATGCGACGTCTCGATGCCGTTATAAAAGGGCAAACCGAATCAGAGAAACGGCTAAGAGATTGCATCGCGTGGAATGTCTGGAAAATTCTGCAGGAGGAGATTGAAGATCTGCCTATACTGAGGCCAATCGTGGAACTCTTCTTAAACAGTCATCCTTATACGCCAGGGTTATACGGATACCTTCACTATCTGATTCTTGACTTGGTTCCAAAGAATCCGACTGTAGGACTCCAATGGTTGTGGTTATGGCTTCGGCGCATATCTCAGTATTTCAATTCACACCACAAGGAGGCCACACAGCACTTTTTACAATTAGACAGCTTTGCCCCGCTCGTTGCGAAATATGATCCTACTCGATTTTCTGAATTCATTGAGCTAGCCTCGGATCTTTGGAAACTCGGGATCTATATAGGCCAACCTCGGGATGTATTTGGTGCTGTTGATACCATCGAGGACGTTGCGGTGCGAGACAAAGCTAAAATTCGTTCTCGGCAAGTTTACGATTCATTGCAGGCCTTGAATCCCAAATTGCCGCTATTGAACTGAATACTTCCAACTCATACGTGAGATACCTTCACTTCGGTGACTCCAATTTTTCATCTCCGTTCGGCCCGCCAAGTGGTGCATCAATTTGCCGGACCGGAAAGCCAAACGTCGAATAATCGACATAGGTCTCGTTGTAGCCAATCATTTTCAGGATTACCCTATTGAGAAACGTTTCAAATCCTCTCTTTGCCACCATCAGAAACTCCAACGGCTCTCCTGACAACCCGGCGCCGTGTGCATACTGATGCCGAGCACGAAGTAAGGAAGTTTCCACATCCCCAATAGGCAGCCGAACACCCTCGAGAAATTTGCGAACACGCTCATGAGAACCAATCGAATTCGAATGCCGCATCCGTTCCATCACGGCATTCCATTGATCAGACAATTGCCCCGTCTCGATTAAAGCCTTCTTGACTCTCTCCAACTCCGTGAAGACACGGGTGAGATTACTTTCAAATTCCTTCTTAGGTACGTAAACACCTCGGCCTTCATCCGCCGATAACCAAGCCCGCGCTAAAACCTCCAGCGCGCCGGAATAGGCGACCAAATCCATGCCCGGGGGAAGCCCGCGGGCGATCCATATGCTAATCATGGCCTCATCCAAAGAGAGTTTTTGACGATTCGTGAGGTAAAGCTCAGACAGAGTAGACAATAGCGATTCAGAAAACGAGCCCATTTCCCATTCCTTATGGCACGGGCCGTAACTCACGTCGCCGCATTCTTTACGGAGGTTTTGCGAATAGGGCGCCCTGGAAATCTGCCTGTACGGACGGTTGGATGCATCCAACTCCGTATAGCCAACGGAGATCAGCCGACGACCTAGGCCGAAACTAAGCGCCTCTATTATTTGCCGTCTGAAATCCGAATCAAATGCTCTCGCGATAGGGCCAAATTGTAGTGAGATTGGTCTTACCCATTCCGGCGCGAACTCCTCTTGGACTTCGGTACATAAAACTTCGAAATGTTTATTGCAGATGTAATAAGAATCCGCCGATCCCACGAATTCTTTTGCCAGAGTCTCATAGGACCAAAAATCAGGCGTCTTGCTCTCGGGTATCCCTCGATCGACTTTCGGTTTATTCTCCGAGTAAAAATCTGTGTGGCGAGGACAATGACCGAGCGCTGGTCTCGATATACAATATTCAACAACCCTGGCAGGAGGAACGTTGGCCGGGTCTTCCCGGCACACTACCGAACATGTCCCTGGAGCCTCGAAACGTCCGGTACCATGAATTTCATAACCATGAGTAAATGCATTTTCCAGGGTTACTTTTACCTCGGCCCGGTTAATTTGATTTCCGCGTAACTCTTCGCCCGAAAGTATCTCACCGCTGCGGTGACTGACGGTGACCATCGGGCCGACCACATTTCCTTCTGCGATAAAATGTAGGTCGTAATTCTCTGTTCGTGAAGCGGTGATTTGATCCGGCTGTGGCCAAATCGAGCGACACTTGGAGACCCCTTCGATAATTAGCGGTGATCCGAGCAATTCCCACTCGACCGACTTAAGGCGACTTAGATCTGATGGCATTGAATTCAAATACTATAGAAGCGAAAGAATAAGTTCTCGCTCATGTACGGAGATACCGCTGATGACCTCGAACAGAAGTACCGGCCAGTTTGCAGAAGTCGCTCAGGTTGTAGGAAATGCCACATATCGGATACCAGGAATTCTTCACAACTATAGCAGGCCACGCTTTTGCTTGTTGTAGTAATCGACAAGGGCGTACATTAAAGGATTAATTTGACCCATCAATAGCGGAGGAGGCGACGGCGGAGAGGTCAAGGCACCTAATCCTAGGGAAGACGTTTGGAACTGCGCATTTAGATAATCACTCAGCAAAGATGTCGGCCTAGCCGGAGGTAGCGGGTTATCCGTCGCATAACGGCATAAAGTTGAATATGATTTTACACCTTCCAACACTTTTCGCTCGGAAAAAGACCACCCAGGGCTGGTATTTAGAAAGTCCGGCCTGTTCAAGTACACCATCTCCGTGATCAAAGTCTCTCCGCCTTGAGCGCGATCCTCCAATTTCGCAGCAACATTCGCAGCATTTCCGATATAAACCAATGAACTATTGTTCCGATATCCCAGCCGGGAAACCAAAACTGGTCCGGCGTCGATCCCTATCCCGCAGTTCAATTCTCCATACTTCAGATCCTTTAAGAATGGATTGATTGCATCATAGATAACGGTTTGCATCATCAACGCGCATTCTAAGGCATCCATGATTGGCTTTTTCTCTTGAAAAGGGTTGGGAAATACGCCCATGACGCGATCGCCAGCGATATCGCCGACAACGCCATTAAAATCACCGACAATACGGCTCATTTCGGTGAGAAAGCAATTCAGAATGCGGACCATGCTGGTTTCCCTCGCCAAATCCGTTTTCTCCGAATATCCTCGAATATCGACATAAAGCATTGCTACGTCGAGACTCCGAGATTGCCCAAGCTTTAAATCCTCCAGTGCGGGGATGACAAATCCCGGATTTATTTCTACTTCGGACGCCGGAACTTCATCGGCGGCAAGTCGCTCAAGACTCTTTTTCACATAATCCGTCGCTCTAACCATATCTTTGTCCTTTCTAATTGAACGCCCGGCCCAGCAGACCGAAGAAAATCGCTATCAGATAGCTCATCATCGTTCCGATCAGCATGTATTCAGCAATTTCCCTTTTCTTCTTAGCCGATCCTTCTCCGATTCGAATGCCCAGTACAGCCGCTTTCGCCGCGAAGATAAAAACGGTCGCTTCAATATGTCCGGCGAGAACGAAAATAGACACCAAGGCTCGCTCCAAAAATCCTATCCATTTCCCAGCCCGGTCGTCCTCCCTCAGGGCAAACCCGCTTATCCAATAAAGTCCCAAAAACAGGAAATGTCCGATGATGGCAGCTGCCGAAGGAATGGCGATAAATATCAGAGCTTTCTGTTTTTGAGAGAAAAAGCATCGTACGAATTCAGCCACGCAGATATTCATCAATTCCTTCAATCGGTCAATTTGAATCTCAATTGCTCTTTCGAATCGCGGGGGTGGCTGGCGGAGTCGTAGCGGTCGGCTTGAGTTGTGAACAACCAGAAGTCACTGCCTGATGGCTCAACGTCGTCTACCCTTTAGGCGACTGCTAAATTTAGCAGTCGCCTACCATGACCGCTATTTTACTGAATGCGTTTTTATCCGTCAAATAACCCGACAACAAAAGACCCGGCTTAGAATCCGAACCGGGCTTCTCGAAAAAGATGGTGGCAAAGGAGAGGATCAAATACTGAAAAATTGGTATTTTCAGGGCGATGCCTCGGCTTGGAAAAATCTGTCGGATTCGCCGTTCAGGCCATAGCGCTCCTGAAATCGACGACGGATGTCTCGGTTCGGGATAGACTGGTTGGATTCGTACCGGGTAATCGTGAATTTGTTCACACCCAGGGACTTGGCCAGCTCCCCCGGCCGCAGCTGGCGTCGCATTCGGAAGTTTCGGAGCCAGTCGCCGAAAGTCTTTGGCGGGATCAGGTAGTCGTAGGCATCGCCGGCGGCATCCGGAAACGCTTCCTTGAACCGCGCGAGATAAAATGGGAGCACGCGCCCGAGAACCCAGGGCTTTACGGATTTCGCTTCTTCGCGCTCCAACCTGGCGATGGTATTATGACCGAGCTTGGTCATTGTGGCCAAAGAGGTGATTGTGTATCCCAGCCGCTTCCGGAGATAGCGCAGCCGGGTGCCTAAAGTGGCGGTGGAAAAATCGGGGGCATTCAAATATACTGGATAAATCGTACGTTTTATGATAAGCCGATTTCGTTCGTTTGCCCCAAAAGGGACCCCAGTTGTTTTTTCGAGTTGTCTTTTCGATGCGTTTCTGTTAACTTTTGTCCACCCCCTTTTGGGGCATATCCTAGAACAAATTCTTTCGGCCCCTTTCTTACAATGGCCTCCAGACCGTTCGGCGTGGTGACGTACTTCTGCCTCGGACTCCGACGAGAATCGGGGTCGGTCATGGTCAGCAGCTTCTCCTCGAGCAGAGGATGTAAACGGTTCGCCATAAAGGTCTCTCGGTCTTTCAGCCCCATACAGGAAAGCATCTCACGCAAAGCTCGAGGTGTTACACAGAACCTCAATAGCTTGAACTGATCAGGTACTTGTCGGTTACTTGTCGGGTGCTCCGGAGGTTTCTCAAGTTGCTGGGGCATCTGCTGTTGGCGGCATCGTTCTGCGGCCGCTCCGAGCATCATGGCGAGAATATGGAGGGCCCTCTGCTGTTCGACGCCGAAAGCGTATTGGTAAGTGACGCTCATTTTAATTTTCGGAGTTCTTCGGCCAGATGATCTCGCCATGTATCTTTTCGGCTCAAGGCAAGGTTATGCAACCGGGCATCATAAAGTTTCCACTCTGCAACCTATGGTGTCGACGACCTTAAGCAAGGCGGGATCGATTACCCTCGCTTCGGCTTCGCCGGCGAAGAACGTGGTAATGCGGATGTTTGAAAGCGGCGTTTGGAAAACAACGTAGTGGGGGCCGAATTTGTTCCGAACCACCCAAGGCTCCAGTGAATACGATTGATGGACGGCCTTCCAAAATTTCTTAGCGAACCCCGGGGCCGTGATGTCGAGTCCAACCTGTGTAGCCATCTTGTCGCTCAGCCAGGTTCCATCTCGCAGGTGAGACGTCTCTGATCGTTTGGTGCGATCATGGATTGTATTGAACGACAGGACCGAGTCCGAAAGCATTTTCGCTTGCAGAGCCAGATATTTTCTCCACGACTCACGATCGAGCGCCGAAAGCTTCTTGGGATCAAACCGGAGATATCGAAATTTCCTGGCTCGTTGTATCCCACGATAAAGCAGAACCTGCCCGTTTTCGATATGAGGTTGATCTTTGACGGACACCCATTGGTAACTCCCATGCTGGATGAGCAGAGATCCGGGTTTTTCATCATACCCGGAGAGGTGGTGGTAGGCCGCGATGGGCGCTACGACCCGGCCTTCTGAAGACTTCCCGATGTTGTAATATCTTTGCGAGACATGGCCTTTTCTGGCCCGATCCCAAAACTGAAAGAGGAACTTGGCGTCGTCCTTGAAACGAATGCCAAAGAAGTAATGCTCACGGAGATTGACATCTGCATCAAATATCCCCGGCAAAACCCAGCCATATTGGAAAAAGTAGTCCTTGGTCGGTGGTTCATCGGGATTGTAGGCGAGCGGCCCTTCGGCGGCAAGCCACGGCACCAAAAACTCACCGCCATACGTCGTGAGGGTCGAGAAGCTCTTCTTCATGCGTTGACGACAGTCGTGCCGTTGGCGCCGATCACTGCAAGTCGGGCACATCTTCGCGCGGGATCAGCAAACGAATCGAACGGGCTTTCCCGGGGATCCGCTCAATCAAACCCCGATATTCCAAGGCGAGGATCATTTGGTGGACGGCAGGCGGCGATACGTTGAAGTACATCTGCATGTCCGCCTCCGCTGGCGCGCTTCCATGGATTTTGGTGTAGTAGAAGATAAAGGAAAGGTATTGTCCCTGTTTCTCGGTATAGGATCGCTCTCTCATGGATTTTTGAGATTTATTTCGGGAGGACTGGCGTCAATCCAAGCTCCCGGCGCAAACGATCAGCTCCGTAGACGACCTGGCCGCCTTTTTTCATGCGCGTTTCGTTGTATTCCAGGTCTTTCAGCAGTTCCTCCAGGAGGGGACGCCCGCGCGGGTCCCGGGCGGCCTGATGCGGTGTGAGGCCGTCCAATGAAGGAATCGGTTTATCCTTCCATTCTCGATAATAGTCCTCAAAAAACTTCGTCATCATCTCCCGCTTGATGTCTTCGGGGATGTCGGCGGCTTCCGCGCGCTCTTTAGAATTCATGGCGGCCAAGGGGACGCGTTTTGACGTCTTAAAGCGCAGCAAAATCCCCAGCCGCGTTTCCAGAAGTGCCGTCAGCAGGTCCATCCGTTCCTGAGACAGGCAGGACAGTCGCAGTTCATTGGCGGTGAGGGTTAAATTGCCAAGGACAGGCGCGTCCGGGACGGAGGGGTGAGACATCATCCGGCTAATAAATTGAATGCCTCTCCGAAGCGTCCCCGACTTGCCCGTGGTCACCTGAGAAGACGCGCCGCGCTGCAGCCAGTCGTAACGCGATCCTCCCGGAGTTTCCGAAGAGGCTCCCAGACAGGCAAAATCATTCATCTCGCCAAGGCGATCCCGGACGGCAGTCAGGTTGGTGATTTCGAAAATGACCTCTGTCGGCGTGATGGCTTCTCCTGTCGAAGTGCTGAATCGAAGAGGGTTCTGCTCATGCACCTCTTCCAAAAATCGTTTGATTTCTGGGCTGTGGGTTTTCAAATAACGTTCCAGAGTCATCGAGGGATCTTTCGTCTGTAGAGCTTTGAGGTTTTCCTGGATGTACGCAACCACTTCTTTTTTGAGCCGCCTTTGAACTGGCTGGGCCGTCCCCGTCATGGTCCATCGCCCTTCGCATTTCATCAGCCTGGCACAAAGGATGTCCCAGCGTTCCAAGGTTCGAGAGGCGCTTTTGTCGTAAACCTGATAGGGGGCGCCGGTCAACAGGTCCTGCAGATCCACCCCTTCGCCGGGGCGGACGGCTTGGACTTCGTAGAGCGCTCTACGATTATCCAGCCATTCTTCCAAAATCGACAACTCGGCGGCAGGGAGGTCCGTCCGACGGGCATCGTAAAAGAGATCCAATACGCATTTGCCTTTGCCAGGGATGATGTAATCGTGGATAAAATAATCCATCAGACTGACATACCGCGGGCCGCCGCCGGGTCCGAAATAGTCCACCTCCTCATCGCCCTCCCATACCTCTTTAGCCGCCATAAAATGTTCATGCGCCGAATCCATTGCGCTGGAGAACTCCACCACCTTATGCCGCAGCGACCCTTCCGCCGTGTCGCGCGATCCCATGATGGGACGCATGGATTCGATACTCTCACTGCCGTCTGTTTGGTCGCGCTGGTTTTGTTCGTCATGCTCCAGACAGCACTTCTTGTATTTCTTGCCGCTGCCGCAGGGACATGGATCATTGCGTCCGATTTCCATTATTTTTTTGCTTCTCCTGTCCTGCCATAATCCTGCCATAATCACGCCATGTTAAATCATGCCTATATTGCAGGTCGTTTTTACTTATAAATTTCGTAATTTGTAGCGTGTAGAGGGGCCCTTTCCTTCTCGGATCAAGATCCCTTTTTGAGCCATAAAAGCCAAGTCTCTATTGGCCGAACGAACCGAAGCTTCGTTCTTCAACAGTTTCAAATACTCGGCAATAGTAATGCTGCCATTCTGTCGGATGTAAGCCAAACAATCCCACTGGCGATTATTCAGATACACCTGGCCGATCCGATCCCGCAACTCACGATCCAAGCTGACCCCGAGCAGACGGTCCTTCACCTTGCTCAACTCGACAGCCAGGGCTTCCGCGAAGAACTCCAGGAAAGGCGTCGGACTGCCTTCATGATCGGCGGCGCGGAGCGCGCCGTAGTATTGCTCCGGATGCGTGTCGGCATAGTCTTCCACTGAAAAGATACGCCGGATATCGTAACCACGCCTGTAAAGAACAAGAATCGCCAGTGAACGACTGGTACGACCATTGCCGTCCGCAAAAGGATGGATGCGCACCAGTTCGTAATGGGCGATGCCTGCTTCCAAGACCGGCGACAGCGGCTTGTCATGCCCCAGATAGTCCACCAAATCTCGAACCAATATAGGGACATCATGAGCGGGCGGCGGCGTGAAGACGATTTCTTTCGTCTTGCTGTTTTGAACCACGACCTGACCTTTCCTGTAACCGCCGACATCTCCCTCTTCGATTCCTTTGAGAATAATCCGGTTCATTTCCCGGACGGTCGCTTCCAGGATGCGGAACTCCGATTTATCGTAATTGGCTTCGATGAAATCCAAAACGCGGCTGTAGTTTTTCACTTCCAGAAGGTCTTTATTGAAAGCTTTGACCGACTCCCCAGCCAGGACTTTCTCCACCTGTTCCGGAAGCAGACGGTTGCCTTCCAGATGAGTGGAGGCATGGACCGATCGCGCCCGCGCATCGCGGCGTAACAGTTTTTCCACCGCCGGAAGAATCGGCGATTTTTCGATAATCCCCTTCGCCTCGGCAATGAGCTCGAGATTGCGGACCATCGTTGGGGTTATGGTAATTTGAGGGTTATATGCCATCGACTTCCTCCGGGAAATTCAACCAACGGTGCAATCTTACCAAAGCATTTTACAAGAGTCTCCACAGGCTCAAGTAAAATTTCGAACAGCACCTTTAGGCATATTATGACCCGCCCGTCGGGACCTGAAGAACCTATCCATCTCTCCCTGAATCCCAAAGAATTGCTGTAAGCGTCGCCGAATGTCTTGGTTCGGCGTGGATTGATTTGCTTCGTACCGGGTGACCGTGAATTTGTTGACACCCAGGGCTTTGGCCAGCCCCCCCGGCCGCAACCGGCGTCGCATTCGGAAGTTTCGGATCCAATCTCCGAAAGTCTTCGGCGGGATCAGGTAGTCATACGCATCCCCGACAGCTTCAGGGAAGGCTTCCTTGAACCCCGCGATTAAAAATGGGAGCATACGCCCGAGTACCCAGGGCTTGATGGGCTTCATCTCATCGCGTTCGATCTTAGCAATGGTGTTGTGACTGAGTTTGGTCATTGTGGCGAAGGTGGTTATTTTGTATCCAAGACGCTTACGGAGATAGCGCAGCCGGGCGCCCAGCGTGGCGGTCGAAAAGTCCAAAACGGGCAAATATACGAGCTTAATTCGCCGTTTTATGACCAAGGTGGTTCCAGTGCATGCCCCATCAGGGACCCCTTTTGGGATAGAGACGTGAACCGGCGCAAAAACCCTCTACATTCGATCCAGATTTTAGATCAGGATTTGCTCTTGAGGTATTTTTCGAATGATTCTCGAGACAGCTTCGCGCCTTC
>Ga0182027_10014032_pt1 | contig 11118 bp, 9 predicted proteins | sample 712E1DmetaG_FD_121300 | JGI IMG/M metagenome (GOLD analysis project Ga0182027, IMG submission 121300) | Permafrost microbial communities from Stordalen Mire, Sweden - 712E1D metaG (Illumina Assembly) | ecosystem: Environmental > Terrestrial > Soil > Wetlands > Permafrost | place: Sweden...
ACATCGATGATTGTTAGAGAAGGTGCATAGCTGTAAGTACTGTTGATAATGAAGAAAGATCTCGAGTGAAAATACCGTGACGCTCAGTTCAAGAGTAAATGTTATTTATTTATGTCCGCTAAGGTACATAAAGGTGCACGAAGGAAATATGGTTTGTACACTCTATGGGGTGAATTCTACCCGAAGTAGCTATCAGGGTCTATCATAAATATCCAGAAAGATCATGGATGGGGAAGATGTGTCTGGAAGTGAAGATGTGCCCGGCACTTTTGAAGTGCCGGGCACATTCCTGAATTACATCTTGCGCAATACGTTCTAAATCACCTCCACCCTCGACCCCTCCTCGGTCTTCTCTACTTCAATTCGCGTCGGGAATGCATCCTTCAATTCTTCCAAATGGGTAATCACCAAAATCTTGGCGAAATCATCCTTTACCGCATTGATAGCCTGGATCAGGCGCTGGCGGCCGAGGGCATCCTGCGAGCCGAAGCCTTCATCGATCACCAGCATTTGCAGGCGGGCGCCTTTGCGCTGGGCCAGCACTTCCGAGAGCGCCAGCCGGATGGCAAAATTAACCCGGAAGGCCTCCCCGCCCGAATACATCTCGTAATCACGCAGCCCGGCGCCGTCGCTGACCTGGATCTCGAGCGTTTCGCGCAGCTCTTTGCGCTTCTCATCCTTGTACTTGGCCTGGGTTTCGAAATGCAAATGCATCGTGTCGTCGCTCAGGCGCCCCAGGATCTGGTTGGCCTTTATTTCGATCTCCGGCAGGGCCTGCTCGATCAGCAGCGCCGGGACACCATCCTTGCCGAAGGCGCGTTCAAGCGTCTTATACTGCCCGGTCTGCAAGCCCAGGGCGCCGCGCTCGGCCTGCAAGTTTATTTTGCGCCTGCGCAGGTCCGCCAGCACGGTCACCTTCTGGCGGGCCGCGCCGACCTCCTGGTGCAGCCGGTTCTCGCGTTCCTGCAGGTCGAACAGACTGCTTTCGGCTGCCTCCAGGTCGGGGGCCTGGGCTTCGATCTCCGCTAAGGCCGAGGCGGCTTGCTTATACTCAGCCTGCTGGTGGTCGACCTCGGTTTGACGGTTCTTGATTTCCGATTGGAGGTTGGCGATCTCATCCTCGAGCGGTTTGAGGGCGGCTCGCGCCGAGGCGATCAGGCGGTATTCGGCTTCAGCCGGGCGGCCCTGCGTCTCGCTGCGCCGGGCGGCGTCGTGGGCAGTCGCCTCATACCCAAGGGCAGACAGTTCCTTATCCAATTTCGTCAGGCTCTTGCGGGCATCCAGGGCGAACTTGCCCTTTTCAAGCAATTTTGTGATCTCGACCAACCGTTTCGCGCCGGCCTGCTCCCACTCGTCCGACTGTTTGCTCAGGCTTTCCAGCCGTTCGGACAGTTGCGCGATGTTCCTCGAGGCGTTCAGGCGCTGGGAATCGGAAGAAGCCAATTTCGTAATTCGGGATTCGGTATCCGTAATTTGAATCGTCAGTTCCTTCATGGCAGCTACATTGGTGCGCCAGCGGTCACCCTGCTGCTTGCCATCGGCTGTCAGCTGCTCCAGCGTGGACTGGCGATGTTCCGGGCTGAGTGATTGCCCGCACAACGGGCACAGCACGCCCTGGGCTGCCTTAAGCTTTTCAATCCGGCCGAATAACTCATCCATGCCGGTTTTAAGGCTGCCGTTTTCGGCGCGCAGCTCGGCCAGTTTCTCCCGCCCGGCCTGGGCCTGCTTTTCCAATTCGGCGCGTTCCGCCAGGTCTGCCTCGGCCTGCACCAGCGACTTCCTGACATCCGCTAATCCTGCCTCCAACGCCGCCGCACCTGAAAGCTGGTCGCGGATAGCTGAATGCCGCTGTTCCAAACTGGCCTTTTCCTGCTGTAAGCGGGCGCTTTCCGACTCGATCTCGCGCAGCAACGGCTGGCGGCGCGCATCGTGGTCGCGAAAACGCTCCGCCACCTGCTCCCACTTTTCCAGGTCCAGGCGGGCCTTCTGGAGAGCGGCATAGGCGGCCTCCACCTCCGGAGCGCGCTGCACCAATTCGGCATGCGTATTGCGCTCAGATTCTTTCACAGCCAGGCGGGATTGCAACCCGGCCAGGTTCACCTGGGAACGTGCCAGGGTCTCACCCAGCCCGCGCACCAGCTCGCGCTGCCGCTCCAGCGCCAGGTGAACCTGTTTGACGTTCGCCATGGCGGTCTCCTGCAACCTGCGGCTGGCGGCCAATCCCTTAAGCTGGCTCTCCAGGTCGGCCAATTGGGCCTTGCGCGGTTCTTCCTCGCCCAGTTCGGCGTCGATCTCGGCCACGCGCCCATCCACTGAGGCAAGTTCGCGTTCGACGACTTTGCGCCGTTCGACGGCGCGCTCCCGGTAAACGTCCCAAGCTTCCAGGCCGAGGATATTGCCCAATATCTCCTTGCGGCGGGTGGGCGGCTGCTGCGCAAACTGGTCGGCCCGGCCCTGCAGGAAAAACGAAACGTTGACGAAGGTATCGTAATCCAGCCGCAGGATATGCTCGATGCGCGCCTGGGTATCCCGTACGGTCCGTTCGGTCAGGGGACGCCAGGTCAATTGCTGACTTCCAATCGATAATTGTTGATTGCCGCCTTCGGCGATTTGGAACTCCAGCGTAGTGCCTTTGCCGCGCGGCAGGCTGCGCAGCACACGGTAGATGCTGTTCTCATAGGCAAAAGTGAAAGCCACTTCCGCTACCTTGGACTGTAGGTTGATCAGCGCCTCGTCGCGTTTGCGTGCCTGGCCGAACAGCGCCCAGGTGATGGCGTCCAGCAGGGACGATTTCCCGGCCCCGTTCGAGCCGGAGATGCAGGCCAGGTCGAAGCGGCTGAAGTCCACTTCGACAGGTTCATGGTAGGAAAGGAAACCGGAGAGCTTGAGATGCAGGGGAATCATGGGAATATTCTATCATTGCTGATTGTGAATTGTTGATTTTGGATTGATACCAGCCGATGGCCAATTGATTTGTAACTTGGATTAATAACCAGCCTTCCTATGATGCGATTATTATTCCGTTTTTTTTCTTTTCATATTAATAGCTTTTTGGAGAAGTAGTTTTATTCCTGAATGAGGATTGTTTGAATGAGGATTTTGGTAAAGTAATTCCTGACATATCGCGATGGCTCCGTCAAATTGTTCTTGTTCAATAAGGATTTTTGCCAATTCATTGTTTCGAATCCTCCCGTGCGCGCACTCCGCGTTTTTTTGAATCCTATTCTCCGCCTTCTTCCTTCACCCTTCTCACTTCTCACAGCTCTTTACGTTTTACTCATCTCCTATTGTTTTTTGCTTTTTGTTTTTTTCACCTCTTTCCTCAATTGCTTGCCCTACCTTCTGACTGATGTTATCATTCTCCTGTGTTCACCAACGCGTCGACGCGCAACCGCACCCGCTTGACCCTGGCAATCATCGTCCTGGCCACCATTCCGTGCTATTGCTTGGGGCTGATCGTACTGCAGATTGCCCCCATCCACAACGCGCCGACACAAACGCCCACCCCAACCGAAACATTCACGCCCACCGATACGCCTACCTTTACCCCTACATACACCCCCAGTCAGACTTCCACGCCGACCGTCACCAGCACCAAGACGGCCACGCCCAGCACCACCCCAACCCCAACCCCCACGCTTACCCCAACCAGGACACCTACAGCCACCTTCCCACCTCCCCCCACCTCCACCTGGACACCGCTACCCACATCGACGCCCCTGCCCACATCGACGCCCTTGCCCACTTTCACTCCGACCCCCCTCCCTTCGGATACGCCGTCCCCCACCGATACGGCCACCTCGGTTCCAACCGTTTAAATTAAGGCAGACGAAGACCCCCATGACAGATCCACTGGCTTTCCTCAAAGATTTGATTTCCGCTCCCGGACTTTCCGGTTATGAAGATCCCGCCTCCAAAATAATAGAAGAGAAATGGCGGCCGCTCGTGCATGAAATCAGCCGCGGCAAACTGGGCTCGCTGCACGGATTGCGGCATGGCACTGGACCAGCTCCGCGCCCCTCCGTAATGGTAGCCACGCACATGGACGCCATCGGCCTGATGGTCACCGGCATCACGGAAGGATTCCTGCGGGTCACCCAGGTGGGCGGCATCGACCCCCGCGTCCTGCCCGGAACGCCGGTTATGGTACACCCCACGGGGGCGGGTGGAAATTCGCCCATCCCCGGAACAGTTGCCCAACCCTCCGCTGCCTTGCTGCCCGAGGATGAACGGGATGGGCCGGTGGGGTTGAATCGCCTTCTGGTGGATACCGGCCTGCTGCCCCGACAGGTGGCGGAACGGGTGCGCGTTGGCGACCTGGTCTCATTTGCCCAGCCGCCAGTGGAGTTGACGGGCGAAACACTTTCGGGCCACTCGCTGGATAACCGCGCCTCGGTGGCCGCGCTGACCATCTGCCTGGAACAACTGCAGTCGAAGATCCATACCTGGGATGTCTGGGCAGTCGCCACTTCCCAGGAGGAAGTCGGTCTGCTCGGGGCCATCGGTTCCACCTTCGAGATTCACCCGACCATCGCCATTGTCGTGGATGTGACCTGGGCCAAAGGACCCGGCACTTCCGACTGGAAGGCCTTCCCGCTCGGCAAAGGCCCGACCATTGCCATGGGGGCAAATATGCACCCGGTTTTATACACCAGAATCAAAGAGCTGGCCGATCAGCTTGAGATTCCCTACACCCTGGAATATTCGCCCAGCTACTCCGGCACGGATGCGGGCGCCACCCAGGTGGCGGCGGAGGGCATCCCCACGCTGGTGCTGGGCATCCCGCTGCGCTACATGCACACGCCGGTCGAACTGGTGGCCATCAAAGACATCCAACGTGCCGGTCGCCTGCTGGCCGAATTCATCGCCGGGCTGGGGCCGGATTTCATGGAAAAAATAGTATGGGATTAATAAAGTTACTGAAAACGAGTAACAAGTAACGTATAACCAATAACCAATAACGAATACCGATTAACGAATTACGAGGCATAATGCCAACAATAGGAACACAACAGATCAAGCTATTGGAACGGCTTTGTAATGCGGTAGCCGTTTCGGGGGACGAAGGCGAAGTGCGCCGCATAGTGCTGGATGAGATTAAAGGCCATGCCGGGGAGATCCGGGTGGATGCGCTCGGCAATGTGCTGGCGATCAAGCAAGGTTCAGGCCGCAAACGCCTGCGCGTGATGCTCTCCGCCCACATGGACGAAGTCGGATTCATGCTGGTGACCGACGAAGGCGAGGGTCTGTTCCGCTTCGAGAGCATCGGCGGCATCGATGTGCGCCAACTGCCCGGCAAGGCGGTGCTGATCGGCAAAGAGCATGTCCCGGGTGTGATCGGGGCGCGCCCGATCCATCTGACCAGCGCGGAGGAGCGCAAGCAGAAAGTCTCTCTGGAAGCCATGCGCATCGACACTGGTCCCGGCAACAGCAAAGTAAAACCCGGCGACCGGGCCACCTTCGCCACCCGCTTCCAGCGCAACGGCCCATCCCTGATGGCCAAGGCGCTCGACGACCGGCTAGGAGTGGTCACGCTGATCGAACTGGTCAAGCACGCCCCGCCAGAGATCGACCTGCTGGCAGCCTTTACCGTCCAGGAGGAGATCGGCACGCGCGGGGCCAAAGTGGCCGCCTACGCCTTCCACCCCGATCTCGGGATCGCCGTGGACGCCACCCCCGCTTATGACCTGCCAATGTGGGATGGCGCGGAGAACAGCAGCTACAACACCCGGGTCGGTCTCGGCCCGGCCATCTACGTGGCCGATAATTTGACCCTATCCGACCCCCGCCTGGTGCGCTGGCTCACCGAAACCGGCGATGCACTCAAAATCCCCTACCAGTTCCGGCAGCCAGGCGGCGGCGGGACGGATGCCGGCGCCATCCATCGAGCCCAGGCCGGGGTCCCGAGTGTCTCGGTCTCGGTGCCGCACCGCTACAGCCATACGGCCATCTCGATCGCCCGGCTGGAGGATTGGAAGAACAGCGTGGCCTTGCTGCAGTCTGCCCTGGCCCGCCTCACACCGGAACTGCTGGCAGGGGAGCGGGCATAATTTTATCTATTGTGGTGAAAATATGAAACCCTTGATCAAAAAACTCACAGAAACATTCAGCCCTTCCGGTTACGAGTCCGCCATTCGGGATGTCATCCGCCTCGAAGTGGAACCGTTGGCCGATGAAATCCGTACGGACGCGCTCGGCAACCTGCTCGTCCGCAAAGGCGAAAAAGGCAAAAACGGCCGGCGCATCATGCTGGCGGCGCACATGGACGAGATCGGCCTGATCGCCACGCATATCGACGCGAACGGCTTCGTGCGCTTTACCGGCATCGGCGGCATCCGCCCGCACACCCTGGTGGGCGGACGCGTCCACTTTGCCAACGGCGCTCAGGGAGTGGTCGCCTCGGAATCGGCGGATTTCTTGGCGACCAAAATGCCGGCATCCTCCGAGTATTTCATCGATGTGGGCGCAACCAGCTTGAAGGATTGCCCGGTGAAGGTTGGCGATGTGGCGGCTTTTACGCGGCCTTTCCTCGATCTGGGCGGACGCCTGGTGGCCAAGTCGATGGATGACCGGATCGGTTGCGTGGTGTTGATCGAAACCCTGCGCAGCCTGAAATCCACGCCGCACGAGCTGGTTTTCGCCTTCACCACCCAGGAAGAAGTGGGCACACGCGGGGCCGGTACTTCCGCCTTCGGGATCGACCCGGAAATCGGTCTGGCGGTCGATGTGACCCTGACCGGCGACACTCCCAAGAGCAAACCCATGGCGGTCAGCCTGGGGCAGGGTCCGGCGATCAAGGTGAAAGACACCGGCATGCTGGCCGACCCGCGCGTGGTGGCATGGATGTGCAGCACCGCCGAAAAGCGCGGCATCCCCTACCAGCGCGAGGTGCTCGACGGCGGCTCGACGGATGCACGCGCCATCCAGATGACCCGTTCAGGCGTGCCGGCGGGCTGCATCTCGATCCCGTGCCGGTACGTGCACTCTCCGTCTGAGATGGTGGATTATCAGGATGTCCAGAATGCCGTCAAATTAATGGTGGCTTTATTGAGCGCACCGGTAAATTGGTAGCCGGTGTAGAAAAGGAAAGTATGGACGCTATAAATAAATTCGAGAATCGCCTGCCGCCGGATCTGCGAAAGGTATTCCGCAGCTTGAAAAGCCCGATTGCCATACAGGAATATCTGGACAGTATGCCCTACAAGGCCGAAGAGTTGGACCGTTCGCCGCTTCGGGTCTTGACCGATGGCCAATCGCATTGCCTGGATGGAGGCATCTTCGCCGCCCTGGCGCTCTGGCGGATCGGTTTCCGCCCGCTGATGGTCGACCTGGTACCCGTGCCCGGCATGGACGATGACCACGTGCTGGCAGTCTTCCAGGTGGACGGCTTATGGGGCACGCTGGCCAAGTCGAACTATCCCAACCTGCGCTATCGCGAGCCGGTCTACCGCAGCCTGCGCGAGCTGGCCATGACCTACTTCGAGTTCTATTTCAGCCTGCAACGGGAAAAGACCCTGCGGGGGTATACCCGGCCATTCGACATCTCGCGTTTTCAGGATCCCAGCTGGATGTGGGATGAAAAGGGCGTAAAAAAGATCTCGAAACGGTTTTACGGTTTAAAGCCCATCCCGCTGATAACAGAAGAAAGTGCGCTTCATCTGAATCTATCAGACGAGCGCACCTATAAAGCCGGTACTTACGGGACGGATTTCAACTGGTCGTTTGGGGGGCGCTAAGCAGCTTTCTTTTTATAATTTTCGGATGGGGATTTACCGTTTGATCTGTACAGTGGTGCCGACGGTCGCCCAGTTGTAGAGGGTTTTGGAATCCTGGATGCCGAGGACGACACAGCCGTAGGTAACCGGGGTACCCAGGGAATCGCCCCACAGGCGTGTGCCATCGCTCAGCAGCGGCAGGGAATGGAACCCGTCCTCCAGATCGCCGGCATAATAGATACCCATCCAGTCCGGCATCCAGAAGCCCCAGGTGGAAGCGTAAGCCTTGGGGATCTTGTCCAAAATGGAAAAGGTACCGGTACGCGTGCTGTTGCCGCTGCCCGTCGAAGCGACGAAGCTGTATACCAGCGCGCCATCCTGGTACGCCCAGACATGCTGCTGGCTGATGGAAACCACGATGAGTTTTCCCCCACCCGCCGGAACCTGCGGAGCCGCGGCTTGCTGTACGACCACTGGCTGGGGGGTATTGGTGGGAGGCGGTGTCGCCGTGGAAGTGGGGCTGGCAGTGTCAGTAGGAACGGAGGTGGGGGTGGATGTGTCGGTCGGGATGGGCGTCGGGGAGGCTGTCGCGGTGGGAGTGGATGTTACAGTAGGCGAAGGGGTATCAGTAGGTTTCAGCAGTCCGGCCGGCAACCAGGACAGGATATGGCTATCCTGCGCAGTAACAGGATTGCCGAGGAAGGCGGCTGAAACCGAGGAATCCGCCGCAGGCCAGAAAGCCCAGGCGGCGATCAGGCAGATGATCACGATCAGGAGCAGCAGCGGGATGGAAAACCGCCGGCCTGCCAGCGCTTTGGGGGGAATTTGCAGGGCCGGCTGACCTTTTGGGATGGTCGGATTGATCCGGGTGGGGGCGGTTGAAACTATCTGCCTGGGTTCGGATGGTTGGCGGGCATGCTGCTGGTGCGCCCATACCAGGCCGGCGCGGGCACGTTTACTTTCCGGGTTGATCTGCAGGGCGCGTTCGAGGTAGGCGATGCTGGCCTTCGGCCTGGCAACCGCGGCCAGGATCAACCAAGGCTCCTCCATTTCCGGCGCCTTCGAGGCGGCAAGCTGCGCCCAGGCACGGGCGGAATGTTTATCACCACGTTGGAGCGCATTGGTGGCCTGTTTTAGGGCCTGGCTGGGTAGGATGGGTTGGCTGGCCATGATAATTTCTTTTCAGACAAATATACTCTCATTTTACTTCGATTGCCAGCAAACGCGCAACAGTATTTCCATGGTAAATTCGGGTGGTATATTTTATCTAGCAAACCCTAATGGGGTTTCAGCCAAAAATTTAAAAAAGAACCGTATTTTGAGTACAAGCTCTCAAAATATGAATTCCTTTTTTATCAGGTAAACCGGAAGCTTTCGGCAGTAGCATTCATGTATACAACTACTTGGCACAGTTCGGAAACGGATCGGGGGCAGTCAGTTTATCGCCAACGTATGTTATATCGGGAAGCAGCGGATAGTTCGCCCCGAAATATTCGTCGAAGATCAACCGGAAGGTATTTACCGGGGAAATGGTGGGATATAACTTGGAATTGCCATTTTTCGGCAAATAATAAGCCAACAGATCGGTGAGCCGGTTCGCATTTTCCAGGCCATGATCGCCCATTAAAATGATTATTGGAGGTCTTTCCGACTTGCTGATGACAGTATTAAGGATCGGGACAATGCGCTTATCGATATACTCCACCTGGTTAACATACCCTTTTAACTGGTAGGCTTCCGTGGTCGCGCCGGCTCGAGCGCCGCCGTAATAGCCAGGATCGGTTTCAATCTGACCATCCGGGCCATACACGAACGGCGCATGCGGAATGAACAGATGCACATATGTAAATTTCGGCCCGGCAATGGCCGGTACATCCGCAATATGGTCGAGAATGAAATTCGTGGAAATGATGTGGGTTGCCACAAAATCCTTATTCCCGCCCGTTAAGCCGGATAAATCGACTGCGTTAGTGCCTTTACCCGAACCGGCAAAAACCTTTTGAAAAGCCCCCTCCACTTTGCCGCTCGGATCCAGGAGTCAAAACGATGGCGGCAGTACTTTGCTGGTACATCACCTCGAACGGGTACAGGTAGGCCGAATTAATCGACGGATGGTCGGTACCGATCAGTACATCCGAATTGTCGAATTCGACCAGTGGATATTCTTCCTGGAAAGCGACCGTTTTATAACCGACGCTTTTCAATTGCGCCCGCACTTCGTTGTTCTTGAGCAGGTTGCTCCAAAAGCCGTTATTGGAGAAATCATCCCAAACATCGTTGGCATACGCTCCCGGAATATAACGCATGTTCAACATGGCCGAAATAGAGGCATACGTGAAGGTATAGTCCGGGTGGCCGCAACTAGCCACGTAAAAACCCATTTTTGTTAGCTGGTTGATAAAGGGCGAGTTGTCATAACCCAGGTCTTGTTTCAAAGCGTCCGAGCGCATGTAGGTATCCAGAACAATCACATATATATCCGGCATATCCTTCAGGTCGGTTGTAAGAGTCAGCCCGGATTGCAACTTTACCGGCCGGCTGGCGGCATAGGAAGTCTCGATGTAGGCATACCCCAATTCCGCCACTTGGATTACAACCAATACGAGGGTGGCCGCATTCAAATAGAGGACGAGATTATCATATTTCTTGATGCGGAAGATACCCCAAATGCCCAGGCCGAGAACAATAAGATAAAGAGGGATTAGAACGGCATGGTGGTTGAGGATCTTCAAAGCCGGGATAGTGCGGGCAGCATAGTAAATGTGGCCATATGAAAAATACGCGATCAGCAGCAGGGTTCCAATCAAGGCCGCTTTAACCCCATTTCGGAAAGCCAGGTAGAGCAGACCGTAAAGGAGGGCCGATCCCACCAGGGTAAATAGAAACGGTCGGATGACCACTGTTGGATCCATCTGCGATATATTCACGGCCCAAAGGAACAACAATGGGTAAAAAGTGAAAAGTATGTAAAACCAGGGAATCCGCTTAAAGGTTCTATTCATCTAAATATGCAGCCTTACAGTACCATTAATAAACAGCACAATCAGCCACTATGCATCTGGCTGTCCATCATCCTCATCTTCATCGACATCTTTACTTACATCAACCTGCTTATTCTTCTTATTAAAGAACCGTTTAATCCTGCCCCAACTGATGGCAATGGCAAGACCTGCACCGGCAAGACCAGCTATCAGCAATTGGATTAAGAAACTGCCTGAACCAGGATCCAGATATATAAGAATCATTTTTTCTCCTATAGTCCCCGAAGGAACCGATGTGATTGAATAACCAGGGCAAACCTTGCCCAGTCCATCCATTAGAAAACCTTGTCATTGTAACATCAAGTCGATTTCAGCGAATTCCGGAATTGTGTAGTTAATATATAGGTCTTTATATAAAATTC
>Ga0182027_10014034_pt1 | contig 11116 bp, 10 predicted proteins | sample 712E1DmetaG_FD_121300 | JGI IMG/M metagenome (GOLD analysis project Ga0182027, IMG submission 121300) | Permafrost microbial communities from Stordalen Mire, Sweden - 712E1D metaG (Illumina Assembly) | ecosystem: Environmental > Terrestrial > Soil > Wetlands > Permafrost | place: Sweden...
GTAACTTTTATCGCTCTGGGCGCACCGGACCTAAACGGACACTCGGCCCAGCCGGATCAGTTGAACATGCCGAAGAAGATTGTAAGCAAGGTTGCTCAGGCCGACTCCCGTGCGGATGCGCGGGCAGCCCGATATACTCCAAACTCGGCCTGTTCATCCGAGAGGTTATAGAGCCGCTGCAGGATCAGAATTTTGAACATCAGCACCACGTCATAGGGTTTCCGGCCCGCCGCCGATTTCCTGTCTTTGTTAAACACCTTGTCCAACTGCGCGCGGAAAACCTCGAAATCAATATGCTGCTTCAAATCCTCCAGTGGATCCTTCAGCTTAGTCAGCTTCGCAAGGCGATCGGCTTCATCAAAGAAACTCGGTTGGTAAGTGCTCATGCAATATCTACTGCATGTTTCATGCCATCATATTGTTGCGCAACGACTTAATTATTCAAACTGCCCTTAACACTTTGCTACGGGGGCAATCCCTAAGGTGGAATTTCGTCGCCAATGTCACAGGGCGCCTATGGTCTGGTGTCCTGAGCCTTGCTACGGTTCCAATATTCGTCCACTTGTTGGGTACGAGTGCCTTTGGCATTATCAGTCTCGTCGGGACGCTACAGGCCATTCTGGCGCTCCTCGACTTCGGGTTGGCGGGCACCGCCAATCGCGAAGTCGCGATGGCGCGAGCCTCAAGAAACCAATGCCAAATCGCTGATACCATAAGGACGTTTGAACTGATCTATTGGACGGTGGCTTTGGTTATCGGGTTTGGTTTTGCGGGGCTGTCGAATTGGATCGCGAATTATTGGATAGCAAAGCAATCGCTTCCCCCTGCCGAAATTCAAATGGCCATCATTTTGGGTGGTAGCGCTCTCGCGGCTCGCTGGCCGGTGGCGCTTTATACAGGAGTACTTCAGGGTCTCGAGCGGCAAGTAACTCAAAACATGATTCTGCTTCTTGCGGCGACAATAAGAGTGGTGCTGACAATTGCGGCTCTTGTCTTCGCTTCACGCACAATCTATTGTTTTCTTATAGCTCAGGCATCTGCAAACATAATTGAAGTAATTTTAACCGGATATATCGCTCGCCGGTTGGCTACGGGCGGAGACAAAGGCAGATTCGATCTCGCTATTGTGCGGAGGGTCTGGCGTTTCGCAGTCGGCTTCAATTTGGTCGGGACCTTCGGAATGCTTGTTTCTGGGGCTCCGCAACTCTTGATCAGCAAGTTGCTGCCATTGGTTAACTTGACCTATTACTCGATTGCTAGCACGGCTACCGGCGCATTGTTGATGGTTTCCCTCGCGGCACAGACGAGCCTCCTGCCGCGGTTGTCGTTTCTCTGGAAGCAGCAGGACTTGCACGAGATACGACGACTCTGCCTCGCAGTCCAAAAACTTACAGTTTATCTTTGCGTGGCTCCCACAATGGTGCTGTGTCTTTTTCCGGCGCAGGTGTTGAGCCTGTGGACCCGCTCACCCGAAGTGGTGCAGCATGCTCAGCCATTGTTGCCTATTCTAGCGTTTGCCGTTCTGGTGAATTGCGCCCTCGGCGCATCTTATAACGTCGTCATAGCTTCTGGACATACACGGCTTCCATTGATGGTTAACGCTATCTCACTCCCGCCAATGGTTGGTGGTTGTCTCTTGACCATCCGTGCCTTTGGAATCTGCGGTGCCGCGTGGTGCTGGTTGGCCTTTAACCTCCTCTGCTTCGTAGTCTACGGGCGGTATTGCGTTACCAGAATCTTTCGAACCGGGGAAGGCCAGTTTCTATACGGGTTCCCACTCCAGTTCGCGTTCATTGGATTCGGTTTGAGCGCAATTTCTAGGCTGTTGCTACCAATTAGCTTGGGAAACTCCGTATTGGCAGTATGGCTGTTTACGACTATGGTCTTGACCTACTTGGCAGGAGTTTTGACGCTGAAGCGCGAGGAGCGGCGCATAATCGCCGGCGTGCTCAAGCAATATGGGCTTCAAGTTCGGGCACTGATTTGCAGAATCTTGGTTGGTCCAGCGCGCGTTGCATTGTAGTTCGAAATGGCTAAGCATCAAAATCCCCGTCATCCGCATCCGAGGAAAATGGCAGATGGATAATGGGCAACGTGCGGCGACAGATACGATATTTTCCTATGACCTATAAGACGTTACGGAGAGCGTTCTGGCGGGCGCTTCCGCTTCAACTTCAACGCCCGATCCTTAGGCTCCTGCGGTGGAATGAATACACTGCAGCCTGTGCGGTGCGGCGTTTCGCCAAGCTTGCACGGTCACGATTCCGCGATGAGGTGGTCATTTCCCCGTCCGGTGAGGTCTGGTTTCGAGACCCATCTGGAGGCGAGTTTCTGGTGCCTGTAGACCGCACCGACTTTATTGGACGCGGCGTGAGTCAGACCGAGCCTTTGGAGTCGGCGCTTTTGTCCAGGAATCTTGAGTTTGGGACCATGCTGGATATCGGAGCTAACGTTGGGCTCCACAGCATACGCGTGGCTTTGAAGCAGCCAAAGGCGCGGATCTTCTCTTTCGAACCGGTATCTGCGAATCATGCGGTTCTGGTCCGAAACGTTGTTAGGAATGGTCTTGCGGGGCGTATCTCTGCCATCCACGCCGCCGTGGGGGCATCACCGGGCACAGTGGCGATGCCCGCGAGTTTTGGCACGGGCAACTGGGTCGGCGGCGTGCTCCGCGGGGTCCAAAGTGAAGACGTTCAGTTGATATCCGTCGACCGCTTTCTGAAAGACAACGCTATCCTCGATGTGGGCTTGGTAAAGTGCGATGTGGAAGGCTACGAATTGCAGGTCTTGGAAGGCATGACGGTCTGCTTGCAGAACATGCGGCCTCGCGTGCTGCTGGAAGTTGAAGAAACATGGTGCGCACGGGTGGGGCACCATGCTGCAGACGTTTTTACACTATTGCGCAGATCCGGTTACCAATACATGCGGGTTATGTCAGGCGCCGAATTGAGATTTCCTCTTGCATCCGAAAGCGAGAGTCAAGCTTCAACTAACAATTTCTGGTTCTACCCAGAGGAATCGGGGCCGGGACATATCTAAAAATTCGGCTAAATCACATCATAATTCACCAGTTTATCCATCGCGGTCACTTTGAGCATTTCCTGATTTATGCAGAGTGTGATATTTCTTGCGTTGCGCTTCCGGGGATGGATAGAACATACGTGAAAGTTTGTTCCTAGCGAGATTCATGAACCTCAAGACTTCCTGTTTGCGAATGGTGGATCCAGGGATGACTGCGGACAACAATGAAACCAAGGCAAGATTCGCTTTTCATATTATTCTTTTCTCATTTAACCGAGCCATGCAGTGTGAGAGCGTGTTGCGATCGATCCGGTTGCACGTCAAATCGAAGAATTTGACAATATCGGTAGTTTGGCGCGCAACAGGAAGCCACCAAGAGGGCTACGCCTTGTTGAGGCAGCTATATGAACCCGATGGCGTGAGATTTTACGAGCAAGCAGGGCGAGTAGGTTTCTTGCGCCACGTCCTTCCGTGTTTGTGGAGACCCAGAAACCTCTATCATTGGGTTAAGTTCGACTTCATCCGCCAAGCGGACAACTTCAAACCGCTGTTGGAGCAAATAATCAGAGACTCAGCGGCTGATTTTGTTTCGTTCAATACCGACGATAACATCTACTACAGGGATGAATCGCTTCCCGAGTTCGCCTTCCGTCAGGTACGGGAGGACCCTTATAGCGCTTCCTACCGGGTTCGGCAAGGAATCAACCTCGCAGATTGCTCTTCAAATGTGTGTCGTGAGCTAGAGTTTCTGCATTGGGATTACTATGATCCGACGGTGCAATCCAGTTGGGCCTATCCATTCAGCGTGGACGGGCAGTTCTATGAGAGATCTGCGCTTCTGAGCGTGATTCACCGCGTGCTCTACCATAATCCCGTGACGCTCGAGTCTTACTCGCTTGGGTATGTGAGGCATCAGCGGCTGTTCCGGTGCGGCTATAGCCCTATCTACTCCAGTATGATGGCGGTATCGCTGAACAAGGTCTCCTTCATCGTGCCTCAAAATACGCGGGGCAACCTGTCAATCGGAAAGCTCAACGAACTTTTCCTTGCCGGTTATGTTTTGGAGTATGATCTGCCAGAGCAGTTCGCGGCTCGTGAGCTTATACCCAAGCAAGTTACTGCCGTTCGTGGCAACGAACGGCTCGTAATACCGGTCTTAACCGACCCGGTACCCAACCATCCTGTGCCTTCGGAGACCAAGGCGGAATAATCATTGTTGGAAAAATGAGAAACTCGATAAAGGGCTCACAAATGAGTGCATTGAAGATGGATACCGAGCTTTCCATCATCCTCTCGCTGACGCGGAGGTTGCCAGTTGTTCGCGGCATGAAGTTAATTGCTGCGTATCTGGCAAAATGGTATTTGCGAAAGCCAAGGCGCGAGGTCGAATCCACGGTTTTAGGATACCAGATGTTTTTAAATCCTCATGAACTTGTGGAACGCGAACTACTGTTTTGGCCCCAGCTTTTTGATTGGCGAGAGATTAGTTTCCTTAAGAATACACTTAAACCAGGTGACGTTTTCCTTGATTTGGGCTCGAATGTCGGTGGCTATTCCTTGGCGATGGCAAGCGCCGTAGGGGAGAGCGGACGGGTTGTTTCTGTGGATGCTGATCCCTACTCAGCAACCCGTTTACAGTCTGTGATATCGGCTAATGGAATCAAACAGGTGCGGGTAGTAAATGTGGGTCTGGCGGACCGCAAAGCCTCGGAGTTGACATTCACACCTCAGATTTGTGGGAATCGGGGGGGGGGGAGCTTCTTGACGCCGCATAACGAGGCGAGTATCCGGGTGGAGTGTATAACGCTGACGGGCCTTCTCGCTCGTTACCCGGAGATTTGCAGCATTAGGGCCGCCAAATTAGATTTAGAGGGATTCGAATATAGAGTGCTCATGAGCTTCTTCGGCGAGCAGCGCCAGACTTTGTGGCCAAAGGTTCTCTTGGTGGAGCGAGGTGCGGCCTTATTGCCTCAGGCGGGCGGAGACGTGAATGAGCTGATTGCCGGGAAAGGTTACCGGTTGGCATTTGCTCACGGGGAGAATTTCCTCTGGGAACTTAGATAGATAGACATGTTCGACATAGCCATCACGAGCTATAAGCGACCAACGATGGTTAGGGACGCAGTTGTATCATGCCTGAACCAAGGACCGCTCTTGGATCGGGTTATTGTTGTGGACGACGCGAGCGGAGACAGCACAAGAGAGGTTATCCGCTCAGTAGGCGATCCTCGGATTCTCTTCTTTGAACGTGGGCAGAACGGAGGCATTGCCGCGGCGCGGCGCGACGCCTTTGCGCTTTCAGATGCCGACTGGACTGTCAACTTGGACAGTGACCACGAGCTTTTGGTTGGCGCTATTGACGGATTGGCGAGGCTCTTGGCGTCGGCCCCTCAGTCTGTAGATATACTCGGAGCACGCTACCAATGGGATACAGGCGGGGTAACGCCAGTGGATATTCCTGAAGGCATTGTAGGGTACCGTGAGCGGATCATCTTGAGCGGTCAAAATGACAACATTGGAGCGGACTATCTGTGCACGGTTTCAAAACGCCTACGGCAGCTAGTTCAATGGGAGCCACTCCGGGGGAGCTTCCCTGACACTTTATTCCAGCTAGATATCGCAAAAATCGGCCGTGCGGTTTTTACGTCAGATGCCTTGGCGTTTGAAAAATCTAACGGCGCGCACAGCTGGACCCGTGGGAGCGCCGAGCAACGCTGGGCGAGGCGGTGCAAGGATGCCCATGATTCAGTGAGGGCACTTGAGCTGATCCTCAGTCGTCATGGATCGGCTCTCCGTCGTTGGGGAAAGCCAAAGCTTGCTGGTCTATTTGGCCAGGGCGCTTTTTTTGCGGCCTTGTCGTCAGACCGTCGCTTAGCTTGGCGGTGGGCAGCGAAGAGCTTCTCGTGCGGATTCCAATACGGAGCATGGTATGCGCCGGTAATGATCGTCCTTCCGCGATTCGTCGTTCGCCAGCTTTACTTGGCACGGGGTTAACCAGGGTAAAACATGCAAAGCAGAGTCATTACTGGAGGACGATTAGTTAGCGAGTGTCCAGTGAGGCCTTCAGAGAAAGAATTTGACTATTCAGAAGGCCTTTCTTCTCAAAATGGATTGTTGACGCAATTCCAGCAAGGGTTTAACGGCGTTTTTTTACCTATAGGTTTGATCCTTGCGCTTTTCATTTGGGAGAGTTTCCGTTTCATCAACCTAGGGGTCTTCATCTCGCCAACCCTAGTGCTTGTATGCGTGCTTGCCTTTATTCCCACGATCCCGCTTAGGCGAACCTCTTTGGCCCAGGCTTTGCAAATCTACGCGTGGTTCCTATTCGTTTCTGCCTTGGTGGCGTATCTGGACTATGAAAACATGGTGGCCCGTGGGTTATGGTTTTCAGATCGATCGCAGGACGATCCTGGAAAGTACATCGAATTGGCCCAAACGGCTTCAATATTTGCGCAAATAAACGACCCAGGCTTTGTGGCGCTGCTTCGTTATTTCTCAAAGCTACTCATGCAGTTCGGAGAATTCAATTTTATTGGAGAACTGAATTGTGTAATGGTAATCAGTTCATTATTTGCAGTCTGCTGCGTCGAGATCGCGCATTATGTAAATAGGAATTCTGTTCTACTGCCCTGCGCTTTCTTGTTCAACCCATTAGTCGTTTCGCTGAACGCTTCGCTGATGCGTGATATTATGGTAGGTGCTATTGGTTGGATGGTGGTCATTTTCGGTGTGAGACTGCTAATTAGTCGGGCGCAGATTCTCGCGTGGTCGGTATTTTGCTTTGTTGGTTGTTGCTTAATCGTATATCTATTTAGATCAGTTTCCGCCGTCTTCTTCATGCTAACTACGTTGCTGATGGTTGTGGGCGAAGGTTCGAAAGTCAATAAGTCAACTTTTGTATTAATTAGCTTAGGACTGTTTTTGTTATTTTTTGCGACTGGTCGCGATATGCTCACGCGAAGCATGGATCATGTAGATCAAATAGGCTTTGTCATGGACGAGGCGCAAAAGGTGGGCAGTATCGCGAGTAGATATTCTCAATCAGTTTACGGACGTACGATTATCGCAATCGGAGCGACTATAGTTTATGGGATGCCTTTTTGGCGGATTACATCGCCCTTTCTGATCGGGGAGGCCCTTTTAAACTTTGGCTCCCTTTTTTCTCAGCTGGTGACGGCGTTTCCGCTCCTTGTCGGATTGATTTCTATTGTGAGGCGGCCGACGCGGTTTGGGTGGGGGTTGTTATTAATCTATTTCGGTTGGTGTGCTGTTGCAGCAGTTATGGGGCAGTATCATATCCGATATATTACGTCTCACCTTTTGCCTGTGATAAGCGCGATTGGAGTGATGGGTGGGGATGTTTTAAACACACCAAGCTATTCGAGGAAATACCTACATTATGGGCTGTTGCTCTTAGGATTCTTGGTTGTGCAGGTGCTGATCGAGATCCAAAAGCTGGGACGGTGATTGGGCGATGAAGCTGAGGAGGAATGCTGCTTTTTGTTGTACGGTTCGCGTCAAGATAAGAGTACGCAACGACTTAACTATTCAAACTGCCAATAATCCGATCTAGGTATCCACTAGATTCTACCAACCACAATCTGTAATGGTTTCCCATGCCGACCGCTGGAGTGAGCTACCCCAAGAACACCTCTGAGTTTGATCGTTGGTTTTCATCGGAAGATAGCTGTTATGTGTATGGTGCTAAAGTTAGGTGGCCTGCGGGTTTCGGCTGTCGGTTTTGTGGAGGGAGTCATGGATGGAGGATCGACCGCGGGCGGATCTTTCATCCATCGAGTAGATCAGATTGGCTTTAACTTCGCTTTGGAACATGAATTTCACCTGGGGGTTCTGAAATGAAAATCCTTTGTTTTATTGATAGCTTGGGTTCCGGCGGGGCGCAGCGGCAACTTGCGACGCTGGCTGTGTTGTTTAAGAAACGGGGGCACCAAGTCCGCTTTCTGGTTTATCATCCGCACGATCATTTCCTACCACTGTTGCAGGCGGCGGGTATTCTCTGCCAAGTGATTCCGTCTTGTTCACATTGGCGACGAGTGTTCGTTGTGAGGCAAATCCTCCGACAGGGATGGCAGGATGTGGTGCTGGCGTTTTTGGAAGGACCGTGTTTTTATGCGGAACTTGCACTGATGCCGGAGCAGCGATGGGGGTTGGTGGCTGGAGAACAATTGGCGAGCCCGCAGATTCGGAGTGGAACCGGACGATTGCTTCGGCAGTTACATCGGTTTGCGGATGTGGTTGTTAGTAATTCGTACGCAAACCAGCTGATGCTAAGGGCGGAGTTTCCGTTCCTCAGGAGGAAGCTTGCCACGATTTATAACCTGGTCGACCTGCAGACATTCCACCCATCCCTAGGTTGCGGCACCACTGGGTACTTAGATGGGAAGGCGCTCCGTATTGTCGTGGCCGCGAGTTATCAAGATAAGAAGAACATGATTGGTGTCGCGGAGGCATTGCTCCGCCTGAAAGGGCGCTGGAACAAACCGCGGATCGTGGTTGACTGGTTCGGTGGTGTGCAAACCGACTCGACTCCTTTCAAACGTGTTGAAGGGTTTGTTGCCGAGAATGGACTGGAGGAGTTGCTTCGGCTACACCAAGCAACTCGGGACATCGCCAAGGAGTATTCCTGTGCCGACGCAGTTGGGCTGTTTTCCTTCTTTGAAGGGCTTCCTAACGCCGTGTGTGAGGGTATGGCTTGCGGCAAGCCAATTCTCCTCAGCGATGTTTGTGATGCTGGCAATCTGGTGCGGGAGGGTAAGAACGGGTTTCTATGTGATCCAAGTTCGCCCGAGAGCATAGCTGATACTTTTGTGCGTTTTGCAGCGACGGATTTTGAGAAGCGGCGGCAGATGGGGTTGGAATCTAGGACGCTGGCTGAAGAGCTCTTTGACGAAGAAATCGTGATCGATCGGTACGAGAATATTCTACAAAAAGCGATGCATCGGGAGGCAATACCAATGAGTTGCAGCTGGCCGGCAGACGTGCCTAAGTCAGCGATGAGGACCGTGGGGAAATGGGCCGATGGCAACCGAGCTAAGCAATGATGAAATCTTTTTTCGCGCGGCGCTGTAGCGTCGTCGACTGCGCACAGTCGGATCGCCACTCGCCGTTACCGATGTTGGCAAGTTCAGTGGGGTCGTTGCGGAGGCTCTGGTAGGATTCACATCCTGAGATTACCAAATCTCCCCTATGATGTCACCCACAGAACAGATGGACGGCTATATCCGACCCACTATCCGCATCGGCAACAAGGTCATGTTTGGGCCGGAAGTGAGTATCTGCGGGGGCAACCACAGGACAGATATAACGGGACGGTTCATGTCTGACATCACTGATCCGGAAAAGCGGCCAGAGGATGACTTGGCGTGACCATCGGGGGTGATTTCTGGGTGGGAATGCGAGCCATTATCCTGCACGGGGTGGACATCGGTCGAGGGGCCATTGTTGGTGCCGGCGCCGTGGTGACGAAGAGCGTGCCTCCATACGCTATTGTGGGCGGCGTTCCAGCGAGAGTTATTCGATTTCGATGGGATGTAGAGACGATCCTGCGGCACGAAGCTGCGCTATATACTCTGGAAGAGCGAATGTCACGATACGAACTGGAACGGAATCAGGACGAAGCGTCTATTTTGGCAAAACGCTGCCAGAAGTAGAATGACGTAGATCTTGATATGCGGTCTTGATGCAATGAATGACCTCGGATCAACGAGTCCAACAGGAATCCGCGTCTTGCTGGTGTCTCCAATCCCTCCGCCCAGTGGCGGAATTGCCCGTTGGACTTTAGTGGTGCTCGGCTGGCTCGATGGCCAATCCGCAATAAAAGTGAGGCTCGTGGACATCGCTCTGAAGTTTCGGGGCGTGGAGGACCTGAGAGTCTGGAAACGGATTATCAGCGGTAGTGTCCAAGGCGTGTCGGATATGTGGCATTGCCTTGGATGTTTAGCGAGGTTCCGTCCCCACGTCTTGCACCTCAATTCGTCCGTTCAGTTTCGCGGGCCTTGGGATACCTTGGTGCTGGCCTTTGCTGCGTTATTTCGGGTGAGGTCGGTTTATCATCTGCACTTGGGGCGGCTGCCTGAAATCATTAGCGGCAAGAGCTGGGAGTGGTGGGGAATGCGCTGGGCACTCAGGCTTGCCGATCGGGTAGTTGTGTTGGACGGGGCTTCGGAGCAGGCCCTGCGAACGGTGCTCCCCTCGGGACGGGTCGTGCGACTACCCAATGCAATCTCCATAATGGCAGAGCCGGCCCGATCTGCGCCCTCAGTCGTTCCGACGGTGCTCTATCTGGGGTATATCAACCGAACGAAAGGCATGGCCGAGTTGATGGCAGCGTGGCGCGAACTAGCTCCGCATGGGTGGCGCCTGCGGTTGGCCGGACTGGGGTCGGCACGCTATGAACGGCAATTGCAAACCCTAGTTGGGTCTGATGTTGACGTCCAATTTTTGGGCGATCTTCCGCATGAGCGAGCGTGGGCGGAATTGCTGGCTGCGGACGTGTTCGTTTTACCCTCCTATACCGAGGGGTTCCCCAACGTGATCTTGGAAGCGATGGCTGCCGGCAAGGCGATCGTCAGCACGCGCGTGGGCGCTATCGTGGAGATCTTGGATGCCGATGGCGATGAACCATGTGGGTTGGTGGTGGAACCTCGCGACGTCGGAGCGCTGGCTGCGGCACTGAAACAAGTGATGTCGGACTCTGGATTGCGAGCCACTCTAGGGACTCGCGCGCGGGCCAAAGTTGAGCGGTGTTACGCCAAAGAGATAGTTCTCCCTAAACTGGTTGATCTTTGGCTTAGCCTAGGGAGGCGAAACGACGTTGTCAGTCTAAGAAATCGCGATGGCAAAGCCGACATCCAGTCGCACGGTATTACCATCGTACCGAGTTGCGGCCTTAGCCCGGAGGCGCCCCTGGTAACGACGACCACCCCAGAATCGCCGAACCAAGGCGCGCTTCGGGTGTTGCTGGTCACGCCAGTTCCGCCTCCGAATGGGGGAATTGCGCGGTGGTCAGTCTTGCTGTTGGGCTGGCTGCACGGGCGAGTAAGAATAAATACGCGTCATGTCAACATAGCGCTGA
>Ga0182027_10014035_pt1 | contig 11116 bp, 7 predicted proteins | sample 712E1DmetaG_FD_121300 | JGI IMG/M metagenome (GOLD analysis project Ga0182027, IMG submission 121300) | Permafrost microbial communities from Stordalen Mire, Sweden - 712E1D metaG (Illumina Assembly) | ecosystem: Environmental > Terrestrial > Soil > Wetlands > Permafrost | place: Sweden...
ATTTACGGCGGCGGCGCGCATCACACCGGTTTCAGCCAGGCGCTGACCGCGGAGCATCTGGAAGACTTCGCGGAAATTGCCGGCGTGGAATATCTCCTGATTGGCAACGGCGCATCGGTGCCGGAGTTCAAGAAGGAACTACGCTCGAACGAAGTTTATTACGCGCTGAACAATGGGTTGGGTGTTTAACCCGTCGGGCATGAATGGGGATGAAAAGAACAACAAATAATCAGCATGGCTCCATGAGCGCCAAATATACTATTGGTCTCGACTACGGCACGAATTCAGTTCGCGCACTTATTGTCAACGTTGCCAACGGCCAGGAAGCCGGCACTGCGGTCTGGAATTATGAACACGGCGCGCAGGGTGTCATTCTGGGTCGCGATCCGAATCTCGCCCGGCAGCATCCCGCCGATTATGTCAAAGGCGCTGAGGTCAGCATCAGGCAGGCCATCGCCGCGGCGAAGAAAACCGTGAAAGGATTCAACGCCGCTCAAGTGGTTGGCATCGGCGTGGACACGACCGGCAGCACACCGTTGCCGGTGGATACCAAGGGCCAGCCGCTGGCGTTTGACCAGCGGTTCGCCAAAAATCCGGCGGCGATGGCGTGGCTGTGGAAAGACCATACCGGTGTGGCCGAGGCGGCGGAAATTACCGCGCTCGCCAGAAAAATCCGTCCGCAATTTCTCGCCAAGTGCGGCGGCATTTATTCCAGTGAATGGTTTTTCAGTAAAATTCTCCATTGCCTGCGTGCTGCGCCGGAAGTTTTCAACGCGGCGCATTCGTGGGTCGAACTGGCCGACTACGTTCCCGCCGCGCTGACGGGCACGGAGCATCCGGATCAATTCATCGCCGGTGTTTGCGCCGCCGGCCACAAGGCGATGTGGAACACCAAATGGGGCGGGTATCCCGACGCGCAATTCCTGGCCCGGCTCGATCCAAAGCTCGGCAAACTTCGTGCGCGCCTGACGCCGCGCGTTCATTCGATTGACCGCGCCGTCGGTGGACTTACGGCCGCGTGGGCGAAGAAAACCGGTTTGCGGGCGGGAATTCCCGTGGCGGTCGGCGCATTCGATGCGCACCTTGGCGCCGTCGGTTCCGGCGTCGCGCCGGGAACGCTGGTCAAAATCATCGGCACGAGCACGTGCGACATCTCCATTGCCTCGAACCGGAAGAAACTCGCGGACGTGCCCGGTTTGTGCGGCATCGTGGATGGCAGCGTGCTGCCCGGATTCTTCGGACTGGAAGCAGGGCAATCGGCGGTGGGCGACATTTTCAACTGGTTCGTCAATTACATCCAGCCCGGAGCGCCGACCACCGGGTCGGCCAGTGACGAGACTGTTTCTGAAACGAGCCGAGCTGGTGCTCGGCGCTCCTTGACTCACGAGGCGCTGACAGCCGGGGCGGCGAAATTGAAGGCGGGCGAATCCGGCCTGCTCGCGCTCGACTGGAACAACGGCAACCGCACGATCCTGGTGGACCAGCGGCTTGCAGGATTGTTGCTGGGCCAGACGCTTTACACCACGCCGGCGGAAATTTACCGCGCGCTCATCGAAGCCACGGCGTTCGGCGCGCTGACCATAATCAACCGCTTTGAGGAATACGGCGTGAAAATCGGGCAGGTTGTCAATTGCGGCGGCATTGCGGAGAAAAATCCGGTGGTGATGCAGATTTACGCGGATGTAACCGGCCGACCGATGAAAGTTTCGCGCTCGGCGCAGACGTGCGCGCTCGGCTCGGCCATCGCGGCCGCCGTGGTGGCGGGCGCGCACAGGAATTACGCCGCCGCGCAGAAGGCGATGACCGGCCTGAAGCCGCGCGTGTTCAAGCCGGATGCGAAGGCGCATGCGGTGTACCGGGAGTTGTATCCGCTGTATCGGAAATTACATGACGCGTTTGGCACCACAGAATGGAATGGCAATCTTCACGACGTGATGAAACGGCTGATTGACATTCGCAACCGAGTCCGAAAATAATTCCGCAGCCTTCCAAAATGCTCGAAGAACTGAAGAAAAAGGTTTGTGACGCGAATCTGCAACTGGTCGCGGATGGCCTGGTCATCCAAACCTGGGGCAACGCCAGCGCGGTTGAGCGCGAGTATGACCTCGTGGTCATCAAGCCTTCCGGCGTGCCTTACGCCGGCCTGACGCCGGAACAGATGGTTGTGGTTTCGCTGGAAACCGGCAGCGTTGTCGAGGGCCAGCTCAAACCCAGTTCCGACACGCCGACCCATCTGGCGCTTTACCGCGCGTTCAAGGACATCGGCGGCATTGTTCACACGCACAGTCTTTACGCCACGGCGTGGGCTCAGGCGCGCAAGGGCATTCCCGCCTATGGCACGACGCAGGCGGATTACTGGCATGGGGAAGTGCCCTGCACGCGCGCGCTGACCCCGAAGGAGATTCAGGGTGGTTACGAGAAAAACACGGGTGGCGTCATCGTGGAGAAGTTCAAAAAATTAAATCCGCTGGAACGTCCGGCGGTGCTGGTGGCGAGTCACGGTCCATTCACGTGGGGCAGGGACGTTGACGAGGCGGCACACAACGCGGTGGTGCTGGAATTCGTCGCGCGGCTGGCGGGCGAAACGTTGCGCATCAATCCCAGGACCAGGCCGATGTCATCGGTGCTGCTCGACAAACATTTTCTTCGGAAACACGGACCCCATGCGCAATACGGACAAAAACAATAAAACCGCAAATTGAATATGAAAAAAATAATGCAATTCGTCATGTTGTCATCGGCTGGACTTTGTGCGGCCTGTTTTGTAGGCTGTGCCTCCATGTCAAAACCAACCGGAACCATCAGCCAAGCTCCATTTGGCAAAACCGCGGACGGCACACCCGTCGAAATCTACACGTTGCGCAACAGCAAAGGAATGGAAGCGCGCATCATGACCTATGGCGGCATCATCGTGTCGCTCAAAGTGCCGGACAAGAACGGCACTTTCGGGGACGTCGTGCTCGGCTACGACAACCTTGACGATTACGTGAAGAACAATCCATTCTTTGGCGCCCTGGTTGGCCGTTACGGCAACCGCATCGCCAAGGGCAAATTCACTTTGGACGGCCACGAATACACGCTGGCTCTTAACAATGCGCCCAACAATTTGCACGGCGGCCCAATCGGCTTTGATAAAAAGGTGTGGAAAGCCGCCAAGGCGGAACTCGGACCCCGCGGACCCCGGCTGAAATTGACATACCTGAGCAAAGACGGCGAGGAAGGATTTCCTGGCAATTTGAAGGTAATGGCGACTTACACCCTGACGGATGACAATGGGCTGCGCCTGGACTACACCGCCACGACCGACAAGGCCACTCTCTGCAATCTGACACAGCATTCCTATTTCAACCTCGCCGGCAAGGGCGACGTCCTCAATCATCTTGTCTTCATCAACGCCGACAAGTTCACGCCCGTTGACAACACCCTGATTCCAAACGGCGAACTCAAACCGGTGGCTGGCACGCCGTTTGATTTCTGCAAACCCATGTCCATCGGCGCCCGGATCAATGCTGATGACGAACAGATCAAATTTGGCAGCGGGTACGACCACAACTGGGTCGTGAACAAACCGTTGGGCAATTTGGGATTGGTGGCCCGGGTGACCGAGCCAACCACCGGTCGCGTCATGGAAGTTCTTTCCACCGAGCCGGGTGTGCAATTCTACACCGGCAATTACCTGGATGGCATCACCGGCAAGAGCGGTTGGGTTTATCAGAAACGCAACGGCTTCTGCTTCGAGCCGCAGCACTATCCGGATTCCCCGAATCATCCGCAGTTCCCGAACGCGGAATTGATGCCCGGCCAGACCTACCAGAACACCATTATTTACAAGTTCTCCGTGCAGCCATAGGCATCCAACTCTCCAACCAGCAAATTCAGGTTATGGACAATACTGTTACCAACGCCGTCGCTGCGGTTACGGCGTCCGCCAGCCATGCGGCGGTGTTCAACAACCTCGACTGGTTCGTCATCGCCTTGTTCGGAGTGGGCATGATCGCGACCGTGTGGTTCTCAATGCGCAAAAAAAACGAGTCCGGCAAGGACTACTTCCTGTCCGGCCGCGACGCCAACTGGCTGCAGATCGGCTCCTCGATCTTCTCCTCCAACATCGGTTCCGAACACCTCGTCGGCCTGGCCGGCGCCGGCTTTGTCACCGGCATGGCGATGGCTCATTGGGAAATGCATGGCTGGATCATTCTTATTCTGGGATGGGTTTTTGTGCCGCTGTATGACCGCATGAAAATATTCACCATGCCCGAGTTCCTGGAGCTCCGCTTCAGCCGCGGCTCGCGCAATGTCTTGAGTCTGCTCACGATAGTCAGTTTGGTGTTGACCAAGATCGCCGCCACCATCTATGCCGGCGACGTTGTGGTCCGCACGCTGCTGAATGTGGACACGGTCAGTATTTTCGGAGTCAAGATGGATGTTTTTTGGGCCATCGCGCTGGGGCTGGCCTTCACCACCGGCCTCTACACGATTTTCGGTGGCATGCGCGTGATCATGTACACCGCAGTGCTCCAGACACCGGTGCTGATTTTTGGTTCCGTCGCCATCCTCTACACGGGACTTCACGTCCTGGGCCATGGCAGTCTCGTTGGCGGCTGGAAAACCATGCTCGCGGCGGCAGGTGACAATGTTCACCTCATCCGTTCCAACGATGATCCGGATTGGCCCTGGCTGGCGGTGTTGCCCGCCTCGGCCATTATAGGTTTCTGGTATTGGTGCACCGACCAATATATCGTACAGCGCGTGCTTGCCGGCAAAAACCAGCAGGAGTCCCGGCGCGGCACCATCCTCGCCGGCTTTTTCAAGCTGACACCAGTATTCATCTTCCTGGTGCCGGGCATGATTGCTTTTGCGCTGACCAAGGCTCCGGATGCCCATTTCACCACCAGCGGTGACGCTGCCTACACTTCGCTCGTGGCGCAGATCCTGCCCCACGGCCTCAGAGGCATGGTAGCCTGCGGCATGATCGTCGCCCTCATGGCTTCGCTGGGTTCCAAATTCAACGCGTCCGCCACACTATTCACGATGGACTTCTACCGGGAATGGCATCCTGCCGCCTCCGGCCGGACGGAGGTAATTGTGGGGCGCATCGCCACGGCTGCGATTGTCTTCGTCGGCATCTGCTGGGTGCTGGCAATCAAGAGCCTGCACTTGAGTCTTTACCAATATCTTCAAAACGTGCAGGGCTACCTTTCGCCTGCCATCGCCGTGCTGTTCGCCTTGGGCGTGTTCTGGAAACGCGCCACCGCCCCCGCAGCCTTGTGGGCCTTCGTGGTGGGTGTGGCGGGCGGTTTCGCCAAGCTCGCCGCCGATCTGGTCATGCGCAACGACTCTGAGAGGGTGATTAGCCTCAAACAGCAGCTCTATCATATGACCATCACCTTGGACCAATACAACGCGGGCATCGCCCCCATCAAAGCCAAGTTTGGCCTCCTGTTCGACTTTTGGAACATTCACCAGTGGTACTATTGCCAGGCCCTGTTCGTCATCACCGCCGCGCTCATGATCATCATCAGCCTCATGACGAAGGCGCCGGACCCGAAGACGGTCAAATACACCTGGTATGGCGCCACGCCGGAGGAGAAAGCCGCCACCAAAGCCAGTTGGAATGCCATGGATGTGGTGTTAAGCTTGATCGTGGTGGGTACCATCGTCCTGTTCTACATCAAGTTCTGGTAAACGAATCATCCGCTTGAAGGCTGCGGTGCCACGCGTGCCGCAGTCTTTCAATTTATGCCCATAAAAAAATTTATTGGACTGTGCGTGGCTGTGTGGCTGTTTCTGACGACGGGTTGCCTGCACGCGCAGGAGATTTCACCCAATACCAACCTCACCGCGCGTGAGGAACAAATCATCGCCGCCGCCAAAGCCGATGCCACGCCCCGGTTTAACGGTGCGCGCATTATCGGCATTCGTCTTGGCACACCGTTCATTCATTCGCTGGCCGTGACCGGCGCACGTCCCATCACCTTTTCCGCGAAAAAACTGCCCGACGGTTTGTCGCTCGACCACCAAACCGGAATTATCACCGGCACGCTCAAAAGGGCAGGGGACTACACTGTTAAAATCGCCGCCGAGAATTCCGCCGGCAAAGGCAACACCAAAATCAAAATCATTTGCGGCAACACGCTGGCCCTCACGCCGCCGATGGGTTGGAACAGTTACGATGCCTTCGGTGACAACGTCGTCGAGTCCGAAATCCTGGCGAATGCGCGTTACGTGGCGGAGAAGATGCAGCCGCTCGGCTGGGACACGGTCGTTGTGGATTACTGCTGGTCCGACCCCGGGGCGCACGACAACAACCGCAATGCCCGCGCCAATGCGCCGCTGGTTGCTGATGCTTTCGGACGGCTGTTGCCCGCGACCAATCGTTTTCCCTCCGCCACCAACGGAGCCGGTTTCAAGCCGCTTGCTGATGCAGTTCATGCGCTGGGTTTGAAGTTCGGCATTCATATCATGCGGGGAATCCCGCGCAATTCCTTCAACGCCAACCTGCCCATCGAAGGTTCAAACTTTACCGCGACCGAGGCTGGCAATACCAACAGCAAATGTGTCTGGTGCCCCGATATGTTTGGCGTAAACAGCAATGCCGCCGGCCAGGCGTGGTACGATTCCTGTGCGCGACTCTGGGCCGGGTGGGGCGTGGACTACATCAAGGTGGACGACCTTTCCGAGCCGTATCACCTCGCCGAGGTGGAGATGGTCCGACACGCGATTGACCAGTGCGGTCGCAGCATCGTCTTCAGCACATCGCCCGGTGAAACGCCCATTGGACAGGCCACCAATGTGATGGCCCATGCCAATCTCTGGCGCGTCTCCGGCGATTTCTGGGACAACTGGAAATCGCTCAACCACGAGTTCTCGCTCGGCGCACGCTGGCATGATTTTGTCGGGCCGGGTCACTGGCCGGACGCGGACATGCTGCCGGTCGGCCATCTTTCCATCAGCAACCGCTCCGTCGGCCCCGACCGGTTCACCCATTTCACGCGAGACGAACAGCTCACACACATTTCGCTCTGGAGCCTGCTGCCCTCGCCGCTGATGATCGGCGCGAACCTGCCGGACAACGACGGCTGGACGACGGCGTTGCTGACGAATCCCGAAGTGCTCGCGGTGAACCAGGATTCGGCGGACAACCCGGCGCGAAGAATAACCGGGCAGTCGCAAACCGCCGAAATCTGGATGAAGGAGCTGGCCGACGGCACGTTTGCAGTTGGAATATTCAATCGCACCGACCAGCCGGTGAAGGTGAATTTCCCATGGCGGGAACTCGGATTTCATTCCACGCCCAAAGTCCGTGACTTGTGGCTGCGGACAGATCTGGGGCGGCAGAATAACTTCACCGCCGAATTGCCGCCACATGGCTGTGTTTTGCTGCGGGCGAAGTAGAAGCGGGCTCACGCTTTGCCCATCCGTGCGCTGCCCCGTAGCGGAAGCCATCTTTGGCTGCCGTATCGCCCGGCTTCGCTCAGCGCTGTTGGTTCCGCGCCGGAAGCCAGCCGTGCTCTGGTATGGAAGTGAGGTCATGACAAGGGTTTGGTTTTGTGGCTTGGCGGCAAGATGCCGCCGGATACGGCAGGCAAGGATGCCCGCCGCTACAGATCGGTGGTCGATCCGAAATACGTTGCGCCCCGAAAAATCGGTTTGACACCATCGCACACTTGCCCAAAATGTGTTTCCACAACCAGCAACCATCAACCATATGTCACGAACGTTAAATCCCTACGTCATTTTACTCACCCTAATCGCCACCCTGGGTGGATTGCTTTTTGGATACGACACCGCTGTCATCTCGGGGGCGGTGGGCAGCCTGAAAGCTTATTTTATTGAACCCCGGAACCTCAGCGACCCCAACATGGCCAACACGCTCTGGGGCATCGTCAATTCCAGCGCGCTCATCGGGTGCATCATCGGCGGCGTCATCGGTGGCTGGGTAAGCACCAAGATTGGCCGCAAACGCGGATTGATCATCGCCGCCTTTCTCTTTTTGTTTTCCGCCCTCGGGGCCGCGGCGCCTGAATTTCCCTTCGCTCCCATTGGCCACGGCGGGCCGGGATACATGTGGCATTTTGTCTTCTATCGAATCCTCAGCGGCATTGGCGTGGGACTGGCTTCCATGCTTTCTCCCATGTATATCGCCGAAATCGCGCCGGCAAAAATTCGGGGCAACCTGGTGGCGTGGAATCAATTCGCCATCATCTTTGGCATGCTGATCATTTACTTCGTCAATTATGGAATTTCCAAGGCGGGCAGCGGCGACGCGTGGCTCAACACCATCGGCTGGCGTTATATGTTCCTGTCCGGCGCCATTCCAGCAATCCTCTTCCTGTTCCTGTTGTTTTTCGTGCCGGAGACCCCGCGATACCTGATGTTAAAGGATAATGAGGCTGGCGCGCGCGCGGTGCTGGCCAAATTGACGACGGCGGAGGAAGGCGAAAAGGAAATCGCCGACATCAAGGAGTCGCTGGCTGAACATCATTCCGGACGTCTGTTTTCCTTCGGCGCGATGCTCATTTTCATCGGCATCATGCTGTCGGTCTTCCAGCAATTCGTCGGCATCAATGTCGTGCTCTATTATGCCCCGGAAATTTTCAAGAACGTGGGCTTTGACACCAACGCCTCACTGTTCCAGACCATCATCGTCGGCGCCGTCAACCTGATCTTCACCGTGGTGGCCATCGTCACCGTGGACAAACTTGGCCGCAAACCCCTGCAGATCATCGGCGCGCTCGTCATGGCGGTGGCCATGCTCGCCCTGGGTTCTACTTTCGCGCTTCAGGTCAAAGGGGTGTTGGCACTGCTCTGCATGCTGCTATACATTGCCGGATTTGCCGTGTCCTGGGGGCCGGTGGTCTGGGTCCTGTTGAGCGAAATTTTCCCCAACCAGATTCGCGGCAAGGCCATGGCCGTGGCGGTGGCCGCCCAATGGATCGCCAATTTCCTGGTCAGTTCGACATTCCCGATTCTCAATGACAATCCCTATCTGTTGAATGCCTTCCACCACGGATTCGCCTACTGGATTTATGGCGTGATGAGCATCCTGGCGGCGGTGTTTATGTGGAAATATGTTCCTGAAACCAAGGGGCGCACCCTCGAACAGATGAATGCGCTCTGGCACGTGTCGGCAGAGAAACACTGACCTTGGTTCGCGTAGCCGGATCAACCGGTGAGTCGCTGGAGTTTTTAGGTTTGTTGCGCGTCGAAAACCATCAGCAATGGACGCGGTTGTGAATTATTTTTCCACGGCGCGATATTCAAACCAGTCGAAATCTGCCGGGCGGGTGTTCTTTTGCCCGTTGCCGGTGGCATACAGACCCATGTACACGCCGGTGAAACCGCCGATTTTTTCCGAGGACAAATCGCAGGTCAATGCCGCGCCCAGCTTTTTCGCCGGGCCTTTTGCCGGCTGGCAGAATAATTCGTAAGCCAGCGGCGAAGCAACCACGGACAGCACAAAATCTCCAGCGCTGATTTCTTCATATTGAACCGGTTCGACAATCTTCCCGTCCAGGGTTTTTCGCAAGAAGACCTGCCGTTTGCCGTCCTTCAGGGTGATGCCCATTTCGTAATGATTTTTCTCATTGCCCCGCACGACCAGCCCCGCTTCTTCGTTTTCGCGCTGGGGGTTGAAGGAAAGCCGGGTGGTAGCGCGACAGGCCAAATCCGCCTGGCGGCGTCCAACAAACGCCGGGGAATCCTGGTCATTCAGGGTTACCGCCGAACCGTTGAATCGCAGCCAGCCCGGGCGTTCGGTGAGCGAAAAATCGGACGCATACGGATTTCGGAGAAAATTCCATTGAAGCCCCAAAGCCGGGTGATCGAACTCATCCCTGGCCGGTTCCTGTTTCCATGTGTGTTGCTGCAGATGCGGCGCAGGCATGGTCAATTCGAGTGTGCCGTTGACCACCGGCCAGCCGTCTGCCGACCAGGTGACCGGGGCCAGATACGTTTCCCGGCCCAGATGATGAAACTGGCCGCCTTGCGGGCGGATTCCAAGACAGACCAGCCACCAACCGTCGGGCGTTTCCACCAGGTCGGCGTGGCCGAGAGCCTGGATGGGACTGTCCGGCCGGTCACGATGGGTCAGAATGGGATTTTTCGGGTCGGGAACAAACGGTCCCCACGGAGAATCGCTGCGGGCGATGGTGACCATGTGGCCGTAACTGGTGCCGCCCTCGGCTGCCAGGATGAAATACTTTCCGTTGATTTTGTACAGGTGCGGTCCTTCGGGCCAGACCCCGCCCGTTCCCTTCCATATTTCTTTCAAATCCCCGTCCAGCTTGCCGGTTTGGACATTGATCCTGGCTTGGCCGATATATCCGTCGCCCATGCCTTCGTGTCGGGTGTAATAGACGGTTCCGTCCCCGTCAAAAAACAGGGAGGGGTCAATGCCGCTATGGTCCACCCAGACCGGTTCCGACCAGGGGCCGGCGGGATTGGTGGCGGTTACAAAGAAATTGCCTCCCGTATCCACGAGCGTCGTGATCATGTAGAACGTGCCGTTGTGATAACGGAGAGTCGGGGCATAAATGCCGCCGGAGGCCCGGGCGTGGTCCAGGTTCAACTGGCTTTTGCGGGTCAGGCAGTACCCGATCTGCTGCCAGTGCATCAAATCACGGCTGTGAAAAATTGGGACACCCGGAAAAAATTCAAACGAACTGTTGACCAGATAATAATCATCGCCAACCCGGCAGATGCTCGGATCAGGATGAAAGCCGGAAATGACGGGGTTTTGAAAAGTTTTGGCGGGGCCGGCGGCAAGGCCTGCGGGCAGGAATACAACCCAGACGAATAACAGCACGATTGTGCATCGCGCAAGGCAAAAACACGAAGGCTTAAATAAATTCATTGAGGACGATATTATATTTGCACGGAAATTTCACCAGGCGGTTTGGCAACCAGTCAGGGCCCAAGTTGGATGCGATAAAAGCGTGTGGGATAGGCGTTGAAATTGGTATCCACCAGCGTGACCGGCATCGCCGGCGAATTGCTCGTGAACAGAATCTGCCAACTTGCAAGGTTGGTCGAAATCAGCACCGTGTAATCCGGACCCACCGTGCCGGTCGCCACCAGACTCACCTGTCCGCCCGACACATGGATCGAGCTGACC
>Ga0182027_10014036_pt1 | contig 11116 bp, 11 predicted proteins | sample 712E1DmetaG_FD_121300 | JGI IMG/M metagenome (GOLD analysis project Ga0182027, IMG submission 121300) | Permafrost microbial communities from Stordalen Mire, Sweden - 712E1D metaG (Illumina Assembly) | ecosystem: Environmental > Terrestrial > Soil > Wetlands > Permafrost | place: Sweden...
CCCATGTCGTGCGCATCCAGAGTGGGGTGAGCTACTCGCCGGTTTTGATCGAGAGGATTTTCACACGCTTTCTGGCGACCGAGCCCGTCATAGCGCACGGCGAGGCGATTGCCGAGTTTGTCGCCGATCCTCATGCGGGCGGGGTATCCCTGACCAGCTTTATGTCGGTGCCCCTGAAAATTCGCGGGGCACCCTTCGGCATGATCAATGCGTTCTCCTGCCAGCGTGGCCAGCGCTTTACCGAAGGCCAGCGCAAGGGGCTAGTCGTATTCGGCTCGCGTGCCGCCGCGGCAATCGAGACCGCGCGCATGTACGCCAACCTGCAGGGTACCTTCACGCAGACGATCGAGAGCTTTGCCCGGGCGATCGAGGCCAAGGACAACTACACCCACGGCCACTCCGACCGGGTGTCGACCTACGCGCGACTGATCGCGAGCGCTCTGAGCTTGGCGCCGGAAGATGTCGCCCGGCTGCAGCACGGGGGCCTGTTGCACGATATCGGCAAGATCGGCATTCGTTCGAACGAGCTGAACAAACCCCAGAAGCTCACCACCGCCGAATACGCGATGTTCAAGAGCCACCCGACGCAGGGTAAGCGCATCATCGAGCCGATCAGCTTCTTGGCGCATCTGATCCCCTGTGTCTATTACCATCACGAGGCCTGGGACGGCACCGGATATCCGGAAGGCTTAGGTGGTCTCGATATTCCCCTGGACGGGAGGATCATGGCGGTGGCCGATACCTACGACGCCATCACCTCCAATCGTCCATACCGCAAGGCTCTGCCCCATGAGATCGCGGTCGCCGAGTTCAAGCGCTGTGCGGATCGCCAGTTCGACGCCAAGGTCGTGGCGGCTTTTTTGCACGCGATTGAGGACTATCGCCGCAGTCGCAAAGAGCAGGGGTTGGCGGTTCCCGAATAGCTTTGGCGCCCCGTACGGTTCTGCTCAGCCCAGCACTTCTTTTGCAGTTGCGAGTCTCCCGGCGATGGCCGAAGCTGCCACCGTCAGCGGGGACGCCAGGTAGACTTTGCCGGGCCCCGAGCGGCCGGGAAAATTGCGATTGATGGCCGACACCGTCACCTGCTCTGCGTTTTCCGAGATGCCCGGGCCGGCGTTGATGCACGCCCCGCAGGACGGATCGATGAGCGTGGCTCCCACCTGACCGAAAATCTCCACGTAGCCGCGTTCCTGTGCGTACGTCTTGACCCGCTGCGAGCCAAACTGAATGAACAGCCGTACGCCATCGGCCACACGTTGCCCCCGCCCCAGCGCCAAGCGCAAAACCCGCGCATACATGTCGAGATCGGTCTTCTTGCCGCCGGTGCATGAGCCGCCGTAGGCAATTTGAACCGCCGGCCGCGCGCGCAGCGACAAAATGGGCATGCCGTTGCGCGGGTCGCCGGGGGTTGCGACCATGGGAACGATCTGGGTCAGCTCAATGCGAATGTGGTGCGCATAGCTGGCGCCGTTGTCCGCATGCACGGCCATCGCTTCGAGCGCACGCTGGTCCAGACATCTCAGGGTAGCCAGCTCCCTCAACGTCACTTCGTCGGCGGCAATGATGGCTGTCACGGCTCCCGTCTCAACCGCCATGTTCGTCAGCGTCGCCCGTTCGTCCAGAGACAAAGCGCGCAAGCCGTCGCCGCAAAACTCGAGCACCTGGCCGATGGCCTGCCCCTGCTTGAAGTAGGGATCGGTCACCAAAGTCAGCATGATGTCTTTGGCGCAGGCTTCGGGGCCGAGCGATCCGGTGAGCTCGATGCGCACGCTCTGAGGCACTTTGATGCGCACATCGCACGTGCGCCATGCGTTGGCCATGTCGGTCGAGCCCACGCCAAAGGCCAGACAGCCCGTCGCGCCGGCGGTGCACGTGTGCGAATCGGTGCCCAACACGAGCTGGCCGGGCAGCGCGATGTCTTCGATCAGGGCGTTGTGGCAGATGGCCTCGGAGCCGCCCTCAGGATGCTCGCCATAGAGGTGGAGGCCCTGTTCGGCGCAAAAGCCGGTCTGCACGACAGCGAGCTCGTCGGCCTGCTCCAGCAACCCTTTGGCGCGATGCGCCTGGGACATCACCTGACCGAGAAAAGTCAGGTGGTCGCGAAAAGCAAAGACGCTGTCGGGCTCGCTGACTTTCGCCTTCCTGCCAAAGCCCGCGTAGAACTGGGAGGCTGCCATGGCCGTCACGTAGTCATGGGAAAAGCGCACATCGGTTCGGCAGAACAGGGCGTCGCCGGGCCGCACCGAGGCGACGGGCGTGGGTTTTCCGCTCGAGTCGTCCACCGCGTGGCGCGCGATGATCTTTTCGACCAGGGTCATGGGCACAGCCTTGGTGACGTCTGGTAGCGCGCGGCGTGCGGGAAAAGATTCGGCGCCCTCTGGTCGCACCTGGTTGGCCAGACGCGCGGCGTTGAAAGCGAAAAGGCTTTCGTGCTCGACTACCCGGGCACCGATGGGATCCAAACCGCGCGTAAACTCCTCGATCGGGATTGCCTCGCCGCGACGGATGCGATCGACGAGTCCGAAATCGGTCGAGGTCAAAAGGCCTATGTTTTGGCAATTCTGCGCGTAGATCTTTTCGAAGCTCTTGGCGATGACCAGGCGGATACCCGCGGCCTTTTCCGCATACGGCGCAGTCTCCCGGCTCGAGCCGCAGCCTTTGGATTTGCCGCTGACCACGACCGCGAAGCCGCCGTCTTTGATGCTGTCTTTTTCGATCGCCCCGTTGCGCAGGCCCACCAAGGCATAGCGGCCCAGAGTCTCGTCATACCAGAAGCACACCCAGCCGGGCGCGATCTCGTCGGTGGAAATGTTGTCGCGCAGGTCTGCGGGAATCTCAACGAGATCCTGGCCCGCCAGTTGCGCTTGGATGGTTTGCGCGCTTTCGGTGAGAAAGAGGACGCGGCCGCGAATCTGGATCCTCCTGCCGCTCAATCTACAATCCGCCTTCCGAGCCCACCGGTTTGAAGTGCGCGCTGGTGCTCAGCGCTTGCCGAACCATTCGACCGTGCGGCGAATTCCTTCGCCAAATGGCACGGCCGGTGCCCAGTCCAGCTCTTTTCTTGCGTGGCGGGCATCCAGGACGCTGCGGCGCTGCTCGCCGGGTTTGGCCGGGCCGTGGCGGAGGTCGCCGCTGTAGCCGGTCGCTTTCTTTATCTCCTTGGCCAGCGCGTTGACGTCGGTCTCAATTCCGGTGCCGATGTTATAGGCCCCGCGAGCCTCTGCATGGGTCAAAGCGGCCAGGGCGGAGGCGACCACGTCGTCGACGTAGACATAGTCCCGGGTCTGACCGCCATCCCCGTTGATGATCGGCGTTGTTGCGCGCAGCATCTTCTCAGCGAAAATTGCGACGACCCCCGCCTCGCCGTGCGGGTCCTGACGGGGACCATAGATATTGCCGAACCGCAGGGCCACGGTACGCATTGCGGTCGTGCGCGCATAGTAGTCGCAGTATAGCTCGCCGCACAGCTTCGACAGGCCGTACGGGCTCTCGGGCCGTGTGGGGTGTGTTTCCGAAGCAGGGAGAAAATCCTGCCCGCCGTAAATTGCGCCGCCGCTCGAGGCCAGGACAAACAGTCCCGTCTTGGCGCGCACGGCCGCCGACAAGAGGCGTACGGTGCTCACCACGTTGGACTGCACGTCGAACGCGGGGTCTGCCACCGAGGCGCGCACATCGATCTGCGCGGCAAGGTGAAACAGCGCCTCGGGCGCATACTCTGCGACCAACCGTTCGGCTTCCGCCGTGGTCACGTCGACCTGCGCGAGCTTGGCCTTGCCGGGAACGTTTTCGCGTTTGCCCCGGGACAGGTTGTCCAGGATCAGCACCTCGTGGCCTTCGGCCAGCAGAGCATCCGCGAGAGTCGAGCCGACAAATCCGGCACCGCCGGTGACCAGAGCACGCATGGCGTCACGTGTACCTTGCTGAGCAGAGTCGCACAGCCTCAGTTGTTGTTCTTTATTTGCCACACCGCCCCGGGGCTTGGCAACGTCACGGGAACGTCGGACCTCTGATTGATGATCCGAATGGTTCCACAGGTCTGCTCGGCCTGCTGGACAGGGTTCTTGCAATGCTCTGGCGGATGACGCACTGACTCCGTCGGCCGCAGCCGCGCGCCCTAACCGGACCCCTACCGCATCCGTCAGGCCAGAACCGTGGCCGACTCTTTGGCCGGATCCGCGTCCGGGTCCGTCGCCGAGGCCGCGACCGTGGATTCCGAATCCCAGGTCATGACCGTCGAGCTCGACAGCGCCCCGTCCTACGGACGTTTGACCGAATTTTTGACGGTACGGCGGTGCTCGGCAGGCAGGTTCCCGCGTGCCGCAGGCTCAAGATCAGGCGCAGATAGCTCCAGGCGCGGGAAAAATGGGCGAGTATACCGCTCGCGGTCTTCGATTGGCCGGCGCGGCGCGGCATCAGGGCGTAGGGAACTTCCATAACCTTGAGGCCGCTTTGCTGCGCCCGGCACACCAGCGTCATGAAATATCCGCCGCGGTCGCCTTCCAGGGGCAGCAGATGGTCCAAAGCCGTGCGGCGCACCGCGATAAAACCGCTGGTGGAGTCGCGCAACTTGGAGGAGAGGAGCCAGCCGGCCGTGCGGGTCAGGGTCCGGCTCAAGAATCGATGCAACGGGGCCTCCGCACGAGAATCACTGCCACCCGTAACGTAGCGACTGCCCACTGCCAAATCCTGGCCCGTCGCGACAGCGTCCACCAGTGCGGTTAACAGGCTGGGGGGCATTGAAAAATCGGCGTTCATCCAACAGACAATCTCGCCGCGCGTCAGAGAGATGCCGTCGGAAAGCGACGCGCGAAAGCTACGTGGCGCCTGGCGCCGGACTACTCGCAGCCGCCCGAAGTGACTGCCGATCTGCTCGGCGATGTGCCAGGTCCCATCGGGCGAATCGTCGTCGACGACCAAAATCTCGGTTTCATGCTGCCGTAGGCTGGCAAAGATCTCGTGCACGATCGCGGTGATGTTTTCCGCTTCGTTGTAAGTGGGCAGGACAACCGAAACCTTCATCCTAGGTAGCCACCGCCAGCCGCGCTTGCGATCTGCGCCAGCGCGCGGCCTGGTCGGAATATTCTGGCGACAGAGGGTCGAGTTTCTTTAGCTGGGCCTCCGCGTCTTTCGCCGCGGCCCTGGCCCGCTCGACGTCAATCTCGCTGGAGTGCTCGGCCGTTTCGGCAAGAATCGCCACTTTGTCCCGCTCGACCTCGATAAACCCACCCGAGACGGCGTAGCGATTGGCGGTGTCGCCCAGCTTGATAGTCACGATCCCTTCTTTGAGGTCGGCCAAAAGGGCGCGATGTTGCGGCAGGATACCGAGCTCGCCGGCCACCGAGGGTGCAATCACCATGTCGGCCTCAGCCTGGAGGGCCCGTTTGGTCGGCGTAACAATAGAAACGGTCAGGCGTGGCATGAAACGTTCCCCCTCCCTAGCCCGCCAGGGTCTTGCCTTTGGCCATCGCGTCTTCGATCGTGCCGACCATATAAAATGCGGCTTCGGGCAGACTGTCGTGCTTGCCTTCCACGATTTCTTTGAACCCGCGCACGGTATCGGCCAACTCGACGAATACGCCGGGCCGACCCGTGAAGGTTTCGGCTACGAAGAACGGCTGCGACAAAAAGCGCTGGATCTTGCGCGCGCGTGAAACCACCAGCTTGTCGTCGTCCGACAGCTCGTCCATGCCGAGGATGGCGATGATGTCCTGCAGCTCCTTGAAGCGCTGCAAGAGGCCCTGCACGGCGCGAGCGGTCTGGTAGTGCTCCTCGCCCACGACCTGCGGATCGAGCAGGCGGCTGCTCGAGTCCAGCGGATCGACGGCCGGATAGATCGCCAGCTCGGTCAGCGCGCGCGACAAGACGGTCGTGGCGTCGAGATGCGCAAAGGCGGTGGCCGGGGCCGGATCGGTCAGATCGTCGGCGGGCACATAGATCGCCTGTACGGACGTAATTGCGCCTCGGGTCGTCGAGGTGATGCGCTCCTGGAGCTCACCCATCTCGGTGCCCAGAGTTGGCTGATAGCCCACCGCGCTGGGCATGCGGCCCAAAAGGGCGGAGACCTCGGAGCCTGCCTGGGTGAAACGGAAGATGTTGTCGATAAAGAGCAGAACGTCCTTGCCTTCGTCGTCGCGGAAGTACTCTGCGACCGTTAGAGCGGACAGGCCCACCCGGGCCCGGGCGCCGGGTGGCTCGTTCATCTGTCCATAAATGAGTGCGGCCTGGCTCTTGCCTGGGATTACTTTGAACGATCCGTTGGCATTTTTGATCGCGTGGCCCTTGTCGTCCTTTTCGACCGCGATGACGCCCGAGTCGACCATCTCGTTGTACAGGTCGTTGCCTTCGCGCGTGCGCTCGCCGACACCCGCAAAAACCGAAAAGCCGCCGCGTTTGATCGCGACGTTGCGGATGAGCTCCTGGATGAGGACGGTCTTGCCGACGCCCGCGCCGCCAAACAAGCCAATTTTTCCGCCGCGTGCATACGGGGCCAAAAGGTCGATGACTTTGATGCCTGTCTCGAAGGCCTGGACCGCGACGTCCTGCTCCGTGAAAGTCGGCGGGTTGCGGTGGATGGGATAGTGCTTGGCCGTCTTGATGGCCGGCAGATTGTCGACCGGTTCACCGATGACATTGAGGATGCGGCCGAGGACTTCGGGACCGACCGGCATGGCGATTGATGCGCCGGTGTTGGTAACGCGCGTGCCGCGCGTCAGGCCATCGGTGGCGTCCATGGCAACGCAACGAACGGTGTTCTCACCCAGGTGCTGGGCGACCTCGATGACCAGGTTGTCCGGCCGGTCGTCGATGGCCGCGTTGGTGGTCGTCAACGCGGTGTAGATATTGGGAAGCTGGCCTGCCGGAAACTCTACGTCGACTGCCGGACCGATGACCTGCGTGATGTGGCCTTGTGCCATGCTTGTCGCGCTCATTTGTTTACCCTTTCAATGCGTTTGCGCCGCCCACAATATCCATCAGCTCGCCGGTAATCGCCGCCTGACGCGCGCGGTTGTATTGTAGCGTGAGGCGATCGGCCAAATCCGAGGCGTTGCGTGTGGCGCCACCCATTGCCGTCATGCGCGCGCCGTGCTCGGAGGCCGCGCTCTCGAGCAGCGAGCGCCACACCTCGGTCGCTACGTAGCGCGGCACGAGTGAATCGAGAACTTCTCTTTGGCTCGGCTCGTAGAGGTAATCGATATCTGCGCCGATCGGCAGCTGCTCGTGGTCGATCGGCAGAAGCGTTTTGACCGTCACTCTTTGCGTCATCGCGCTCTTGAACTCGTTGTAGAGCAGAAACACTGCATCCAGCTCCCGGCGAACGAACTCCTCGGCAAGACCTTGCGCAATCTCCGTGGCGCGGCGAAAAGTGAGATTGTCGAACACGCCCGGAAAATCCCGCACGCTGACCGTCGCGTGTCTCTTGAAATAGTCCCGGCCACGCCGGCCGATGGTGGCGAGCTCGATCTTCTCGTACAGGTCCGCGCTCTTGGCGACAAACGCCTCCGTGCGCCGCACGATATTGGTGTTGAACGCGCCGCATAGACCCCGATCAGAGGTTATGACGACAAGCAGAACCCGTTTGGGCTCGCGCAGATCGAGCAGGGGATGGGGCACCTCGCCGTGGGCGTCCGCGGCGAGTGCCGCGACCCGGTGGAGCAGCGACGCCAGCTCGATGGCGTACGGCCGGGCTTGCTGGATCGCCTCTTGCGCCTTGCGGAGCTTCGAGGCGGCGACCATCTTCATCGCGGCGGTGATCTTCTGGATGCTCCGGACCGGCCGAATCCGGCGGCGGATGTTTCTGAGCGATGCCATGGCTCTCGATCCCTGGTTAGGCCTTCGTCGTCGGGACGAAGGTCTCGGAAAAGCCCTTCAGGGCCGCATCGATCGCGGTACGTAGCTCGGGCGTCAGATCCCCTTCCTTCTCCATGCGATCGAAAAGGTCCGGGTGTTGAGCTTCGATAAAGCGGCCGAGCTCTACGCAGTAGCGCTGGATATCTTTGAGGGGCACATCGCGCACCCAGATTTTTTTCTCGTTTGGCACGTTCTGCGTGCCGGCATAGAGCTGCACGACCTGGTAGCCGACCCGTTGCGGAACGTACTGACCTTGCTTGAGCATCTCGGTCAGGCGGGCGCCCGCTTCGAGCTGCTCCTTGGTCACTTTGTCCAGGTCCGAGCCGAATTGCGCAAAGGCCGCCAGGTCGCGGTACTGGGCCAGAGTCATGCGGAGCTGGCCCGCCACTTTTCGCATGGCCTTGATCTGGGCCGCGCCGCCGACGCGTGAGACCGAAATGCCGACGTTCAGGGCAGGTCTCTGTCCGGCGAAAAACAGATCCGCCTCCAGGTAGATTTGGCCGTCCGTAATCGAGATGACGTTGGTGGGAATGTAGGCCGCCACGTCGCCTGCCTGGGTCTCAATGATGGGCAGCGCGGTCAGCGACCCGCCGCCCATGGCGTCGCTCATCTTGGCCGCGCGCTCGAGCAGGCGCGAATGCAGATAGAAAATGTCGCCGGGATAGGCTTCGCGGCCTGGCGGTCGGCGCAACAGGAGCGACATCTGGCGATAGGCGGTCGCCTGCTTGGAGAGATCGTCGTAGATGATCAGGGCGTGCTCGCCGGCATCGCGGAAATACTCGCCCATGGTGCAGCCGGAGTACGCCGACAGGAACTGCATCGGTGCAGGATCCGAGGCGGTCGCCACGACCACCGTCGTGTATTCCATGGCGCCATGGCTCTTCAATTTGTCGACCACCTGCGCCACCGTGGACTGCTTCTGCCCGATGGCTACATAGATGCATTTCACGCCGGTCTTCTTCTGGTTGATGATCGTGTCGACAGCCAGGGCGGTTTTGCCGGTCTGGCGGTCGCCGATGATCAGCTCGCGCTGGCCCTGGCCGATGGGGATCATCGAATCGATGGCCTTGATGCCGGTCTGCAGCGGCTGATGCACGCCGCGGCGCGCGATGATGCCGGGCGCCTTGATCTCCACTTTGCGGGTGTGCTCGCTCTTGATGGCTCCGAGGCCGTCGACCGGCACGCCCAGGGCATCGACCACTCGGCCCAAAAGGGCGGGGCCGACCGGGACCTGCGCAATTTCGCCCGTGCGCTTGACGGTGTCGCCCTCTTTGATGCCGATGTCGTGGCCCATGATCGCCACGCCGACGTTGTCTTCTTCGAGATTCAAGACCAGGCCCTGGATGCCGCCGTCGAACTCGATCAGCTCGCCGGCCATGACACTCTGGAGACCGTAGATTCTGGCGATGCCGTCGCCGACCGACAGCACGGTGCCGGTTTCGGCGACCTCGAGACGGCGATCGAACGAGCTGATCTGCTCGCGGATAATGCTGCTGATTTCCTCGGCTCGAATCTGCATCATCGCTTTCTATACTCCTGTCACGACATCTCGCCCACGAGCTGACCGCGCAGCGTATCGAGCTGGCGCCGCAGGCTGTTATCGAAAGTCAGGTCTGAGACCTGGCATACCAGACCGCCCAGGATGGTCGGATCGATGCTGACCTCGAGAACTACTCTCTTGCCGAGGCACTTTTCCAACGCTTGTGCGATCCGGCCCTTTTGGCTCTCGGACAGCGCAATTACGGTGCGCACCACCGCGCGTGCAAGACCCGCCTGCTGGTCTCCCAGTTGGCGCACTTCGTTGACCACCTCGCCCAGCAGCGCGATCCGGCCGGCCGCACTCATGCGCTCAATCAGGCGAGCGGCGTGGGCCGACAGCGCGAGCTTTTCGGTCAGTTTTCCGACCACGCCAGTGCGTGCGTTGGCAAAGGCGGGATTGGTGAGGACGGCGCGCAGCTCTTCGCTTTGTGCCATGACGGCGCAGAACGCGCTCAGATCGGCAGCCAGGGCCCCACCGGCAGTCGGTCCCACTTCCTGCTCTGCGGCCGCAAAGGCGGCGCGGGCGTACCGACGGGACAGCACACTCATGGCGCACCCCCGGCGTTGTCCTGCCTCGTTCTGGCGGGGCCTTTGGCTTTCTGGCCGGTCGCAGCTGCAGCACTCTGTTCGAGCTCCGCGATCGCCTTCTCGAGTAGCTCGTTCTGTTGTTCGCCGCTCAGGCTCTCCTGGATCAGCGTTTGTGCCTGCGCCAGGGCCTTTCGCGCGGCTTCGATGCGCAGGCGTGCTCGCGCTCGATTCTCTTCTGCCAGCGCGATCGCCTCGGCATCCTTGTGCAGCCGGTCGGCAAATGTCTTGGCCTCGGCCACCAGCTGGTCGCCGTCGGTCGCGCCCGTCTGCCGGCCGCGCTCGAGCAGATCCTTCATCTCTTGCTCGACCTGAGACAGGCGCGCGCGATTTTCGTCGGCGAGGCTCTTGGCCTGAGTAAAGACGCCCTCGGCGTCCGCCAGGGCCTGCTTGATGCGGCGGTGTCGCTCGGCCATGGCGCGCGCCAGGGGCTGACGGACGTAGTAACAGAGGATGCCGGTAAAGACCGCGAAATCCAACAGGAACCAACCGACCGGCGGCGTCTCCACGCTCCACTGCCACCAATTGATGTTGAGGCCGCCGACCACCTACGACTCCTTTGTGCCCAGGACCTTGCATACCAGTTGGCGCGCCAGGGCGCTCGTGTCCGCGGAGAGGTTCTTGCGCGACATTTCCTCGGCTTCGCTGACGGCCTGGCGCACCTGATGCAGGCTCGCGGCGATCTCGGTGCGGACCTGCTGCAAGAGGCGCCGGTTCTCGTCGCGACCCTGGTTGCGTAGCGCTTCGCGTTCCCGCGAGGCCGCCGCGCGCGCCTCCCGCATGCGCATCTGATAGGCTTCGCCGTCGGCTCCACTTTGTGCGGTCAAGTGTTCGCTCTGTTCGCGCAGACCCTCGATGCGCTCGTGGCGTTTTTCGATCAGGGTCAAGAAGGGCGCAAAAAGCACGAAATTCAGGATCGCGAGCAGGACCAGAAACAGACCGAGTTGGAAAAAGATGGTGATATCGATGTCCATGGGGTCTTTGCCTGCCAGCCTCGCCGAGAAGGGTCGCGCTATGTAACGTGCAAGAATGTGGGTCGTCAAGGGCAGGATGGCAGTGATTTTTTTTGCGGCTCACGGGCCTAGGGCCTGTCTTCAAATTCGCGCGTAGAAAGGCCGACAACGACTACGGCTACGGCTACGTC
>Ga0182027_10014037_pt1 | contig 11116 bp, 6 predicted proteins | sample 712E1DmetaG_FD_121300 | JGI IMG/M metagenome (GOLD analysis project Ga0182027, IMG submission 121300) | Permafrost microbial communities from Stordalen Mire, Sweden - 712E1D metaG (Illumina Assembly) | ecosystem: Environmental > Terrestrial > Soil > Wetlands > Permafrost | place: Sweden...
CCTTGCCCTGCACGGATTCCCGAATCTCTCCGAGATGGGATACTGCCTTCGCCCGAAATGCCTCGACGGTGCGAGAATAGTCGTGCTGTAACCTCTTCGACGGTTTTGAGACGGCGAGGGCCAGCTTGTCTCGCAGCATAAGATTCAGATGCTCTGCATGGACCTGACGGCTTTCGGCCATTCCGACCACGCTGCTCTCCGCCCCCTCCAGATCGGATTCGAGTTCTTCGACAAAAGTGTCGAGCAGACGATCGACCTGCGTTTTGAAGTCGCCTCGATCTCTTCGGCAATCATCACCAATGGCGTCGAGTCGCGTATGCGCTTCGTGTTCACGTTCTATGGCAGTTTTGTCGTCAACTGAGTCCTTCTGTACGAGGCCGGCCAGCCGGCTTGCGCCAGATTGTGCGGCATTATGCATTAGCGACGAAATGCAATGACCTTCCGAGAGAAGCAGGAAACGGGAGGCTCCGTCGGCTAGCCGGCGTTGGACTTCGTGGATCAGCGCAGGAAGGCCAGAGGCATCGCGACGTCGTTGGTCATTGTTACACGCTCCCTCAAGTGCCGCGTGGACGTCGACGGAAATCAACGATACCGCACCGTCGTACTGCTCCTCTTTTGCGATAGCCTGCAGCTTCGTTAGATTGTCCTCATAGGCTTGTTGACGGTTGCGATCGGATTCTCCCCAGATGTTCTGCACAAATATGAAATTCCCGGTGAACGACCAAGTCTGTCGCAAGAATCTCGACTCACTGTCCAAAAGAGTCGGTGTAGCACTGATGAGAAATATTCCAAGACCGATGTTCTTGAGGAAGCCTTTGGTTACGTCTTCGGTATAGCCCGTCAGCGATCCTACTCCCGGCGTGTCGGCAAATGTCAGGCCGTCACGGAGCAGTGGCGAATCTGTGAAGCAATCAATCTGCGCAACGTACTTCTCATTACCACAATTCTGTTGTTCATCGGTAAACTGTCGCAGGAAAGTATCATTGAGAGGACCCTTCTCTACACTTCCGTTCTGGAAGCGCACCTCGGCGCGCTCGCCCAACTCATCGATACCGCGGATTAGCGATACCACATTCGTTGTTTCGGTTTCGTCGATCGGTAGGGTTCGGCGGCAAAACAACATCGCATTCAAAAGCGACGATTTCCCGACTCCTTGGCGACCGACAATCGTCACAATTACCTCGCCCCCCGAAAGACGCGCGTGCGCTGAACTGAATCGTTGCTGCTCTTTTTCGGAAAGCAGCGTCAGCATTGACTGTGCAACATTTGGGTCATCGACGATCGCCAGAAATTCGCGCCGCGCCGCGACGACATCCTGCAGCGCGGTCATGGGATTCTCCACACTACATGCAACAGCCCCAGAGCTGTCGCAGAGATCAGTACGATGAAAATTCCTGCGGTCCATCTCGACACACGTTTCATGGACTTCGCGATCTGCTGTTCGACGCGCAATATCTCGTCTATCGAGGTCGCCAAGGTGGCGGACTGCTCACGCAGTTGGTTGATGGCGGAATGGGCGTTACCCAAACTGGCCCCTATTTCAGACACGGTCTGCTCGGTCGTTCGCAGACACTCGGTCACTGCATTCCGTAGCTCACCACCGATTGTTGGACCCACTTGTGTTCTGAGGCTGTGAAGCACTGCCTCGCGGAGTTCGCCCGGCAAGCTCGCCTCGAGTTGCGCCGTTGCGTTGAGAATGCTCGCACCAGCCTTGTCCAGCTGATCTCTTGCCGCTTCCGTCTCATCCTTGAGGGCCAGCAGTAACGGATCTGTCAGGCGTTGCGCTAGCTCGCTTACCGCCAACTCCGCGGCATGGTCGAGATAGGTTTCTGATTCAGGCGAATGCGGATTGTTCCCCATGGTTTCCCTCTCGAATCTCCAGCTCTGCTTTGGCATCCTCAAACGCAGCTTTCAATTGTTCGTCTGAAAAAGGTGCAGCAAACGACAGGCGCTCCTGTTTCCAGCAGCGGACCAGCCCGTCAGCTGTGCCAGTCTGTCCCAAAATGTGAGCCAGTAGTTCGCGAAACGAAGTGTAGCGGCTGTCGTAATCCTCACAGACGAACCAAGGACACTGCCCGAGCCGGGGCTCCAAGTCATCAACTCGAACTTGGGTGTAGAGATGGTGAAGCTTGTCGTTGAACAAGGCGCCGTTGCAACACGTGAAAAAAAGCTTGCTGTCGGCAATGTCCAGGAGATGGCGAAAATATGGAGCGCACTGTAGATCGGACAACCCGCTGCTGATTCGGGACGCGTCGAGCTGGACTCCAACAACATCGAAGTTTTGCAAGAGCCTGTCCCAGTGCTCGTCGTGGACATGGCAATCGGCAGGCGCGACTGCGATCGTCAGCTGCTCGGCGAGCCCTTTGACGCCCTCGAGTTGGTGTTTGTTGCCCTTTACACTCAGCCCGTTCAGCGACCCTGTCAGGATCCATGAGCCGGGTGACGCCACTTCTCTCAGTCGGTCGACAAGTGACAGGTCATGGGCCAGTGCGGCCAAAATCCGCAGGTTATCCCCCCAGTTTTGTCCAAGAAGGAGCACGGTACTTCGGATCCCGTTCCCCTTGGCCAAAACGATGCGTCTAAAATCTTTCTGGATCTCCAGCTCCCAAAACATAGCCAGGAGGCCGGGTAATCCCGCCCGCGTTCGTTGCGAACGGGCCTTCAAACACTTCTCTTCTTCGGTCGCGGCCGTTCCCGAATCGACGCGCGTTTCTTGCGTTGATGATAAGGGGGATGCGCCGGTCGCCAATGCCCGAAAAGCTGCAAGAGCTTGCTCTGCTTGCCGTCGCTCGCGCTCTGAACTCAATCGCTGGTCCTTCCGCTCTTGAAGGAGTTGCTGCTCGGTCTTGTGCTCGGATTCAATCTGGGCGAGGTACGCTTTTTCTACATAGCTGGACCACCACTCGAGGTGTGTGCGGAGCAGCTGACAAGTCCGGGATACGGGAAGCTCGAGAGTCGTGACGAATCCGTCGCGGTCGACGGTTCTCGTAGTGCGGGGTTCGTACTTGGGCCAGAAGGCCCACGAGTCGAACCAATCGCGAGTTTTCACCTTTCGGCTATGAAACGACTGAAATTCCCTTACATCGGGAAAGGCAGGAACCTCGAGCTGATTCACGAGTTCCTTGCGGGAGGGCTTGCTCAATCCGAAAATTTTGAATTGACTATCCAGCTTCTCGCGGACTGCATCCAGATCTCTGTAAAGAGCAGAGCCTTGCTCGCTCCACTCGCTGACAAAAGCCTCTCCCGCTTTGATGAAATCGTCCTGTCCACGGATATTCAGCATCTCGTGGAGACGAGCCATAGCCTCGCTTGTATCCAATCGCTTGGCCCACGTCTGTCTTGATTCAGTCACCATTGTTCGACTGCAATCGATGGCGGCCTTGAGGGTTTCAACCTCGCGTTGCTTTTTTTCCTCCGCCGCTTTTGTCGCCTTCGTGCTGGATGGATCCGCAAGCAACCTTTCGAGATCTTGAATGCAACCTCGAATTCTGGAGGCCGCCTTTCGTCGTCTGCTCTCAGCAACCATCTCGCTTAGATTCCCGCGGAATCGCTCGAGAATACAAACGACGCCTTCAAATCCAGATGTTCTCCACGATTGCGCGTTTTGATCCCCTTCGGCCAACTTGGCTTCATAGGATGAAACGAGGACTGTGTCTTCGGGATCCAGCTTGGTGTGCCGGCGAATATCGCTTTTGAGTCGCCGATGATGATTTGCCAGTCGCTGACCGCGGGAGCGGTAAAGGCAGCCCCCCTCGTGGGAGTCCACTTCTAGGTCCTTCTGTGACAGCACGAACAAGACTCGCTGATCGTTCTCGATGATGTGTTGCACCAATTCGAGATCGGCCTTCTTGAACGGATTCCGGATTGAGGTCATGAAGATGACCACGTCCGCGAGGGGCAAGAATCGACGGAGCGTGATGTCCTCGTGCTCCTTGAATCCAAAGGCGTCCAAACCTGGCGTATCGACCAGAACCAACCCTGCCGGCACGACGGCTCTGGGCGAGGTCCATTCGAGAAGATCCACGTTTTTCCGGTTGTCAGGATTCCGGAATTCCGAGCACAAAGAGGCAACGTGGTCAGCATGAAGCCTCGCCCCTTCCAATACATCAGTCCGGCCGTCTCGGAAGTGGACCTTCATCTGCCTCGTGTCGCCATGGCGACAGTGGACGAGGAGATTTGTTGTCGCACGCGATTCTTCCGGGAGCAGCTCTTCCCCCATTAGCGCATTTATGAATGTGCTCTTGCCGCTACTGGTGATGCCTACCACACCTACGCGGAGTTCGTCGTCGTGCCTGTCGTGCAGCCAAGCCAAAAGAAGATCTCGACGCTTCTCAAATCCGGAAAGCCCGTCCAGGTAGTCAACGGCCTGTTTGAGATCCTTCTCGAAGGAGGTCTCCGCCGTCCCCGGACGCCCGCCCCCGGGATCCGTGGTGCCGTGTCTCGCTGGGTACGTCTTCTTCATATTTTCCGCATCACGGACCGAAAGTCTTTACCATGGTGGAGCGCGGCCCGAAAGGCATCTGGCGGTAACCCAAAACGGCTGCCTGCCCAACTGCCAGCCGACGCTGCGGTTGATCGACCCCACATTTTTCCGGACGTTCGTTTCCGCTGCGACGGTAGCGCGGCATGCAATGGGAGAACCATGGACATAATGGCATCCAGAAGTGCGCCAACCGCGCCAATCGCGTCACCAGCGGAAACAAGGGGACGAGCAGGAGAACGTCCCGTTGTTCTTTGGCTCGATCGGCTCACAAACATGGGGCATACGAGCTTCACTGGAAGAAAAAACGGAGTGGGATGGCGCCCTCAGACAGGAAGGAGTGTCACTGGACATCGACGCGCTCGTGGGCACGGCACGGATGAAGACCGAACTTAAGGAGTACCTCTCGAATACTCGGCACCGGGCAGATGTTTGACGGTCACCTGAGTCTTCAATGCACAGCTTCGGGAGGACTATGCCCGTGGTGGCCGGCACGAAATCATTGGAATATTCCGCCAAGCCACCGAGTCGTCCCGGCAAAGTCCAGCAGATAGCCTCCCACCATTTCCATCACGAAGTCAGCTGGCATGGCGTCCTGGAACTTGCTCAGGCGGTATTCCGGTAACCGGCGGAGGATGGCATCGCGTGTCTCTGGATTCCGCCAATACTCAGGCGACGCCAAGCGATGCAGTGCGGCCTGAACGGTGTCAGTGCCGGCGCCAGGACCCTCGATGCGGAGCAGGAAGTTATCGGCCACAACGGACCAGCCCTCCGTCAACTCCAAGCCGTGCTTGATCGTGTGATTGATGCGTCCTCCGGCGAACGTCCATACCCGAACGACAGCGCCGTCGTACTGGACCGGCAGCCGGGTTCGACGAAGGAGGTCGCCGAGATCATCCCGACGCAGCTTGATCTCGTTCGCCGCAGTTTCCTCGACGTAGGGGTACTGCACGTCGTCGGTCATGATGCGCCGAATTCGCTGGCACAATTCAAAGCCCAGAATCTGCGGCATGAAGCCACCCCACGATGGCTTCTGACCGCCAGGTGCGTCACGGACAACCACGGCGCGGTCGGCATAGCTCACCGACTCGACTGTCCATGCCCGCCCGCCCAGCAAAAAAGACGATATCTGCGACACCAGTCGGTCTACGAAGTCCTGCTCAAGGCTGCCAATTTCGCGGCCGGAGGCGGTGACGACCCGGTACAATACCGGGCTCGAAAACACCGCATACAGCTCCATGAAGTTCTTTCTGCCGAATAACTTCTCGGCCTGCTGTCCAAGGGACAGCAAACCGGCCGACTCGAACAGAAACTCATGAGCCGTCATGTACTCGACCAGTGTGTCGAACTCGGCGCGTGTAACGCCGGAAAAATCGGGTACGCGCGCGAGCTGTTCCCAGCATCGTTCGGGACTTATTGCTCCGAATTGCAGGCATTGCGCTAGAATCTGGTGCACCATAACCGGCCAACAGCGCTGCTGAACGGGAACCGGCTCGATCCAGCCGTCTCGCGCCAGCTCGACCAGAGCCACGGCCTGCAACACCGCCTCGGGTTCGGTGCAGAGGAACGTCGTGTTTGCTACCGTATCAGGTCGTCGCCCGGTACGACCCATCCGCTGCATGAACGACGACACCGTAGCAGGGGCCTCGGCTTGAAATACGAGGTCGAGGTCGCCGACATCGATGCCAAGCTCCAACGTCGATGTGCAGACGATGCAGGCGTTCGTGCCGTGGTGGAATCGTTCTTCGGCTGCCCTGCGCTCCTCAAGGGCCACGGAGCTGTGATGGACAAACACATCTGTTGATCGCCCGCGCATCCGGTCCGCTACCGCCTCGGTTAACGACCTCGACTGGCAGAAGAATAGACTCTTTCTCCCGACGGCTCTTGTTGCCGCCTGCTGGGCCAGGTCGACCGTTGAGCGGAAGAGACCCACGCGCACATCGCGTCGCGCCGGATCTCGTGGCGGGTTGATGACCACGCCCTCACGTTTCGATGAGCCGCGTAGCCAGGCAAGGATTTCGTCTGGATTGCCAACGGTAGCTGACAACCCGACTCGCTGGACGTCGTTCGAGCTATATGGCGTCAGCCGCTCCACGACGGACATGAGATGTGCACCGCGGTCGGTGCCGGCGAGGGCGTGGACCTCGTCAATGATTACCAGCCGGAGGTCTTTAAATAGCCGCGCTGCTGGTGAACGTGGGGAGACGAGCATGACCTCCAGCGACTCGGGTGTCGTCAACAGGACATCGGCAGGTTCGCGCACAAATCGTCGCTTGGCGCCGTCACCAACGTCACCGTGCCAGACGAATCTGGTAAGAGTCACCATGTCCACGTAGGTGCCGATGCGTTCCTCTTGATTGTTGAGCAGCGCCTTGATGGGGGCGACGTAAATGACGCCCACACCGTCGGGCTCGCGCTCGATTAGACCAGCGAGAGCCGGGAATATGGCTGCTTCGGTTTTTCCGCCCGCAGTAGGCGCCAGCACAACGGCGTTCTTGCCGTCGAGGATGGCCTCACTGGCCAGCTCCTGAACGGGTCGAAGTGCGGTCCAACCGAGTCGGGAGACAATGGCTTCCTGCAACCGCGGCGGAAATCGAGCGAAAGCGGTCATTCTTTGGTCTCGCCCACCGCGCTGAGGAACTTCTCGAATTGCGCCTCTGTCTCGATTGTGAACGTGAATCCTGAGTTTGCAGTAGTCTCGCCACCCCATTTCTTGAACGGCACAACGTCGCCAAGCCCATTGCGAAGTGCCTTCTCGGCCTCTGGCGACTGTTTGGCGGTGTAGACTTTGAGATAGTTACGCTTAAACGCAATGCTCATCCGACCGAGAGGTGTCCCTGCATAAATCGAGGGGAAAGCTCGGCGATGGGGACTGCCATCGCTGCGGCGTCGGAAGATCTCTACGGCGCGCGCTGCAAAAGAAAATGAGACGCTTTTCAACGCTTCTTCCCATGTCGTCGTATTGGGACCCGACCCAATTCGGTGGCCTCGACGGACGTATACGTCTTCGACGCCGGGTAGCGGAAACTTCTGGTCGATCGAAATGAGTGTCTCGCCCTTGTGGTCAGTAACGGCGACGGCAAAGGCAGAAACCGGCACCCCGAACTCCGATGACAGCCAGTCGGCGGCAAGGATTACCTCCGGGTCGAAGCTTTCAGCGATGAGTACGATTTTGGGGGTATCGAGTTGGAAGTCGTCATCGTTCAGAAGGGATTTAAGCTCCTCTGCCGCCTCATCTTTCTTGGCCCCCAACCTCTCAAGGAACCGCTGCGCGTCCCAGTGGGAAACCATGGCGGCATAAGACAGAGCCTGGAGAAGTTGGAGCTTGTGCTTGTGGCGTTTTAACTCAAAAACAACGGGGCAGCCATTTCGCCCGAGAGCCAGAATGTCGATGCGATCATCGCACGAGTCGTGCGGCACGATTTCAGAGCCTATCAAAAACAACTCTTCGTATCCCAGCTCGTTGCAGAAGGCTTCCCAGGATCCAATGATGGCATTCTGGAGGCCATCCCGTTCCATAATGTTCGCCTCTGTCAGGGTAGTGGCTGAGACTTCGACTAACTCTTTGGTGCTGGGGTCGATCCTGAGCATGGTTAGAACTCCACCGCTGTTGCCGGGTAGCCCTTTTCATCGTCGGGCTCGGTATCGTAGGGCGGCTGGCCCTTCATTTTTCGCTGCTCGTCCTCGTTAGGCTCTTTGGCTGAGAACCCCAACTCCTTGGATGGATCGAACTCAGGATGCTCAGCTGCGAGGTCCAGGATGTCCACAAAGCGTCGGAGGAACTGTCGCGGCACAACGCCAACGTCGCCTTTGAAGCCCGTGGACACGGTATCTACCAGCCGGTCGATGTAATCGGGCGTAACCTTGGCTTGGATTTGGACGCGGTTCTGAGTCGGGAACAACTCACGGAGTTTCACCGCAACTTCCCGCAAACGCGGTTTGTCGAACGGCCGCAGCTCAAGCTGCGCCTGGCGCAGGCTGGCGAGTCCACCATGGCTGAGGAACTGGATGCGATCGTGGAGCGGCTGAAGGCCGGCGACTCCACGCTTGGCGTCAAAAAAGTCGGGCGTCCCCGTGAACAGCCACACGAGCCCTTTGTAGCGATCGGCAGCGTCAATGATTTGACGAATGCCATTCAACGACTTTCCACGCACATCCTGCCGCATTCGCAAAATCGTCTCGGCCTCGTCGATGACAATGACGAGCCCCTTGTGACCGGCAGCCTTCACGATTTCTACGATGCCGTGGAGATAATCCATTGCGTCGCGGCTCGTGATGTCCCCTTTGACGCCCGCTGCCTTCTTCTCGGCCGCAGCCACGTTTTCGCTGCCAGACAGCCAGGACAACAGCGCTCCTGCCTCCCGAATCTTGCTCGCCTGCTTCAACGCGAACACTTCCCGGAGCACACGCGCGAAGTCCTCGGGGGCCTTACCTCCGGTCAGAGACGCGACATCCTCAGTGATGCGTTTCTGGACCTTGGCGTCGAAATCCGGGGCGGTATCGTCAGCACCGCCATCGGCGAGGCCGGTTTCGACCTTCGCGATCCATCGGTCCACGATGTCATTCAGAGCACCCCGCGGGCACGAGCTGGTTCCAAGCTCCTGAACCACTTTGCGGTAGACGTCGTCGAATTTATGAAAGTGCAAGTCGTTGTCGGAAACCACCACGAAGCTTGTAGCGAAACCTCGCGCCTGGGCATCCGAAACAGCCAGTCGAGCCATGAACGTCTTGCCGCAGCCGTAGCCGCCCCGCAGGAATTTGAAGACGCCTTCGCCGGCCTCGGCGAGGTCGAAAAGGCGCGCCATCTCCGCACGTTGCCGCTCAACACCGACTGCGAAGGCGTCGAGGCCCCGTTCTGGTACCACCCCTGAGCGTAGCCGCTCGAAAATGTGATCAACATCTCGTCTGCTGAGCGCCATTGCTTATTTCTCCGAGTCCCGCACGTAGCGCTTGCCGCTCTCTGCCGTCTCGATCCGAACTTTGAACGGAAGCTTGGCGTTGTGCGTGTCGAATTCCAGCGAGAACCGCCGAAACGCCCGAGGTGATCCGAGAAGGTGCGTCACCTCGGATTCAGATATCGCCCCGTGCTTTTCAATGTGCAGGAACACCTTCCGCACGGTCTCGTCTTGAATTGCATCGGCCCAATCGCCTGCCGATATGGGGTTCGACTCGGCGGCGGGAGAAGCGGCCGTGGCGAGGGTACCGCTGACTGAGAACCACCCTTCGAGAAGTGCCGGCTGGACTTTCTCGAAGCCATCAGCATGGAGGGCCTCGACGCGAACCCGTTCGTCCCGCATGCCCTCCAAACCAAAAAAGACTTCTGTACCGTCACCGCCAACGGGCAACTGCACACGGCCATTTTTGATCGCGCCTCTCCCCGCGAGGTCCTTGACGACAACGCGAACATCACGACGGTCGGGAACGCGCAACGCAACCTCAACGCTCTTGGCTGCGACGAAGCCCAGGCTGCCCTGCGGGTTGGGGGCCAGCGCGACCTTGAGCCGAACGCGGTGGAGACCCACTACGTCGCTCAGCGTTTCCCCTCCAACCATGTATGCCACAAAGCTCGCCGCTTCGGTGCGCCGTCGTGAAATCGTAAGGACGGGAATGATGCGCTCCTGGGGGCTGTTGCCTCCATGCACAAAGCTGCTCTGCGTGCCGGTGGCAAACACCGAAGTGTCCTCCACGAGGAGTAGGTAGCCCTCGATGCCGTCGTACTTCAACGACGCTAGGGGCACATTCACCATCCCGGGTTCAGTGCGAGGACTTGCATCAATGACGTAACGCCGCTGTGGATCGATTTTTCGACCGAACGACCGGTCGCGGGTTGTCTCATCTTGCAGCAGGAACCCGTGGTCGGCAGTGAACACCGCCTGCTTCACGCCAGCGAGCTGCAAGTGTTGCCACGCCGATTTAACCTGTCTTAGCGTCGCTTCAAACGTCGCCAGACCCATATCCACTTCGCCGGCGTCATCAATTTCTTTGGAGTGCACCACCACGAGCTGGTGTTGGGCGACCTTGCGAGACAGGGCTTGAGTGGAGATTTCGCCCAACTCGGCAAGAGACAACAGTAGTGCAGCTTTGCCAGCGCTTCTCTGTCCCATGGCTCGGGCGCGGTGCTCAGGTCGACTGACCGTGAATTCGCCTGTGCGAAAGCCTGCGAATGTCCCCACCACGGCCAGTCGTTCACCTTGGGCTACGGGAGCCAAGGCGTTCATGCCGACGGACGTGATTGTCGGAAGCTCGGCCAAGCGTGGTCGAAGATCAACCGAAGTGCCGGCCCCACGGAGGTCCTCGACCAGTTCGGTCGCCATCTCGTATCGGAAGGCATCGATCGCGAAAACTGCCACCTTCTCGCCACCCTGCAACATCGGGTGGACGACTTGCTCGAACAGCGTGCGTTGTTGAAATGAACTGGAAGGCAGAAATCCCTGAGCCTTGCAGATTCCCGTGAAATCCCGAGCCAGGTTGTCGGCCCAATCTCGGTGTTGACGTCGGAGGGCAGCCACAACCTCCTGCAACGCAGCGAAGTGAGTGTGTCCAGGCTCTAAGAGCGTCAGTCTCTTCTGCTCGAAGCGCCGGTGCGCTCGATCGATCGCGTATGCAACCTCGGCATAGCGTTCGGCTGCCTCGTCG
>Ga0182027_10014038_pt1 | contig 11116 bp, 13 predicted proteins | sample 712E1DmetaG_FD_121300 | JGI IMG/M metagenome (GOLD analysis project Ga0182027, IMG submission 121300) | Permafrost microbial communities from Stordalen Mire, Sweden - 712E1D metaG (Illumina Assembly) | ecosystem: Environmental > Terrestrial > Soil > Wetlands > Permafrost | place: Sweden...
GGCGAATATGAATTGACCGACGCCATCAGCGCAATGGTTGCCGCGGGACAAAAGCTGGCGGGCCTTGAAATTCAAGGCCGCTGGGTGGACGTGCGTGACCCGGAAACACTGGCAAAGCTCGAAAAGGAATCGTAGCCGCGGACGTCAGTCGGTAAATGGCTCAACGGATTTACCGGTTTTTGGAGTAGGTGATGACGTCGGCTTCTTCTTCAGAAGTCGGGATGGTCAGCGTGAACGTCATGTTTTTGCCCAAAATGACGGCGGTTCCCCGTTTGCTGAAATTGTCGAGGTAGTAGTCGAGAATGTAAGTGCCGGGTTCGATTCCGCGTTTGATGTCAATTTTCTTGCAGCCTTTGTACCAGGCCGGATTTTCCGTGTTGAGAATAAAACCGATGAAATCCCTGCCCGGTTTTGAAGTATTCCTCATGATGCCGATGCGATGTGGAATCTGTCCGTACCCGTTCCAGACGCCTTCAATCGGGTCGAGGTTCCGTCGGTTCGTGTTGAGATAGGCGGCGAACTCTTGCTCCGAGATGGCAACGGTTTCCCAGATATCCGTGTAGCGGAGCAGGTTGGCCACCAGCCGGTAATTCGAGTCTGAAAAACCGGGCTTTTCGATCGATTTTATCTGCACGGCGTCAGCACCCTTTTCCCGGGCTGTTTTCATCACCTTTCCCATCTCACTTTCAATCGATCCGCCAAACATTGTGAAGCGGGTATCGCCGATGGAAATCGTTCCGATCACTTCGCAAGGCCGGGGAATCGTCATGTTCTCTGTATAGACGAGAACGGGATAATCAACTGGCCTCGCCGGTCCGGCGACCGTATTGGATTTATACGTTACCACGGTTGAGCAGGCGGTCAGCATCAACATCGAAAAAAGAAACGGCACCAGATAACGGATTGACGCGGCACTGAAATAATGTGCCTGGCCGATGCTGAATTTGGGTGCGTCCTTGGTCATGCCGTTGCCAGATTGTCTTCCAGTACTTTCGATTTATTCGCAGGCGGTTCAGTTTTATTGCCATCGGCATGGTGGCCGTCCGCAAGGACTTTAATCGGTTCGTAAAAAGTATTTCGCTGCACCGGTGTCCGTCCAGCCTCGCGGATGGCTTTGATCATTTCCGCTTCGGTTTGCAATTGCGGTGATTTCGCGCCTGCCATGTGAAAAATGTGTTCTTCAAGAATTGTCCCGTGCAAATCGTCCGCGCCGTAGCTCAACGCCACTTGTGCCAGCTTCAGGCCCATGCCGACCCAATACGCGGTGATGTGGTCGAAATTGTCGAGGTAAATGCGGCTGATGGCAATCGTCCGCAGCGAATCGAAACCCGTCGGCGGATTTTTGACCGGAATGTCGTTGTTCTCCGGCTGATACGGCAGCGGCACGAACCCGGTGAACCCGTGCGTCTCGTCCTGCAACGCGCGCAACTGCCGCAAATGATCCACGCGGTCGGCCAGTGATTCGACGTGGCCGTAAAGCATCGTGCAGGTGCTGCGGCCGCCCAAGCGATGCCACGTGCGATGCACGTCGAGATATTCCCTGGCGGATTCCTTGCCTTTTGCGATGGCCGAGCGGACTTCCGGTCGAAAAATTTCCGCGCCGCCGCCCGTGAGCGAATCGAGTCCGGCGGCTTTCAATTCAACCAAGGCCTGTTCGACGGATTTCTTGGCGAGCCAGGCGAGATGCAGAATTTCTATCGCGGTAAAACATTTCAATTGCAACCTGGGGGCGCCGCCGTCCCGGCGGCGTGTCTCTGAATTTGCATCATCGGAACTTGCCGGCGAGACGCCGACGCTCCCAGGAAATGGCGAGTTGAGCGCGCGCAGCGCCTTGAGCATGTCCGTGTAATAGCTGAACGGCAGAGACGGATGTAATCCGCCGACGATGTGCAATTCCGTGATGCCGAGCTTCAACGCCTCGCGCGCCTTCTCGACAATTTGTGCAATCGTCAGTTCAAAGCCGTCGGCGTTGCGTTTCTTGCGCGCGAACGAACAGAACTGGCACGACAGAATGCAGTAGTTCGAGTAGTTGATGTAACGGTTGATGATGTAACTGGCGTGGTTGCCGGCCTTTTTCTGGCGAGCCAAGTCTGCGATGGCACCGACGGCGTTCAAGTCTTTCGATTCAAACAGCCGCAACGCATCGGTCTCCGAAATGCGTTCACCCACAGCAACTTTGTCATAGATGTCGTGCAATTCGCTGTGTTGAACGAAGGAATTCACTTTCTGAAATTAAACCACGGAAAGACAACTTCCGCCACAGTGACAAACAAAAAAATGGCACTGATGAGCGCATTAAGGCGGAAGAACGCAACGTTGATCCAATTTAAACTGCGGCGGCGCGCAATCCAGTGTTCCAGCACGAGGCAACCGACGATGATAAACCAGCCAATGAGATACGCGATGCGGAACCGGCAGAGTAATCCAAACGCGAATAACAGCCCGCACATGACCATGTGCGCGAGAAAAGCGGCGGCCAACGCGTTTTGCGGTCCCCACGCCACCACGAGCGAGCGCAAACCGTGCGATTTATCGAACTCATAATCCTGCAGCGAGTAAATGATGTCGAAGCCGACCAGCCATAGCACGACTGCGAGCGCGAGCGTGGTCATTTGCACAATTTCGAGCGGTGAAATGTTCCAGCCTTTTACCGCCAGCCAGGCTCCGACTGGCGCGAGTGCAAGCGAGAGACCAAGAAAGACGTGCGTGTAATCCGTGAACCGTTTTGTGAACGAATAAAAACAAATCACCACGAGCGCGACCGGCGAAAGATAAAAGCAAAGCAGGTTCAGAAAGTTACTGACCGCAATCAAACCTGCGCCGCTTAACAGGCAGAGTGTCCACGCGCTGAACAGGGAAATCCGGCCGGTTGGCAGGTGGCGATTGGCCGTGCGCGGATTCAGCGCGTCGGATTTGCGGTCCACGATGCGATTGAACGCCATCGCGCAGGTTCGCGCACAAACCATTGCGGCAAGGATCAGTCCGAAAATTTTCCAGCCGGGCCAGCCGCGGTTATCGCGCGCGGCGACGGCCATTGCTGCCAGCGCAAACGGCAAGGCGAAGACGGTGTGGCTGAACCGGACAAAACCGCCCCATTTTTTTATCAAAGAAGACATTTTAACCACGGATGGACACGGATGGACACAGATAAAGCGGCACAAAGAAAATTGGAAAACGCTGGATTTTCAATCCGTGTTTATCTGTGTTCATCCGTGGTTAGTCTTTTTCTTCGGCCCATCGCGGCATGAGCTTTTGCGGCAGGCCAAGATGGTCGAGTACGCGTGCGACAACTGTGTCCACGACATCCTGAATCGTTTTGGGATTTGTGTAAAAACTTGGATTGGCGGGCAGAATCGTCGCGCCGGCCTGCAGGAGCAGTTCCATGTTTTTGACATGGACAAGACTCAACGGCGTTTCACGCGGGACAAGAATCAACTTTTTCCTTTCCTTGAGCACCACGTCCGCCGCGCGCAGCAAAACGTCCTCACTATAACCGTGCGCGATGCGGCCCATCGTGCCCATCGTGCAGGGAATGACGACCATGGCGTCCGGCGGGTTCGAGCCGCTGGCGAATGGCGCATTCATGCTTTTAATGTTGTATGTCTTGGCACCAGCGGGCAGGCGCAGGCCATCGGGTAATTCCTCCGCGATGACCTGTTGTGCGTAGTGGCTCAACACGACGTGAATTTCGTGCGAGCGCGGATCCAGATTGTCGAGCAGGCGTTGCGCGTAAAGAGCGCCGCTGGCTCCGGTGATGGCGATTAAAATTTTCACTGTTGAAAATGATGGGGGCGCGATGTGTTTGCGGCAAGCACAACAAAAACCACCGGCTGATTTACGATTCACGATATCCGATTTACGAGCGAATGGTGGAGGCCGCGTCAATCGTAAATCGTATATCGCAAATGAGTAAAACAGCTTGAGTCCGGTTTCCCCATCCGCACAATGGCTGCGTGTCCAAGCCACTGGCCATCATTTTTGTCGCGACGATTCTTTTGGCGGGGTGCGCAACCACATCAACTCCGCCGAAAGAAATCATTTCGTCACCGCCCCGGTCTGAAGGAGTGTCTTCGTTGAACTGGGTTGACGCCAATGCTGCTCAAAAATCATTTGGCCAGCAGGCATTCGGGCCGGTTGCCAACTCGGGCCCGGCTTCCCTCAATTTTCAAAAGTGGCCGCCTGCTGCTGTTCCAAGTCCCATGTCTGCGGCGGCGATGGTGACGTGGGTTCCCCTGAACAACTGGTCTGCCCGGGACAGCATTGGCAAACCCCACTTGCTGTCGGGTTTACCTGTCACCTCTTATGCAATTGGCTCTTCCAACGGCGTGATGGTTCTGGAGATTGGCAGCCGTGACGCGACTTGGAACGGCGTTCAAATCAATCTCGGCTTCGCGCCGCTGTTCATTGACGGCCAAATTTTTCTGCACGGGCTCGATCTGCAAAAAAATTTGAAGCCGTTGTTGTGCGAACCACCACTAATGCCGCCTCAAAACAATCGTGTCATTGTCATTGACCCCGGTCATGGCGGAAGCAACAGCGGCACGCGCAGCGTTCTCGACGGACGGCTTGAAAAGGAATTCACGCTCGATTGGGCCCGGCGGCTTGCGCCGTTGCTGGAACAGGAAGGCTGGCAGGTTTTTCTCACGCGCACGGGTGACGTGGATGTTTCACTTATCGATCGCGTCATGTTTGCCGAGGCGCATCACGCGGATTTATTCATCAGCCTGCATTTCAATTCCCTTGCGCCGGAGAAAAGACCCGCCGGGCTTGAAACTTATTGCCTGACACCCACGGGAATGCCTTCAACCTTGACGCGCAATTATCCTGACATCTGGGCGGAAAATTTCCCCAACAACGCCTGCGACGCTCAAAATTTGGAACTCGCTGTCCGTCTGCACACCGCGTTGCTGCGTGCAACCGGTCTGGAAGATCGCGGCGTGAACCGGGCGCGATTCATCGGCGTGCTGCACAAGCAACGTTGTCCCGCTGTGCTCATCGAGGCCGGATTCCTGTCGAATCCATCCGATGCGAAGCTGATAGAAACCCCTTCATTCCGTCAGAAGCTCGCCGAAGCGATTGCCACCGCGCTTAAATGAATCCCGCGCGGCAACGCCGCCCTATCGCAACACGATTCCTTCGCGCGCGAGCAGGTTGCGTTTCCAATTCAATCCGCCGGAGAAGCCGCCCGGTTTTCCATTCGCCGCGAGGACGCGGTGGCAGGGGACAAAGATTGGAATCGGGTTCGCGCCGCACGCGCCACCGACAGCCCGGACGGCCCTCGGTTTGCCGATTTGCCGCGCAATTTCACCGTAACTGCGTGTTTTGCCGCGGGAAATTTTTTGCAACGCGCGCCAGACGCTTTGTTGAAACCCAGTGCCGTTGGACAAATCGAGCGGTGGAAATTTCTTGGGCAAACGTCCGACGAGAACATTTTTCAACGCGGCAACGGTTGCGCGATGCCAGCGGGAAATTTTTGTCGGAATGTGTCCGTCTTCGCAGTACTTCGGCGCGACAAGCGCTTCGCGGCTTGGAAAATCCAGTTTAGCCAGTCCTTTTTCCGAATAGCGTGCAACAAATTGGCCGTCGCGCGTGGGAATTAATAATTCGGCGGATTGAATTTTCACCGGCGATTCGTTTAGTGATTTCGGAAGTAAACCAAAATCAGGCCGAGCAACGAAAAAAACAGCGCGGCAGCGAAAAAGATGAACCGGTTGCGGGCGACGCGCTTTTCATAGCGCAGCGGGCGCAAGCCCTGAACGCCCCCTGCGGCAAGATAGGCGACGAGCCGTGGATTTGAAGTTGTTGGGCGCCGGAAAAGCCGGCGAATGCGATTAATGAATCCGGGCAAATCGTATTTGCGCACGCCGAGTTCGTTGAACTGGTCGGGCGTGGCGGTCTCTTCCGCGGTTCGAAGTGATTTGACTTCTTCAAAAACCGGTTCGTAAGAAGCGTGAACGGAAGCAGGCGGTTCCGGAGTATGGGCGACCGTTGCGCCGTGCGGCACGGCGGTGGAGCGCAGGCGCGGTGGTGCTGGCGCGCGTTTGATTTGCGCATCGAGCTTTTTGATTTCCGTTTCGAGCGAGGCGATTTGATCGTTCAACACGCGGGCGCGATCGGAAATGGGGTCCGTTCTCTTAACCTTTTTCTTAGCGGACGGCATACGTCCTCAATGGCACTAATGCCACAATAACAAAATGGCCACGAACACGCCGAGGGCCCCCAATGCCACAAGCACCAGCGGCCAGGTCATCGCCAGACCGAATCTGCACAATTGGCCGAAGCTGACGTTGGCCAGAGGAAAAGCAGCGGGCAGGGGAGCATTTTCGGTTTCCGGTTTTTCCTTCGATTCACCGGCCAGGACAGGGAGTTTGAGCCGCGCGGCATTCCATTCCATTCGCGCATTTTCGATGGTGGTGAGCGCGCGGGTGAGTTCGATGCTGAAATTTTCCTTTGTCCACGTTTCGTCGTGAATGGTTTGGATTTTGTCAATGGCATCCCGGAAATCGCCGATGGTTTTGACCATTTGCTCGGCGTCGCGGCGGGCGTTGAATTCGGCTTCTTCAAGCAATCCAAGTCCGCGCGTCAAGTTGTGGATCATTTCCTGCCGGCCGGTCTGGAACTCGGTCTGGCGGCGGCGCAATTCCTCCAGCGCGGCGCGTTCACGCTCCAACTCGTCCTGCGCGCGTCTCAACTCGGCAAGCTTTTGCTGCGCCTCGACGACCTTGCGATCCACTTCCTCCCGCGTCGGCGCGCGGAGCGGGTCGCTGGCAGGCGCAAGCGTCCCGTAAGGTGATTTCTGCGCCAGAAGATCGGCGTCTATGAATTCCGTTGGATCGTATTCAGGAGCCATGATTCGACTCTAATCCTGCACGGCGAAGGTGTAAAGGGGTTTGCGCTTGTCGCTTCCGCAGGTCCGGGACTGGCATTGCCGCATGGGCAAAGTTAAAAAGCAGAATTTGAAATGAGACAATCAATCGTTTCGGCTCCAAGGCCATATTGGCTTGCATCAAGAGGATGTTCCAAATTGGCGGCGAATATTTTATAGGATTTTGCCAGTTGACAAATAGCCGATGCCGTCGAAATTCTTGCAAAGCTGGATTGAACGCCAGCGCGGGCGTCTTCAGCGGGAAATTATGATTTCAAACGAGCGACCAACGCCTTACGAACGGCGTCCTTATGGACAGCCTAAACCGCCGGTCAACGAGGACACATTGAAATCCGAGAAGGTGCAGATTGAGCGCAAAGTCTTTGTCTTCACGCTCAAGGAAAATCCGCGCGGCCGGTTCCTGCGCATTACCGAAGACGTCGGCGGCCGCCGCGACACCATCATTATTCCGGCCACCGGCTTGGAAGATTTTAAAAAGTTGCTGGAGGAAATGGTAACGGCGTCTGGCGAGTTGCCACCCCAAAATGCTTGAACCACAAAGGCACCAAGGCACAAAGTAAAATTAAATCTTCGCGCCTTTGTGGTTGGCTTGTGTGTTTATCGCCGCGTACGTTTTGCTGCTGACGATTGTTTGGTTGAAAGCAAAGTGAGTCCAGATTAGGCCGATTCATTTTGCCTTCCGGCGCTGGCTTTTCTACGCTTCCGCCGTGCCTTCATTCGACATTGTTTCGCAGGTCAACTCGATGGAAATCGAGAATGCCGTCAACCAGGCCCAAAAGGAACTGGCCAACCGTTTCGACTTCAAGGGAAGCAGATGGGAGATCGTGCTGGAGAAAACCGAAATCAAGCTTACCGCCGCCGACGAGTTCAAAGTCAGCACGCTCAACGAAATCGTCATTGGCAAGCTCGCCAAGCGCGGTATCAGCCTCAAGAGCGTGGAGCAATGCCAGCCGGACATTTCGCCGCTCGGCCACGCCCGGCAGAGCATCAAGATCAAGCAAGGCATCGAATCCACCGTCGCCAAACAGATCACCGGGTTCATCCGCGACGGCAAGTTCAAGGTCACCACGCAAATTCAAGGCGACGAAGTGCGCGTGAACAGCAAGAGCCGTGATGAATTGCAAACCGTCATCGCCGCCGTGCGCGCCAAGGAGCTTCCAGTGGCCGTGCAGTTTGTGAATTTCAGGGATTAAATCTCCACCACCTACCTGTATTACGGGTGTGATTTTTTTGCTTTGTGTCTTGGTGTCTTGATGGTTGAACTTTTCCCCGGCTTCACCCGCGCTGCGTCGCCCCAAAGACCTTCCAAATCATAACGCTCACGCACGTCCTGCCGCATGACGTGCACAATCACGTCGAAATAATCCAACACCACCCATGCGGTATGGATGTTGCCGTCCACCGCGATCGGTCGCAGGCCGTGATCGTCGCGCAGTTGGTCGGTGATTTCGTCCACGATGGCGCGCAAATGCGGCACGCTCGAGCCGGAGGCGATGACGAAATAATCCGTCACCGACGATAATTTCCGCACATCAAGGATGACGATATTTTCCGCCTTTTTATTATCCGCGAATTCGCGGCAGAGCGAAGCCAATTTTCTGGAATCCATAATTGCCAGGGAGATTTAACCACGAATGAACACGAATAGACACGAAGAAAATTCAAGGCAGACACGAATTGCACGGATTAACACGAATGGAATTTAGTATCTCTGTCTCATCAATAATCCGTGAAAATCCGTGAAATCCGTGTCAAAACTTTCAAGTGTAAAGTTTTGCCGCGAGGATTGCCTCGGCCACAGACGGCGGCACGAGATGGTCAATCGGCAAACCCGCCTTGACCCGTGCGCGGATTTGTGAAGATGAAACGTCGAACGGAAAACCTTTCAACATTCGTCCCCGAAACGGCGACGGGAAATTCACTGGTGCCTGACCGGGACGTGGAATCACCACAAACTGCGCCAGCCGCGCCAATTCATTGGCTTCGTGCCATTCCTGGAGTTTCGCCACATTGTCCGCGCCGATGAGATAAAACAATTCCGCTTTCGGAATACGCCGCGCGTAATCGCGCAACGTTTCAATCGTATAAGAAACGCCGCCACGCCGGATTTCCTGTTCGTCAATTTCGTAATTCGTTTTACCCGCGAGCGCGAGCCGGAGCAATTGCAAGCGGGTGGACGCGGCCGCGGGTTCGTTTTCCGGTTTGAACGGCGATTGCGCCGCGGGAATGAAAAACAGCCGATCCAGCCCCAGTTCCTCAATCACCGCTTGCGCGACGAGCAAATGACCGAGGTGAACCGGGTCGAACGAACCGCCAAACAAACCAATCCGTTGCATGCGGGGATTTTAGATTCGCGATTGACGATTGGCGATTGAAATTCCGCACATCAAACCGCGCTATACTTTACGGCTGTTCAATGCTCTGGTCGTGGTTAATATCCACACGTGAAAGTAAGCGTCATTGTTTGCACGCATAATCCACGGTCGAATTTCCTGACTCAGGTGATCGAGGCTTTAAAAGCCCAGACTCTTCCGATGCCGTTATGGGAGCTTCTGGTCGTGGATAATGCTTCTACAACACCGCTTGCGCCGGTGCTGAATCTCGCCTGGCATCCGCATCAGCGAGTGGTACGCGAGGAAAAACTGGGGCTGACCCACGCGCGGTTGTGCGGCATCGCTGGAACCACCGGTGACGTGCTCGTATTTGTGGATGACGACAATGTTCTGCGCGCGGATTATTTGGAACAGGCGCTGGCAGTTGCCGAAAAACACCCGCACATTGGCTCGTGGGGCGGCGCCATTCATCCGCAGTTTGAACGACCGCCGCCGGCATGGACACGCCTTTACTGGGAGATGCTGGCCATCAAGGAAGTCATACAGGATCACATCGGCACCTCGCCAATCGGTGCGGGGCTTTGCATCCGCCGTCCAGTCGCCCTGCATTATTGCCAACAGATGATTGATTGTCCGTTAAGGCTGGCGTTGGGCCGAGTCGGCAGCAGTCTTATTTCGGCAGAAGATATGGATCTCACGAGATGCGCAAAAGCCCTTGACTTGGAGATGGGTGTGTTCGCAGCGCTCCAATTGAAGCATTTGATTCCAGCCCATCGCCTCACCGAGGAATACCTGCTGCGACTTGTTGAGGCGATGGAATTTTCCAATCTCCTTTTCGCGTGGTTGGACTCACCCAACAAAACGCCACCCAACATCACGCTAAAAAAGCGGGTTCGTATATTCTACGATTTAATCCGGAAATTTGGCCGCAAAAGACGGTTCCATCAGGCGAAACGGCGGGGCAATCGGGCTTTTCACCAAATCCTGCCGATGCTGCAAGTGCGGGCAAATCATCCGGATGCCGTTCAGCTTATCCGCAACCAGAACGCCAGCCTTTCATCCGGGCGGCGGACCGGCGCGGACGGAAAACGATGGATGCAAACCACACCTTGACCGGCTGAGACGATTGCCCCGGATCGGTTTGTCAATAACGCTACTTGTGGACTGTTCAATTTCCCAACTGCCAGTTAACATCGTTCCATGAAAGTGAGCGGATTCACCTTTTTGCGCAACGGACAGAAGCTCGGCTATCCGTTCGTTGAATCCATCCGCTCCATTTTGCCGATCGTGGATGAATTCATCGTGGCGCTCGGCCCATGCGATGACGATACGGAAAAAGTGCTGCGCGCCATCGGCGATCCCAAAATCCGCATCATCCCGACGCAATGGAACGAGCGGATTCAAAGCGGTTACAGTGTCAAAGGCTTTGTTTATGGCCAGCAAAAGTCCATTGCGCTGTTCAATTGCACGGGCGATTGGGCGTTTTATTTGGAAGCCGACGAAGTGGTTCATGAAAATGAACTGCCGAAAATCCGCGCTGCGATGGAGCGTCATTTGAACGATGCGCGCGTCGAGGCGCTGGTGTTTGATTATCTGCACTTTTACGGCAATGCGAACACCGTGGTCTGGTCGCCGGGCTGGTATCGCAGTGAAGTCAGAATCATCCGCAACACGATTCCCGCGTGGTCGAGCGAGGCGCTCTTTTTCAATGTTGTCATCGGGCACAAACGGTCACGTTATCCGAGGGCGACGCACACGGGGGCGACGATTTATCATTACGGCTGGGTGCGGAGTGAGGCGCAGATGAATCTCAAAGCGGCGGCGGTTCACAAGTATTGGGACGAAAAACCGTCCGCGATGGTGGATTATTCAAAAATTGATCCAGCCACGCTGAAAC
>Ga0182027_10014039_pt1 | contig 11115 bp, 8 predicted proteins | sample 712E1DmetaG_FD_121300 | JGI IMG/M metagenome (GOLD analysis project Ga0182027, IMG submission 121300) | Permafrost microbial communities from Stordalen Mire, Sweden - 712E1D metaG (Illumina Assembly) | ecosystem: Environmental > Terrestrial > Soil > Wetlands > Permafrost | place: Sweden...
GTGTCCAGCAGCCGGCTGTTGTCGCGCGGGTGCAGGCCGATCGACGGCTCGTCCAGCACGTACAGCACCCCGCGCAACTTGCTGCCGATCTGCGTCGCCAGCCGGATGCGTTGCGCCTCGCCGCCCGATAGCGTGGCGGCCGAGCGGCCCAGGCTCAGGTAATCCAGCCCCACCGCCGAGAGAAACTCCAGGCGCCGCCGGACCTCGTCCAGCACCCGCCCGGCGATCTGCCCCTCGCGCTCGTTCAGTTCCCAATTGCGCGCCGTCACCAGCGCGCGCGCCACGCTCAGCGCCGTGAATTCCGCGATCGAAAAACTCTTTACCCGCACCGCCAGGCTGGACGCCCGAAGCCGCTGGCCATGGCACGATGGGCATTCCGCCGGCGACATGTACTCCGTCAGCCACTCCCGGTAACCCTCGGCGGAGGTGTCGTAGACTTCCCGCAGAGCCCCCAGTATCCCCCCATCGCCCCCCGCGCCTTCCAGTAGGATCGCGCGCGATTTCGCCGCCAGTTTCTCGAATGGCGTCTTCAGATTGATGCGGTGCTTCTTCGCCAGCATCTGCACCCGTTGCTGCACCGCGAACGAAGTCGCGCCCGGTCCCAGGCCGCCATCGAACAGCGGTTTGGAAGGGTCGGCGATCGCCTTCGCAGGGTCGAAACTCCAGGCGCAGCCCAGCCCATGGCAGTCCTCGCAGGCCCCGTATGGGCTGTTGAAAGAGAACGATCGCGGCTCGAGCTGCGGAATGCTGGCGCCGCACTCGGTGCAGGCCAGCTTCTGCGAATACAGCCGCTCCTCGCCGCCCACCACCGCCATCAGCACCAGGCCGCCCGCCAGCTTGGTGGCCGTCTCGATGGAAGCCTCCAGGCGCTTCTCGATCCCCGCCTTTACCAGCAACCGGTCCACCACGACCTCGATGGTGTGGTTCTTGCGCTTGTCGAGCGAAATGTCTTCGTCCAGCGAGCGCAGCACGCCGTCGATGCGCGCCCGCACGAAGCCCTGGCGGGCCAGTTTCTCCAGGTCCTTCTTGTACTCGCCCTTGCGCCCGCGCACCACCGGCGCCATCACCATAATGCGGTCCTCGGGCTTGAGCGCCAGGACGTGCTGCAGGATCTGCTCGGTGGTCTGGCGCGAAATCGGATTCCCGCACACCGGGCAGTGGGGCACGCCGATCGACGAGTAGAGCAGCCGCAGATAATCGTAGATCTCGGTGATGGTGCCCACGGTCGATCGCGGGCTGCGGTTGGTGGTCTTCTGTTCGATGGAGATCGCCGGACTGAGCCCCTCGATGGAATCCACGTCCGGCCGTTCCATCTGGTCCAGAAACTGGCGCGCGTAGGTGGACAGCGTCTCCACGTAGCGCCTCTGACCCTCGGCGTAGATGGTGTCGAAGGCCAGCGACGACTTGCCCGAGCCGCTCAGCCCGGTGATCACGGTCAGCGTGTTCCGCGGAATCTCGACGTCGATGTTCTTCAAGTTGTGCTGGCGCGCGCCATGCACCGAAATACGGTCCAACATAGTGGGATGTGAGCGGATTGGGCGATCTCTTAATTGTGGCGCGGCTTGTACCCAATGTGCAATTGCGCTATAACGAGGCCAGGAATGCTGAAATGCAGCCAGTGCGGAGGGCGGTTGCGGCGCGTGCACCGGACCCTTTTCGAACGCTTCCGCTACTCGTCCATTTACTACTGCAAAGGTTGCGATAGCGAGGAATACGTTCCGCGGGTTTTTCAATACCGCCTCGGCCCGTATGCCCGTTGCCCGCAATGCGGCACCTACCGGCTGTCGAAGTTGAAGGAGCCGGACAAAATCGACAAGATGCACACCGGATCGATGAACCTGGCGGAAAGGCTGTTGGGCGGCAAGCTGTTCCATTGCCGGTACTGCAGGATTCAGTTCTACGACCGGCGCGCCCGGGCGGCGGAAGGCGCCGAAGAGCAGGCCGCGGCGGCGCGGAAGAACGAATCCCGGCGGCGCAAGGCCGATGACTGAGCCGGCTCCCCCAGCCCTGCGCTTCGCCGCCGAGCCGGACGACGCCGGCAAGCGCCTCGACCAACTGCTGCGCGAGCGGCTGCCCCGGTACAGCCGTTCGCGGTTGCAGGAGTGGATTCGCGCCGGCCGCGTCCAGGTGGACGGCCAGATCCGCCGCCCGTCCTACCTGCTTCGCGCCCGCGAGATCGTCGACGTGGTCCCGGCGGAGCTTGCGCCTCTGCGCGCCACGCCGGAAGAAATTCCCCTGGCGGTGCTCTACGAGGACGACGACCTGGTGGCCGTCGACAAACCGGCCGGCATGGTGGTGCATGCCGGCGCCGGCGTCCATTCCGGAACGCTGGTGAACGCCCTTTTGCATCGTTTCGGCGCGCTGTCGCAGGTAGGGGGCGATCTGCGCCCGGGCATTGTCCACCGCCTCGACCGCTACACCAGCGGCGTCCTGCTGGTGGCCAAGAATGACGCCGCGCACCGCCGGCTGGCCGCCCAGTTTGCCGCCCGGCAGGTGGAGAAGCTCTACCTGGCGCTGGTGCATGGCCACATGCAGGGGGATTCGGGCCGCATCGAACGCCCCATCGCGCGCGACCCCGTGCGGCGCACCCGCATGACCGCGCGCCTCGAATCCGGCCGCGCCGCCTGGTCGGAGTGGCAGGTGCTGCGGCGCCTGGACGGCTTCACGTTCCTGAGCGTGCGCATTGGAACCGGCCGCACCCACCAGATCCGCGTGCACCTTTCCAGCATCGGCCACCCCGTGGCCGGCGACACGCTCTATGGCGCGCCCGCCAAGGTGGAAGGAAAGCCACCGCTCAACCGCTTCTTCCTGCACTCCTACCGCATCCGGTTCCGCTCCCCATCCACCGGCGCGGAGATCGCGGTGGTGTCGCCGCTCCCCCGCGAGTTGGGCGACTGGATGGATCTCCCGGCCGGGCTCCCGGTGCTACCATCGGATTAGCGTTCCCGCGTCACGCTTTGGAGAAGAGCCGTGCGCGTTATCGCTTGTTCACTCCTGACGCTTTCCTGTTTTGGCGCAAGTTACACCACTGCGAGTAATCCTCGAGTGCTGGCGTTTGAAGCACGTAAGGCGGAATACGTCGCGCAGGGCGCGGGCTATGCGTTGTCGGTGACCACCGGCGGCGCCGTTCTGAATTTACGCGGCCATGCAGTGGGCATGTCGGTGGCCGGCGCGAGTCCGAGATCGTCGTTGGAAGCGCTCGACCGAATGCCGGGTAAAGCGAACTATCTCCTCGGCCGCGGCTTCAGGGCATCCTACGATCTATACGGCCGCGTCCGCTGGCGCGGCGTCAATCCCGGCATCGACGTGGTGTTTCGTGGGAATCAAGAACGTCTCGAATACGATTTCGAAATCGGCGCGGGGCGCGATCCGGGCCGGATACGGCTCGCTTTCGACGGTATCGAGGCCATTCGAATTGACCCGAACGGAGACCTGGTTCTCGGCGCGGGCGCCCTCCGGATCTATCAGCCCAAGCCAGTGGCCTACCAGGTTGTTGCGGGCCAGCGGCAACCGGTGGATGCGGCCTATTGGATCGACGCATCGAATCATGTGCGGTTCCGTACTGGCGCTTTCGATCGCGGGCGCCCGCTGGTGATCGATCCCCAGATCGTCTTCGACGAGCCCTTCGGCGGGAGCGGCGTGAGCACCGCCGCGGGATTGGCCCGCGACACGCAAGGGCATCTTTATGTCGTGGGCACCACGAATTCGACGGATATTGTCACCGTGAATCCGGCCCAGGGCCACCTGGGCACGGCGCCGCTGCTGGTCACCGCCGACGCGGGCAAAACCTGGAGCTTCCCATTGCTGGCAGGGGCCACCGACGTGACCGCGGTAGTGGCCGCTCCATCCGCGCCGCTGGTGGAATACGCGGTAACGCCCGCGGGCGTCTTCCGCAGCGCCAATGGCGGGACATCCTGGACCCAGACCGCCAGTGCGGGCCTCGCGAGTACGGTAACGGCTCTGGCGGTTGATTCGGGCTCCCCCAATACCCTCTACGGCGCGACTTCGCAAGGCGTCTTCGTCAGCACCGATGGGGCGGCCAGTTGGCGGGCATCGAGCAGCGGTACCAGTGTCGGGTATGTCGCCGCGATCGCCGCCCATCCCACCCAGGCCGGCACCGTGCTGGCGGGCACCATGAGTCCAGCCGCCCTGTTCCGCAGTACCGACTTCGGCCAGACCTGGACGCAAGTGCTCAGCGTCTCGCAGCCCTACGAGATCAACGAGGTCGCCTCCATCGCCATTGCGCCCAATGGCACGATTATCGCCGGGACGTATCTGGGATTGCAGATCTCCACCGATGGCGGCAACGCCTGGACCGCTGGAGCCAGTCAGGGCGTTGAGAGCAATCGGGCCCTGGCCTTCGCGCCCGGCAACCCGTCCACTTTCTACATGCTCAATGCGTCCGGACTTCAACGCAGTTCGGACGGCGGCAAGACGCTCACCATGCTGTTGCCCGCCCTCAGTTCCACCACCTCTTCGCAGTATATTGGCACTTTTGCGGTGGATCCGCGGAATCCAGGCACGCTGTACGCGGGAGGCAGCGAGTACACGGCCAAAACGGGGACCACGTATGTCCTCTTCCGCAGCACGGATGGGGGGCAAACCTGGTCGCAGATATCGCTGCCTTATCAGTTCAACCCGCAGTCTCTCTTTGTCTCGCCGGCGGACTCGAGAGTTTTCGTGGGAGCCTTGACGTTTAACAGCGTGTTCGTCACTAAGTGGAGCCCGGATGGCAGCCAGGTTCTGTACTCCACGTATCTGGGCGGAAGCGGAGGCGACACCGCCAGCGGAATCGCAGTGGATGGAACAGGCAGCGCCTACATCACCGGATACACATCCTCGCCGGATTTCCCCACCACGGGCGCCAGTTTTCAGACGACCCCGGCCAGCTTCCCGGAGGCCTTCGTGGCCAAACTCAGCCCCGATGGCTCGCAACTGGTCTACTCCACGCTGCTGGGAGGCGGGTGGCCGCGGGGCATCGCGGTGGATAATGCGGGAAGTGCGGTGATCGCGGGGTTGACGCAAGGCAGTTATCCGGTGACGGCGAACGCGTTCCAAACTGCGCCATACCCAGGTTGCATTACGTCCGTCTTCAACATGGGCGAAGCATTCGTGACCCGGATCGCCGCCGACGGCAAGTCGCTCATTTATTCGACGTTGCTGGGCGGCAGTTGCCCCAACGCGAATAGTCCGGAAGTCGCCCCGGCAACGTATGCCACGAGCGTGGCGCTGGATGCGAGCGGAAACGCCTGGGTAACCGGAGCGACCCTCTCGCCGGATTTTCCGGTCACTTCCAACGCCTTGCAGCCGAAATTCGGTGGTGGACTCTACGACGGTTTCCTGGCGCGCTTTAATCCCGCTGGCGGCCTGGACTATGCCACGTACCTCGGCGGAACGGGCTACGACGCTTTGAACGCGATCGCCTTCGACCCCTCCGGCAACATCTACCTCGCGGGCCAAAGTTTGGGATTGTCCCAGCCGGCTTCCGCGGGAGCATTCCAATCGCAGGCAGGCGGCTCGTGCCCGGTCTTCACCATTGGGCCTTCGTTCCCGGGGCCGCAAGGCAGTGCCTTCGTTTTGAAGCTGGACCCCAAGGCGCATTCCGTCCAGCGTCTGAGTTACCTTGGCGGGGCGCTGTGCCTTTCCCCGTCGTCGATCGCGGTGGATTCCGCGGGCGAGCCGTGGATTTCGGGCGGGGCGCAATACTACCCCAGCGCACCGCAGACCGTGAGTCCGTTCGAGATCGGTATCGGGCAGGGATTCATCGGCAAGTTCAGCGCGGATTTCACGCAGTTGCCGTTCTCGACCTATTTCGACCCGGTCGCCGGCCTGGCCACCGACTCCTCCGGATTTGCCTATGCGGCGGGCACGGCCGCCTCCAATGCCACCACCGCGACCCAGGCCGTTTACATCGCCAAAATCGATCCCACGCCGCCCCCGATCTCGCTGGATTCCGTGGAGAGCGTGGTCCCGTCAACGGATCCATATCCATCCGGTTTTCCGGGGATTGCCGCGGGAGAGGCGATCCGGATTCTCGGCAGACAAATTGGCCCCGCTACGGCCACGCCCGGCGTAATCCAGTCGGGAGCCCTGGCATCCACCGTGGCCGGAGTCGAGGTCACGTTCGATGGAACGCCCGTGCCGCTGCTATGGGTGAGCGCCCAGGAGATCGATCTGGTGGCGCCCTTCGAACTGGCCACGAAATCGGCCACCACGATTCAAGTTCAAAACAACGGCGTCAAGTCGAATCCGGTCCAGGTCGCCGTAACTGGCACGGTCTTACAGATCCTCGGGGTGTTCAATGGGGATTTCTCTCCTAACTCCGCGTCAAATCCGGCGCACGCAGGCTCAACGATGATCCTCTATCTGGCCGGCGCGGGACAGACCAATCCGCCGAGCCGCGATGGCCAGGTCAACGCCGCACCGCTGGCGGCCCCAGCCGCGCCGATCCAGATCCAGCCGTTCACCGACGACCCGGCCAACCCCACGGGATTGCCGGTCGCCTTTGCCGGCGCGGCGCCGGGCATGGCAGCGGGCATTCTCCAGGTCAACTTCGTTGCGCTGCGGCAGAGCTTGACGTATGTGACTCTCAGCATGGGGAACGCCTATGCGTTTTTCAACGTCTGGGTCAAATAGAAGCGCGGAAGCGCAGCCGGCCGCACGCCGCGCGTCGCCGCCGGGCTTTCCCGTCCGCGCTCCCGCCGCCCCACTGTATAATCGGGACATATGAGACTTTGGGGACTTCCGCTGGCCGCCGGCGCGCTCCTGGCGGTGTGGGCCGCTCCGCAAAACCCCGTTCCGCCAGCCCCACCCGAAGAGCCGGGCGAACGCATTTCCGTGGACGTCAACCGCGTCAACATGCTCTTCACCGTGATGGACCACAAGGGCCGCTTCGTCACCGACCTCCAGAAGGACGATTTCGAGCTGATCGAAAACAAGAGACCCCAGATCGTCCAGGAATTCAGCGCGGAAACCGACCTGCCCCTGCGGCTCGGCATCCTCATCGACACCAGCAACAGCATCCGCGACCGCTTCAAGTTCGAGCAGGAGGCCGCCAGCCAGTTCGTGCAGAGCGTCATGCGGTCGCACCTCGATTTGGGCATGGTGATCAGCTTCGATTCCACCGCGCAACTGATTTCCGACCTTTCCGGCGACCCCGGCAAGCTCGTGGCGGCCATCCGCGGCCTCCGCCCCGGCGGCGGCACCGCCCTTTACGACGCCATCTACTTCGCTTGCCGGGACAAACTGGCGCTCGATCAGCCCAAGAGCAAGTTCCGCCGCGCCATCGTGATCCTCAGCGACGGCGAAGACAACCAGAGCCACTTTACCCGCGACCAGGCTCTCGAAATGGCGCAGCGCGCCGACACCGTGGTCTACACCATTTCCACCAACACCACGCGGAGCGATCTGGATGGCGACAAGGTGCTCAAGTATTTCGCCGAAAAGACCGGCGGCCGCGCCTACTTCCCCTTTAAAGTGGAAGACCTGGAGCAGTCCTTCGAGAACATCCACAACGAGCTGAGCCACCAGTACATCATTCTGTACCGTCCCGAACCCCTCACCACCGACGGCCTGTTCCATACCTTCGAACTGCGGGTGAAGGGCCGGAAGGAGCTGCTGGTGCGCGTTCGGCCAGGGTACTACGCGCCGCGGATGTAGGCGCCGCGCCCGGGGGAGCGCAAGACGGGGAACACGATGCGCCCCCGTCGCGGACGCGTTTCGAACTTCCGCGGCCGATCCGCCGCCTGCTGTCAGGGCAGCCTTCCAACGGATTCGAGCACTTGCGGCTGTGTGAGGCGTTCGGAGGCTCGACTGGATCTGTTTTCTATAGGCATTATCTTTGACCGGTCAATAAATTTGACTATAATGGATCGATGATGGAGATCAGCGCGTCGAAGTTCAAGGAGCAGTGTCTTTCGCTGCTCGACCACCTGGGTCCTGACGGCATCGTCGTGACGAAACATGGAAAAGCCGTGGCACGGGTGATCCCGGCCGATTCCGACTGCGCTGCTCTGATCGGAAGCATGGAGGGCAGGATGAAGGTGACGGGCGACGTCTTCTCGACCGGAATCGGGTGGAATGCTGAATCTTGACACGCATATTCTTCTGTTCGCGCTGGACGGTTCGCTGACGCCTGCCGAACGGAAACTGCTGGCCTCCGAACCATGGGGCATATCGGCAATCGTGCTGTGGGAGGTTGCCAAGCTGGCACAGTTGGGCAGGATTGCGATTGACGTTCGGTCGGCCGAGTTTGTGAGGATATTCGCCCGGGTACAAGTCTGGCCGCTGGATCTGGCGGTCTGTGAGAGATCGACCAAACTGGATTTCACCGGCGATCCCGCTGACGAACTGATCGCCGCAACCAGTATCGTCCACCGTGTTCCCTTGGTAACACGGGACAGAAAAATCAGGAAATCTAAACTGGTACCTATCGCCCGGTGCTGAAGGCGAGATCCTCAACTTGTTGGGGTTCGGAACCAGGCGTGGTGGGCACATCCGCCGGGCCGGTTGCCCGCCCGGCAGTTCGAATCCACAACGGGGATTGCCCCTCGACGCTTGCAACTCGTTGAAGCCGCGCGCGTGTTTTGTGGAATGAATTGCCTCCCCAGGCCGGACTCGAACCCACCACTCTTCCGTCCGCCAGCCTACCGGCCCCCCCCTGGTTCCGTTCGTCCAGCCACTTCCGCAGCGGGGCGAAGGAGCAAGCTTATGGCAGAGCGGGAGAAGCTCGATGGCCGAACACCTAAGGTTGGCCGGTGCCACTGGGTCTCAAGGGGAAAGCAACCGGAGGTCCACGTCTCTGAACTGCTCGAAGCCCTTGTCAACGGTGGTCAGCCCCATTTGCCCGGCGATAGAAAACGCCGCCAGATATGCGTCTCCCACGAGTTTGTTGGTGGGTGTCGCGTACCTCAACAGCTTCGGAAGTACGGCGTCGACCAGAGGCGGCTCCGCCACGAACTCCAGCCGCTCGTCCTCCATCAGCTCTGCGATCAGGTCCCATGCCGCCGAAGCGGAAACGGCATGGTTCCCCATGATCGTCCGGTTCCCCAGCAGACGCACCAACGCCAACTGCACGAACCGGCACAGGACCGCTTCTCCCGGCGCCAGCCCGTCGAACCAGCGCAACGCCAGACCGTGGTGTTCATGGTGGCGCACCAGCAGCGCCAACAAGACGTTGACGTCAGCCAAACATCGCTTCATCGATTTGCTCCCGCGTCAGTGCCTTCATGCCAGGCGCGTGGGCATCTCCGATAGCGGGCGGCGCCTTTCGAGACCTCCGCTTCTCCGGAGCCAGTCTGGACTGGACAGCTTCAATGAAGAACTGCCGGAGCGAGATCCCGTTGACGGCGGCATTGTTTCTTGCCAGCGTCAGCAATTCATCGGGAAGCTCGATGGTAGTCCTCATATGTCATAATTATGCCACAGACCGGCGATGGGATGGCGAAGGGCTGCCAACTTGAGGCGCCCTGCGGCGCGCGCCTCTTACCGCCCGCGCCAGATCTCTTGCAGGCGGCGGATGGCGGCAGCCGGGTCGGGCGCCTGGTTCACCGCCCGCACCACGCAGAAGTTCACGGCGCCGTGGCGCAGCACCTCCGCCAGATTGCCGGCGTCGATGCCGCCGATGGCCACTGCGGTCAGCGGCGAACCGCGGATGATGCGGCCCATGCGCTCCATCCCCAACACCGGGTCCGGCCGCTCCTTAGTAGGGGTAGCGAATACCGGGCCCACGCCGATGTAATCCGGCGCCAGCGCCAGCGCGCGCGCTTCCTGCTCCTCGTTGTGCGTCGAGAGGCCGAATACCCTGCCCGCCACCGGCCAACGCTTCCGCGCTTCCACGACGCTCAGGTCGTCCTGGCCCAAGTGGACGCCGTCGGCGCCCGCCTCGCGGGCGATCTCCACATCGTCGTTGACGATGAAACGCGTGCCGCTCCCCGCCGCCATACGCCGCAGACGCCGCGCCATTTCGAGCACTTCGTCGGGCGGACGCCCCTTCATGCGCAGTTGGAGATACTTCACCCCGGCCTCGATGGCCGCGTCGGCGGCGCGCTCATACCCGGCGGCCGGCTCGGTGAGGACCAGGTAGAGACCGAAGACGTCAGCCATGAGCCCCGGCCGCCAGCCCGGAGGCCCGTCCCACCCGGTAAACGGCGTCCCAGTTCTTGAAGACGGGCTGGAGTCCCTTGGCGCGCAGCATGGCGCAGAACTCGTCCACCCCGCGGTGGTCTTCGATCTCGAACTGCGCCGAGGAAGTCAGGGCGCCCTCGGCGTAGCCGCCTACGGTGGTGCGGCTGGCGACGCTCATCTTGGAGATCCCCACGCCCGCCATTCCGTCGCGGAAGCGCGGGCTCTCGCGCGTCGAAAGCACCAGCGGCGTCTCCGGCATGGCGATGCGAAACGCAAAGACGATCTGCGCCAGCAGACCCTCGCTCACCGGAAAGTCCGCGGCGTAGTCTCCCGATTGCGGCCGGATGCGCGGAAACGAAATGGCTACGCCGCCGCTCCAGAACCGCCGCCGCAGCCAGGCGGCGTGGCAGAACAGGCGGAGCACGTCCTCCAGAGGTTCGCTCAGGCCCAACAGCACGCCCAGGCCAACCGAGCGCATGCCGCCCGCGAGTGCCCGCGCCGGCGCATCCAGATGCCCGAAGTAATCGGCCTTGGGACCCGACGTGTGCAGCAGCGCGTAGCGGGTAGGGTCGTAAGTCTCCTGGTACAGCGTGACCGCCGTGCATCCGGCCCCGGCCAGTCCGGCATACTCGCTTTCGGACATGGCGAACACTTCCGCGCTGACGCTGTGAAACTGCGAGGCCAGGCTCTCCACGCCGTCGCGCACGAATTCATAGCCCGCGGTGGCGAGCCGGTCCCCGGTCAGTACCAGAACCTCTTCCAGCCCCAGGCGTTTGAGCGCGGCGCCTTCCGCGGCCAGCTCGGCGGAAGTCAGCTTGTGCCGCCGGATCTTACGGTCGCTCGCGAATCCGCAGTAGGCGCATTGAGCCGGGCAGTAATTGGAAAGGTAGAGCGGCGCGTACAGGCTGATGGTGCGGCCGAAGTGGCGGCGGGTGAGATCCTGCGCCCGTGCGGCCAGAGTCTCCAGTTCCTCCGCGGCGGCGTCCGACA
>Ga0182027_10014040_pt1 | contig 11114 bp, 9 predicted proteins | sample 712E1DmetaG_FD_121300 | JGI IMG/M metagenome (GOLD analysis project Ga0182027, IMG submission 121300) | Permafrost microbial communities from Stordalen Mire, Sweden - 712E1D metaG (Illumina Assembly) | ecosystem: Environmental > Terrestrial > Soil > Wetlands > Permafrost | place: Sweden...
CGCAGTTGTGGCTTTTACCATATAATTCGTAATATCAAGCTTAAACCCCCGGCTTGAGTTAGGAGAGAGGCATGCTTGAAAATCAACCTCAACCGAAACCGAATAAAAATGATTCGATTATAAAATGGACAGCGTTAACGATCGGGGGATGCCTGGTGGTGATCGCCTGTCTGGCCTTTGCGCTGGTTTTAGCGGACAGGTATTTCGGCTCCCAGATTGGTGGCATTTTAAGTCAGGCCGGTTTGGGATTGAGCAGCACGCCTGAGGGTAAAGAGGTGAATACAGCCACACCTGCCGCACAGGCGCACCCGCAATCAAAATTCAATACGATGGGTAACCCAAAAGCCCCAGTGAGAATCATAGAATATGCAGATTTTCAATGTCCTTTCTGCATGCGATATTGGCAGGAAACCGAGCCTCAGATCATCAAGACGTATGTGGCGACCGGTAAAGTTTATTATGAATATCGATCGGTCGGTGCATTCATCGGGCCGGATTCAGCATTGGCGGCGGAAGCAGTCTACTGCGCCGGTGACCAGAACAAATTCTGGGAATATCACGATGTACTGTATTCCAATTGGACCGGTGAAAACGTCGGCGACGTCGCCGCGCCTAAACTGCGGCAGTATGCCGCGACTGTTGGCCTGAACCAAAACACCTTCGATCAATGCCTAAACCAGGGTAAGTATGTCGGCAAAGTCCAACAAGACGTAACGAACGCAAATGCGGATGGCATCCATTCGACACCCTCTTTTCTTATCAATGGCAAGCTGGTCGAAGGTGCGCAGCCCTTTGACGTATTTCAGAAAGCGATCGAGACTGCGTTGAAAGGCTACTAAGCGAAATTTAATCGGGATAAAAAATGAAGAGACAATCAAGACCTAGAAGGGACCAGATATTTTTCGTCGGTATACTGGCATTAATAATAATGTCCTGCAATTTTGCCGGCTCATCCGCACCGGCAACCAGCACGTCCATTCCCACGAACGAGATAGTCTCAACCACAGTTAATCCTGCCCTGTCACAAGTGCCTGCATCATCAACACCTGATCCGACAGAGACGTCAACGCCGCCGAACACATCTACGCCTAGTCCTATAACCACCGTAGAGAGTTTGAAGGCAATGGTCACGGCTGACCTGCTTAGCTGCCATTATGGTCCCGGCAGTGAATATCTTTTCTTGTATGGGCTCCGAAAAGGTGCAAATATTAAACTGATCGGCCGCACAGAAGGCAACAACTGGGTTTACGTGGACGGAAGAAATAAATGCTGGGTGAACATCGAATACATCGATATCGCCGGCGATAAGAACAGCCTACCCGTGGTTTATCCGGGAATTGCAAAATTACCCATCTCGCCCTCTTATTCACCAACCACCGTGCTGAAGGTTTTACGTAATAAAAATATCGTAACCGTTAATTGGCTGGACATCCTATTAAGGGCCGGCGATGAAGAAGACGCGTCCATGCAGCATTACATCATCGAAGTGTGGCGCTGCGAAGGCGGAAAAATAATCTTCGATCCACTGGCAACGAACGACTTATCCATAACATTTACCGATGAGCCTGGCTGCAGCGAACCCTCGCGTGGACGGATCTTCGTCCAGGAGAAACACGGCTTTGCGGGGCCAACCGAAATAACCTGGCCAGCTTATCAATAAAGGATCTGCCTCATGAGTAAAGTTTCACCGTATGGAAGCTGGAAATCTCCGATTACTTCCGACCTGATCACAAAGGATTCGATTTCCCTGATCGAGTTAGCACTGGATGGCCAGGATATTTACTGGATCGAAAGCCGCCCATCGGAAGCCGGCCGCTATGCCATCATGCGCCGGGAGCCGGATGGAAAGATAACCGAGTGCATACCGCCCGATTATTCTGCACGCACCACCGTCCACGAATACGGTGGTGGCGCCTTCACGGTCTCGGACGGTGTCATCTATTTTTCCAATTTCAAGGACCAACGCCTTTATCGTCAGAGCGTTGGCGGGAAGCCCGAAGTCCTTACACCGGGCGCTAGTTACCGGTATGCCGACCTAGTAGTGGACAGAAAACGGGATCGGCTCATTTGTATACGCGAAGACCACACAGGCAAAGGAGAGGCGGTCAACACGATCGTGAGCGTGAGCCAGGGCGGCGGCGATAATGGAAAGATATTAATCGAAGGCAACAACTTCTATGCCTTTGCACGCCTAAATTCCGATGCAACAAAGCTGGCATACCTGACATGGAATCACCCGAATATGCCCTGGGATGGATGCGAGCTTTGGGTAGCGGATATTTTGCCCGACGGTATGCTCAGCCCAAACCGGCGCCTGGTAGCAGGCAGCGCGACAGAATCCATTTTTCAACCCGAATGGTCACCAGACAACGTTCTGCATTTTGTGGCAGAAACCGGCGGCTGGTGGAACCTTTATCGCTGGCAGAATGACCAAGTTGAAAGCATTCATCCGATGGAGGCGGAATTCGGAGAACCACAATGGCTCTTCGGGATGTCTACCTACGATTTTGTCTCCCCTACGAAAATCCTTTGTTGCTATTCCCAGAACGGCGCCTGGCATTTAAGCTGGCTGGAAACCTCGACCGGGAAACCAACCCAGATCGCAATGCCATATACCGATTTCTCCAGCATACGGGCGGGCAAGGGTTTCGCAGTTTTCATAGCGGGATCACCGATCTCGCCCGCTGCGATTACCCGTTTCGATATCGAGACAGGCAAAACAGAATCGCTCAAGCAATCCTTCGAAGCCAGAGTAGACGCATCCTACATTTCAATACCCCAATTGATCAACTTTCCCACGACCGGTGGGAAAGAAGCCCATGCAAATTATTACCCGCCAATAAACACAGATTTCGCCGCGCCTAAAGGCGAACTCCCACCTCTGCTCGTGATCAGTCACGGCGGGCCAACTTCGGCTTCGGGGACCATCCTTCGTTATAACATCCAGTATTGGACCAGTCGCGGCTTCGCGTTGCTCGACGTGAACTACGGGGGTTCGAGCGGTTACGGACGGGAATATCGCCAGAGGCTGAATGGCAACTGGGGCGTGGTGGACGTAGACGATTGCTGCAATGGGGTTTTATATCTTGTGAAAAAAGGCCTAGCCGACCCAAACCGGCTTACGATCCGCGGCGGGAGCGCCGGAGGTTATACCACACTGGCCTGCCTTACCTTCCGCAGCGAAGTCTTTAAAGCGGGCGCAAGCCATTACGGTTTGAGCGAGCTGGAGGCATTTATCAAGGAAACGCATAAATTCGAGTCGCGTTACATGGTTTCGCTGCTCGGTCCTTACCCGGAACGCAAAGACATTTATTATGAACGCTCACCGATCAACTTTACGAAGAATATCGCCTGCCCTTTGATCCTCTTTCAGGGCGATGAAGACAAGATCGTCCCACCCAGCCAATCTCAATTGATGTTCGAGGCCGTGCGCGCCAAGGGACTGCCGGTAGCCTATTTACTTTTCAAAGGTGAGCAGCATGGTTTTCGTAAAGCGGAGAACATCAGGCGTTCCCTCGAAGCAGAGTTATATTTCTACTCCAAGATCTTCGGTTTTATGCTGGCAGATCCGATCGAGCCGGTGAAAATCGAAAATCTTTAGGATGGATCGGGGTATCTACTCAAGACCATAGGTACAATCGGGTCAAGACAAACTTTTGATTTGAGGCACCTTTTGCAAGACGATCACCGTTAGCACCAGGCATACTGCCGCGAAAAGTGTGATTGCGTAGCTTAGACCGATCACCTGGGAAAGCGCCCCGATTGCCAGATTTCCAAGAGGTGCAAAGCCAAATAATGCAAGCGTATACAAACCCATGACCCTGCCACGCAGTTGATCCTGCACGCGTGTTTGGAGGAGTGTGTTGATTATCGTAAACTCAACCATGAAACCTATCCCAAGCCCCAGGGCAAGGACCAGGCTTAATGGAAATAAAGTCATAAAGCTAAAAAGCGTTAATACCACCGGAAACCCAAAGCAAGCCGCCATTAGCCAGGTACTCCGCCACCTCGGGCCATGCTGACGAGTTATCAAATACGCACCGCCTACCGCCCCTGCTCCTATTGCAGCGGTAATCCAGCCATATCCGGCTGCATTCTGGTTCAACATCTGCTCGACGAATGCCGGCAGGACCGTTGCATAGGAAATCCCAAATACACTAAAGATCGAAGCGAGTAATAATAAACCGTATAATCCAGGCTGGCCTACAACATAACCGAAGCCGCCGGTGAGTTCTTTCCAGGGTGATGCTGTAAATCGCAGCGTGTCACTCAGTTCTATTTGCATGAACCAGAGACCCAAAATCACTGCAATATAGGAAATGCCGTTTATTGTAAAACACCAGGCGGGACCAATGACCGCCAGCAATAGACCACCCATTGCGGGCCCGATGACGCGGGCGCTGTTAAACATCATGGAATTCAACGCGATCGCATTCGGCAAATCTTCACGACCGACCATATCCACCACAAAGGCCTGGCGGCCGGGAGCATCGAAAGAGTTGACAACTCCCAGACCCGCCGCCAGAACGATAATATGCCATTCCTGCACCGTGTTCGTAAAGACCAGCACGGCGAGGATAAACGCCAGCAGCATCGCACCGATTTGGGTAAGAATCAACAATGTCCGTTTGGGGACCCGATCCACGACCACACCGCCCCAGGGTGAAATTATCAAGGTTGGGATAGCCGATGCAAACCCCACAATCCCCAGTGTAAGATCAGAATGGGTGATCTGGTAAACAAGCCAGCCCTGGGCGATGACCTGCATCCATGTACCGGCGTTGGATATAAGCTGTCCCCCAAAGTACAATTGATAATTACGGTGCCGGAGAGCTGCAAATGGGTTGCCGCTGTCTGGAGATGATCTTTCCGATCCCACGGGTTCTTCCATGAATAACGGGGCTCCAATTTACTGCTTCTTGCATAAATTTCTACTACTGCGCATACCGCTCCGCAGTACATTGTAAATTTGTTTTCAGGATTTATAGGGTAGAAAACGCCCTTCTGGTTTAGATACTGAAGAACACAGTACCTTGTCCCAAAGAACAAGAACGGGATTATATAATTATGCAGTACCCTGTAAAATAACCAAAATGAATTCAACGAGGGCGAACCATTATTATACTATCCACGTTCTCATCATATCGAATGAAATGTACCAAGGAGAGTATCCATGTCCAAACCACGAGCCCGTGAACTGGGAATTCTTTTCGAAGGAGAACCAGGGGCATTAAACGCAATCACAGATATTGCCGGTATAGAAGTCGGTCATAGCACCATCATTAAAGACCAATCTATACGTACAGGTGTAACCATCCTTCATCCGCGCGGCAAACGCGATCACGACCCCGTATATGCCGGTCATTTTTCATTCAACGGCAACGGTGAATTGACCGGCGCGGCCTGGATCGATGAAGGCGGACTGCTGGAAGGGCCGATTGGCATCACGAATACGCACTCCGTGGGCGTTGTGCACGATACGATCATCGACTGGCAGGTCAAACACGGGGCGATCTTCCAAAGATGGTCCTGCCCGGTTGTGGGTGAAACAGCTGACGGGTGGCTCAATGACATGAACGGTTTCCATGTCAAGGCCGAGCATGTGAACCAAGCGCTTGAATCGGCCGCTGCGGGCCCAGTCCCTGAAGGCAACGTTGGGGGTGGGACGGGTATGATCTCATTTGAGTTCAAAAGCGGGATTGGGACCTCGTCGCGAAAAGTACCGGACAAGCTTGGCGGTTGGACGGTGGGAGCATTGGTCCAGGCAAATTTCGGCCGGCGTTATCAATTGACGATCAGCGGCATGCCGGTGGGCAAACACCTCACTTCTGATGCGCCATTCACGAATGGAATAAATCCCTTAAATAACGAGGAAGGCTCGTTGATCGTGATCCTCGCAACGGACGCACCGTTACTGCCGCATCAACTCAAACGACTGGCAAAACGCGCGAGCCTTGGGATGGCGCGAACCGGTTCACTGGGCGGGAACGGAAGCGGCGATATTTACCTGGCGTTTTCGACAGCCAACCCAGGGGCGGCTAATCCTTCCTCAGGGGTTGCGCAAATACAGGCCCTGTCCAACGAGCACCTCGACCCATTATTATCCTCGAGTGTATATGCGACAGAGGAGGCCATCATCAATTCCCTGATCGCAGCAGAGACGATGACCGGCCGGGACGGGATAACCATCCAGGCTATACCTCACAATGAATTGCGAAAGGTTTTGAATCAATACGGACGATAAGATGCACGAAATACACACCGTCCCACGCTTACAGCCTGGCAGGGAGAACACCTGCATCTTCGAGGACTAAGAATTCCGGAAAAAAGATAAGCGCAGGGCATACGCCCTGCGCTTATCTTTTTTCCGGGTACTTCATGCCAGGACCGTGAGTAATGATCACAAATTGAATTGACGCACATTCATTCTGCCCCTATAATCCAATCGATGCAGACTTATGATCTATGTCTAACGTGGTATTGGCTCTACGATCACGACTTCATCCAATATATCGGAGAGGCCTGTGCAGCACAGAATGTCACACTGTGGCAGATCACGCCCGCCAACGTATTGCAGGCGGTCACCGAGCTGTATATGGGACAGACATCTTTTATCAGCCTGATCGATCGGGCTTACGACGACCTGCGCTTTGAGCCGATCCGCCGTTTCGCAAATGAACACCAGCTCCATCGCATCAACGCACCCGAGCTTTCTCATTGGTCGGAAGATAAGGCAACCATGCACCTTGAGCTAATGCAGGCCGGTCTGCAAACGCCTTATACCATCCTGATCGCCCCGTTTATCGATCAACCCATCCTGCCGACATTAAATATCACCCCGCTCGGGGCAAATTTTGTCCTCAAACCCGCCATCGGTGGCGGCGGAGAAGGGGTACGGATGAACGCTTCCTCCCTGGAAGACATCCAACGCACCCGGTTGGAATACCCGGACCAAAAATACCTGGCCCAGGAAAATATCATAGCGCGCTCGATCATGAGCCGTGAAGCCTGGTTCCGCATATTTTATGTGGGGGGCGAATGCATACCTTGCTGGTGGAATCCATCCACACACGTCTACACGGTGCTGACCCCGGAAGAAGAAACACAATTAGATCTTGCACCTTTGCGCTCGGTCACGGAAAGGATAGCCAAGGTCTGCAAGTTGGATTGGTTCTCCACCGAAATCGCTTTCACACCCGGTGGACGATTTGTAGTCGTGGATTACGTAAATGACGGGATCGATACGCGCATCCAATCGAAGGCAAGAGATGGCATGCCCGATGAAGTAATGAAGCATATAGCGGATAATCTGGTGGCATTGGTAGTTAGAAAAGCAAGGGTTTAATTAAAAATAGAGCGGAAGGCAGTATATCGGCCTTCCGCTCTATTTTTATGATCGGTTCTTATTTGTCTTGAATTTCTGCGGCGCGGAGAGTGCTCCTCATTAACATTGCGATGGTCATTGGGCCAACCCCGCCGGGCACGGGGGTGATAAAACCCGCCACTTCTTTGGCCTCTTCAAAATTGACGTCGCCGACCAGACGATGACCGCTTTTCTTGGTTGCATCCGGCTTGGAATTAATACCTACGTCAATCACCGCTGCGCCGGGCTTAATCCAGTCGCCGCGCACAAACTCCATTTTACCGATTGCAGCAATGAGAATGTCGGCTTGACGGACAACACCGGCAATATCCTTTGTCCGCGAATGACAGACCGTTACCGTTGCATTCCGGCTGATCAACAATAAAGCGGCCGGCATACCGACAATGTTGGAACGACCCAGGACCACGGCATTCGCGCCCTCGATCTTGACGCCTGCCTGTTCAAGTAAATATATACAACCATAAGGCGTACACGGCACAAATAAAGGCTCACGGCCCTTCTGCGCAAGGCGTCCGATATTGATCGGCGAAAACCCGTCCACATCCTTTTCGATGCTGATTAATTGCAAAACCCGCTCTTCATTCAAATGCGAAGGCAACGGCAACTGCACCAAAATCCCATTGACCGCCTTGTCCTCATTCAGCTCCTTGATCAGTTTCTCCAGCTCATCCTGGCTGATGTCCGCCGGTAATTGGTGACTGACCGAACCCATACCCAGCTCGGCACAGGCTTTTTGTTTGGAGGATACATACGCCGCCGAGTCAACGCGATCTCCCACAAGCACAGTCGCCAGCGTTGGCTTGGACTTCCCGGCAACGGCGCGTTGAGCCACCGATGCCGCTACGTTATCGCGTACTTGTTGTGCGATTTGCTTTCCATCTATGAGCTGTGCGGTCATTTTGTCTCTCCTTGGGTGCGATGCTTAGAACTATTATACGAGCCGCATCTCCGTACTGAAAGTGACAATTGACAGGATGAATGTACCGAATATATCCATTCAATTTAGGGCTTATTATGAGTTTCCGGATGACAAATTTATCCACACCAAGCGAATCGTGGAAAATAACGACTCTTGACCAGCAAATTTTTTAGAGAGTGGTTCTTAATATGGATATTCGTCGGAGATTACCATACAGGTACGATATGAATTGAAGTTTATTGAACTTTTTATTGAAAAAGTCCCGAGTGCGTTGGGCCAAATCAAATTAACGGAGTCTTCGTTCAAGGTGCAGTGCACTTTCCCCGCCCTAGGTCGATTCCTTACCTTAAGAACCACTTTCTAAACTGAAAAGACTTAAAACACTATCAAAGGGATCCGATAATTTCGCCGCCCAACAGAACATCCCCGGCCGACCCTGTAAGGTTTACATCATCAACAATATTCCAGCGAGGCGAGCTCGCAGCCGCCGTAACTCGCAGGTAATTGCCGGTGAGGCCCTCCATTTGCCATCCGTGTTCATTGAGTTGTGTCATAGTTTCCCATAAGACAGAAACTGAACGCCCGATAAATTTCTGTCGATATACTTTAGCAGCATCATCAAAGAGGGTCCGATAAGCGGCGCTACGTTCTTTGCTTACAGCCGGTTTAATTTGCCCAACCATACGCGCTGCCCCGGTTCCGGGGCGCGGAGAGTACGTGAAGACATGGCCGCCTGCAAAATCCATATCACGGACAAATTCCAGCGATTCGGTAAATTCGGTCTCGGTTTCGCCCGGGAATCCCGCAATAATGTCAGTCGTGACGGCGGCATCCGGCATGACTTGACGGAGTCCTTCTACAAGCTTCTTAAAAGAAGCGGGGGTTGTCTTGCGGGCCATCCGCTTCAGGGTGGCAGCACTTCCGCTTTGGAGAGGCAGGTGCAAATGCCGGCAAAGACGCGGGTTTTCCCAGAGTTTGAAAAAATCCCCATCCAGGTCCCATGGTTCCAGTGAAGAAAGGCGTAAACGCGGAACATCTGTTTCCCGCAAAATAGCCGTGATCAAATCGCGCAGGTGGTAACCAAAATCCTGACCCCATGAGCCGAGATGTACACCGGTGAGAATTATCTCTTTGGTATCACCTTGCAGCGCGGCTCGAATATCGGCAAGGACCAGCCCGACCGTGCGGCTGCGGCTCCGTCCGCGCGCAATGGTGGTAATGCAAAAGGTGCAATGGTTATCGCAACCATCCTGCACTTTGATGAAGGCGCGTGTACGATGGTGAAGGCCGGGCATCCGCTGGCGAGCGATCAGCTCCAGATCGAAGGATTCCTGTGGAAGATCTAGAAAATCCGTAACGAGCTGGTCTTTGCGATCATTAGTGACTACTTGCGAGACGGCGGCCAATAGGGCAGCTTCCCGGGGCTGAATGGTGACCCAACAGCCGGTCGCAATTATCTCTTCCACACCGGCACGGGCGATATGACGGATCTTACCGCGTGAGTCGGAGGCGGCCTTCGCCGTGACCGCACAAGTATTGACCACGGCCAGATCGGCACTTTCTGCGTTCGCGATAATCTCATGTCCGGCAGCGCGAAACTGCCGGGCCATGTTTTCGATTTCCGATTGATTTAAACGACAACCGATGGTATCTAAATAGACTTTCATATCAATAAAGATTATCCAATCCGCTTCCCTGGATCAGGGTTTTGTTACTACAAAATTATCGAATACTATATCCACACCGGGTTGGTTGAAGGACCCGGCCAATAACCCAACATCACCGTGCTGCAAAGTTGGATCATGAACGTCTGCCAATTGGGAGCCGTTGACATAGAATGCCAGGTCATCGCCATTACAATCAGCCCGTAAATGGTTGATTGCCATGCCGGTGTTTATTTTAGAGCTGGACTGCATCTCGCTTTGACCGAGCAAGGCCGCGTGGCCATTCGTAAAAATACCCAGCCCATAATAACCGTCGCTGCTGATAATAAAGAAATAATATGCGTTGCCGTCCGAGCGACAGAGCAGGCCGATGCGATTCTCATCAGGGCCGCCTAATTTACCTGCATCCACTTCCATACGAACGTCACTGAAGTCTTTGTGCGGTGTAGACCAGAAATTCGCCTGCAAAGTGTTGACCAGGATGCGATAGCCGCCGCCATCGTAATCCATGATGCCTTGCGCATACTTGGTATGATCCCAACCGGAAGCCGGTGAGGAAAAATCGTCTTTAAACAGTGTTGTCCCGGAGGGGACAGCGGTTGCCGGCATGGTAATTGCCGGTAAAGCACAGGCAAATAACATCAGGGCAAAGAACGGGATCAAACCATAATATAGCGGTCGAGGAACCATTGCACAGATTTTATCATGCCAGCCCCACTTCCAGAATCAATACTTCCCGAGAGAATAATCATAAAATCATGGAAAATATTGCTTTAACAATTGAGCAGCGAGCTGCCCCGATGGACCGTCCGCATCAAGTTGGCGGGCATTATTCAATTCAACGAAGGCCGAGGCTCGATCTCCTTTTCGCAGGTACGTTTCGGCGAGATGGATATGAGCCAGCGCAAGGTCGGGTTCGGCCTTGATCGCTTTGAGCAAATTCTGTTCGGCGTTATAAAGATAACCAGCATTCAAGTAAGACCACCCCAAAGCGTCCAAAACTTGAGGATCATTCGGCGCGATCCCGGCAGCTTTTTGAGCAGCCGGCAAGCCGATCCCCTGGACTTGCACACCGTTGTCGGAGCAAAACATGGCAAGCAATCGCCAATACGTTGCATCGTTCGGCGCGAGGGAGGCCGCCTTTTGA
>Ga0182027_10014041_pt1 | contig 11113 bp, 8 predicted proteins | sample 712E1DmetaG_FD_121300 | JGI IMG/M metagenome (GOLD analysis project Ga0182027, IMG submission 121300) | Permafrost microbial communities from Stordalen Mire, Sweden - 712E1D metaG (Illumina Assembly) | ecosystem: Environmental > Terrestrial > Soil > Wetlands > Permafrost | place: Sweden...
CGTGCATCTGCCGCTGTCCAAGACGCTGGTGGTCCTCACGTTCGTGGTGGGCCTCTTGCCGGTGATTGGCAATCTGATCTCGAACACGGTGGTGGTCGTGGTCGGACTCAGTGTCTCACCCTACGTCGCGTCGGCCGCCTTGATATTTCTGATCGTCATTCACAAGCTGGAGTACTTCCTCAACGCGCGCATCGTGGGCGCGCAAATCAACGCCCGAGCCTGGGAGCTCCTGGCGGCCATGCTACTGATGGAAGCCACCTTCGGTGTCGCCGGCGTCGTGGCGGCGCCCATCTACTACGCGTACATGAAGGACGAGCTGACCGCGCAGGAGTTGGTATGAGTGCATGGTACGCCTCAGGCGCGACACAATGAACCGCGAGGGCATCAACTATCGCTTGGTCGTCGACTCGACACCGGCGCTGGTGTTCAGCGCGCGTTCCGACGGCTATGTCGACTATTTCAACCAGCGCTGGTTCGACACCTTGGGCGTTCCGCAGGCGGCGCTGGAAGGGTGGGGCTGGACAAGTCTCATCCACCCTGACGATCGCGAGGAGCACCTCCGGCGCTGGCACACCGCGATGGGCGATGGCCAGCCGGCCGTGTACCAGTCCCGCGTGGCCGACGCGAAGGGCGAATACCGCTGGATGCTGCACCGGACGGAGCCGCTCTGCGATGAGGCCGGCAACGTCATTCGGTGGTTTGGAACCAGCATCGACATCGAGGACCTGAAGCGCGCCCAGCGCGAGGTCGACGAGCTCAAGGAACAGCTCTACCAGGAGAACATCGCCCTTCGCGAGGAGCTAACCCAGACGTCGATGTTCGAGGAGATCGTCGGGACATCGGCCCCACTCTGCCGTGTCCTCGCGCTGGTGGAGAAGGTGGCGAGCTCGGATTCGACGGTGCTGATCACCGGTGAGACCGGAACCGGAAAAGAGCTGATCGCCCGCGCCATCCACAAGCGATCGCCCCGTGCTGCCCGGCCATTCGTTTCCGTGAACTGCGGCGCCATCGCGCCGTCCCTCGTCACCTCCGAGCTGTTCGGCCACGAAAAGGGAGCTTTCACGGGCGCGATGCAGCGCCGCCTCGGTCGGTTCGAGGTGGCGGACGGGGGAACCATCTTCCTCGATGAGGCGGGCGAGCTGCCTGCGGAGACGCAGATCGCCTTGCTGCGGGTGTTGCAGGAGCGGACGTTCGAGCGGATCGGGGGCACGAAGCAGATCCCCGTCGACGTGCGCATCATCGCGGCCACGAACCGCGACCTCGATAAAGCCATCGCGGACGGTTCGTTCAGGAGGGATCTCTATTACCGACTCAACGTCTTTCCGATTCAGATTCCGCCGCTGCGCGACCGGGCCGAAGACATCCCCCTGCTGGTCGAGTATCTGACGCGTCGGTATGCAACGAAAACGGGGAAGCGAATCGCGAACGTCAGCCGCAAGACCATCGATCTGCTCACGGCCTACGACTGGCCCGGCAACATCCGCGAGCTGCAGAACGTGATCCAGCGGGCTGTGATCCTCTGCGACGAGACCTTGGTGGTCGACGAGTCGTGGCTGGCTCATGGACATGCGCGGTCGACCAGCTCATCGCACATTCTAGGTCGGCCCAGCCTCAGCGAGGAAAAGAAGCTGATCGAGAGCGCGCTGGCCGAGTCGTGCGGTCGCGTCGCAGGGGCGGACGGCGCGGCCGCGAGGCTCGGCATCCCGCGCTCCACCCTCGAATCGAAGATCCGGTCGCTCCACATCGACAAGAATCGATTCCGGACCAAGTAGCCGGGGCGTTCGACAGTAGCCCGGAAACCCTGGAAGGGTTTCCAAACCTCGGCCCCACCCGCCCCGAACCACCCCGCTCGCTTCGCTCGGCCTCGCCGCGATGGTCCGCGCCGAGCAAAGCTCGGCGGCTCCCCACGCGGCGCTGTCGAAGCTCGCCATTTGTCGAGAGTCGCCACCTCGGTACGGCCCGCAGGACCTGCAAAATCGCGCACTTGCCGTTGGCATCGCCTTTGCGATGACAGCACCTCGTAATCCTGGAAAGCTCAACCAAACAACGAGGAGGTAGATCGATGGAACGAATGTTAGTGGTCGTCTTCGACGACGAAGTGAAAGCCTACGAAGGAAAGTCTGCTCTGCGCCAGCTCGAGATCGAGGGCAGCATCACAATCTCCCGGGCCGCGGTGGTCGCCAAGCACGCCGACGGCACGACCAGCGTCAAGCAATACGATGACGTGAACCCCAGCGGCAGTCTGATTGGGACGTCCGTCGGTGCTCTGATTGGGCTACTGGGCGGACCCGTGGGAGTGGCCATCGGTGCCGTCTCCGGACTCACGCTGGGGGCGCTCTCGGACGTCGGCAACGCCAGCATCGGTGAAGACTACGTCGAGGAAGTCTCACGGTCGCTGATCCCCGGCAAGGTCGCAGTGGTCGCCGAGATCGAGGAGGGCTGGACGACCCCGGTCGACACCCGCATGGAGGCCCTGGGTGGAACCGTCATTCGTCGCGCGCTCTGGGAGATACGGGACCAGTTGCGCAAAGATGAGATCGACGGGCTGAAAGCAGATCTCGCGCAGCTCAAGGCGGAGTTCGCGAGTGCCAACGAAAAGCGCCGCACGAAGCTGCGAAGCCGGATCGATCAACTGCAGGCACGGATCGATCAACAGAAAAGGCAAGCACAAGAATCGCTACTAGCGTTTCAGGCGCGCGCAGCCGAGAAGCGAGAGCTCTTCAAGAAGAACGCGTCCGCCGTGGGACAAGCCCTCAAGGAGCTGGTGAAGACCCCACCGGCGTAACCGACCCGGCGCGCGGAACGCTCGTACGCCGAGGTCCGCGCGCCATGGACCGTCGAGAACAAGGAGCACACCATGGAATTCGATGACGTCGTGAACAAGCGTCGGTCGCTACGATCCTTTGCACCGCTCGAAGTGAGCGACAGCCTCGTCAAAGACCTCGCTACCGTGGCAAGTCTGGCCCCGTCCTGCTCGAACAAGCAGCCCTGGCGCTTCGTGTTTGTGCGCAGCCCCGGCATGCTCGAGCGCATGATCGCAACGCTGGCGCCCGGGAATGCGGTGTGGGCCAAGCAGTCCTCGCTGATCGTCGCGGTGTTGTCGAAAGCCGACCTGGACTGCAAGACTCCGGATGGGCGAGAATACTTCCAGTTCGACACGGGGATGGCGTCGGCTTTCCTCATGCTGGCAATGGCAGCGAGAAACCTGGAAACGCACGCCGTAGCTGGTTTCGATCCGCGGGCAGCTCGGCAAGTGTTGGCGCTTCCCGCCGATGCTCAGGTTATCACCTTGATCATCATGGGCAGCCACAGCCAACAGGTCTCCCCCACATTGAAGGACTGGCAAGTGAAAGCCGAAACAGAACGTCCGCCCAGATTGCCGTTCGAGGAGTTCGCGACCATCGTTTAGGACCACAGAAATATGGTGATCCCCAAGGAATTGGTCGAGCTAGCTGACTTGGTCAGGGCTGGCACGACGCCCATGATCACGCCCCGCAATTTGATCACTTGGTTCGGAGCGATCATCATGTGACTTCTCGAATCGGCTCCATCAGAAGCTGCTGGCGAACCCCGTTGCGGACGCGATTCATTAGGCCTTCGAGCCTGGTAAACTCCATGAGGTGATTGCCACGAATCAAGTGAACAGCCGAGCTACCGGCAGGAGTGCGATGCGATGACATCCGACAAATCACTGGAATCCCTGAGGAGCTTGATGGAAGCGCGGGTCTACGAGTGGCGTCAGTCTGAAAAGAAGCGACCGTCCCGACCAGGACCTGTCGTTACGATCAGTCGTGAGCCGGGCTGCCGTGGAGAGTCCTTCGCGGAGAAGGTCGCAGCCGCGCTTGGTCTCCACCTGTACTCTTGGGAGATCGTCGAACAGATAGCCAAGGACGAGCACGTAAGTGTCGAGGTGGTCTCCACGCTCGACGAGAAGACCCGATCAGGACTTGAGGATTGGTTGGCAGAATTCCAATCCAATCGCAACCTCTCCTCCCACGCTTACCTAGAGGATCTGCGGAGAATCACTTTTGCGATCGCCTCGCACGGACGCGCCCTCATTCTGGGCAGAGGCGCCAACTTCCTTCTTCCCGCGGAGAAGCGGATCGCTCTATTTCTCGTGGCCCCGCTTGAGGCGAGGATACGAAACGTCATGGAAGATCGTGGCCTGTCCGAGAAGCGCGCTCGAGAGCACATCGCGAAGGTGGAAAAGGAACATCGCCAACTCGCGAAGAAATACTTCCAGGCGGATCTCCACGATTCCGCTCACTACCACCTGGTCATTAATACGGCTCTCGTCAAGCCGGAAGCCATTGCGAAAGTCCTGAAAGAAATCATAGGTCACGGATCCTGAGGGTTATGGGTTATGGAGCGATGGACTGGGTCGGCGAGATCTCCCAGTTCTGGCCGCACCTGGCGGTGGGCTTCCACTTGTTGGCTTCGCTGCCGGCTTCGGCGCACGCCCTGCTGCACAAACGCGATACCCGCACCGCAACGCTTTGGATTGTCTTCGACCCAACGTCGCAGGGGTCTTGTGTCACCCGCTGCCTCAAAGCGAGCATAACTTACATAATAGAATCGCTATTTTGCAGCGCGCCCGGAGGGAATCGAACCCCCAGCCCTCGGCTTCGAAGGCCGATGCTCTATCCAGTTGAGCTACGGGCGCAAGGAGTCGCAGTGATACCACTGTCGCGCCGGGCAGGAAAGATGAACTCGCGACAGGCGAAATCGGTCGTGGACGTAGAGCCCGCAACGGTGACGGCAACGGCCACTTGGCGCAACTGGCTGCAAGTTTGGGCCAAGACGCCCCAAGGAATGCACCGGACGCCAAAAGGTTGGCAAGTACTGCGCCTTGCGGGAATGATTCTCCCGTGTTAGACGAGCGGCCCACGCCCAGGTAGCTCAACTGGTAGAGCAACGGACTGAAAATCCGTGTGTAGACAGTTCGACTCTGTCCCTGGGCACTGGCAGAGTAAACACCTCCCCTATCGGAGGAAATTCTCGGAGAGCGTCGAAGGAGAAATCCAATGGTTCGCAACGTCATCATCTTTGTTCTCGCCATCGGAGCCGTCACCGGTGGGTACTTCATGGGCCGGAACAACTGGAACATCGGTGGCAGCGCTGCCGCCGCCAGTTTCAAGTGCCCAACCCCTGGCGCCGCGGTCGCCGGCGATGACGTCGAGCGCAAGTGCGTGCCTTTCGAAGGCAAGGCCAAGGGGTCGAGCAAAGCGCAGATCACCATCGTCGAGTTCTCCGACTTCCAGTGTCCGTATTGCAGCCGCGTCCTGCCCACACTGGACAAGCTGATCAAGGACTACCCGGACAAGGTCAGGGTTTTCTTCAAGCACAACCCGCTGCCCTTCCACAGCGATGCGCCGCTGGCGGCCCAGGCCGCCGTGGCCGCCGAGAACCAGGGCAAGTTCTGGCCCATGCACGACAAGCTGTTCGGTAACCAGTCGAACATCAAGCGCCCCGATCTGGAAAAGTACGCCCAGGAAATCGGCCTGGACGTCGAGAAGTTCAAGAAGGACATCGATTCGCCGGCCACCAAGAAGCGCGTGGATGACGACCTGGAGCTGGGCAAGAAGCTGGGCGTGCAGGGCACCCCGAACTTCTTCATCAACGGCCGCCCGGTTCGCGGCGCCGTGCCCTACGAACAGTTCAAGTCGGCGGTGGACGACGAACTCGCCCGCGGCAAGAAGCTTGTGGACAAGGGCGTGTCCTCCAGCAAGGTTTTCGCCGCGCTCATGAAGGGCGAGGGCAAGGGCCTCGGCACCCCGACGCCGCCCGCCGCACCGCCGCACATTCCAATCGGCGCCGAAGTCTACAAGGTCGAGCCCGGAACTGCACCGCAGGTGGGTGGCAAGGAGCCCAAGATCACACTCATCGAGTTTTCCGACTTCCAGTGCCCGTACTGCTCGCGCGCCAAGGGCACCCTGGACGAGCTGCAGAAGATCTACAAGGACGACTTGCAAATCACCTTCCGCCACTACCCGCTACCGTTCCACAACAACGCCATGCCCGCCGCCATTGCGGCCGTGGCCGCGGGCGAGCAGGGCAAGTTCTGGCAGATGCACGACAAGCTTTTCGCCAACCAGCAGGCACTGGCCGCGGCAGATCTCGAGAAGTACGCCTCTGAAATCGGCCTCGACGTGGCCAAGTTCAAGGCCGCCATCGACAATCCAAAGACCAAGGCCGTTGTCGAAGCCGACATGAAGACCGCCAACAACTTCGGCGTGGGCGGCACGCCTTCGTTCTTCATCAACGGTCACTCCTTCAGCGGTGCCTATCCGCTGGAGAGCTTCAAGATGGCCATCGACGACGAAATCAAGAAGGTCGATGCCAAGATCGCCGCTGGGACGCCGCGCGCGGGCCTGTACGCCGCGATCGTCAAGGAAGGTCTCGACAAGGCCGCGCCCAAGAAGGAAGAGGCGCGTCCCGGCGAGCCGCAAGCTGGCGAAGTCTACAAGGCCGAGATCCACGGCGCGCCAATCAAGGGTGCCAAGGACGCGCTGGTGACCATCGTGCAGTTCTCGGATTTCCAGTGCCCGTTCTGCTCGCGTGTCGAGCCTACTATCGATCAGGTTATGAAAGAGTACGCGGGCAAAGTGCGCGTGGCATGGCGGAACATGCCGTTGCCCTTCCACGACAAGGCCAAGCCCGCCGCCATCGCGGCCATGGCCGCCAACGAGCAGGGCAAGTTCTGGCAGATGCACGACACCCTGTTCAAGAACCAGCAGGCGCTCGGCGCAGAGGATCTGCAGAAGTACGCGCAGGAAATTGGCCTGAACATGGCCAAGTTCAAGACCGCGCTTGAGGACAAGAAGATCGCGGCGGCCATCGAAGCCGACTCCGCCGCGGGTGGCAAGATTGGCGCGCGCGGAACGCCGGCCTTCTTTGTCAACGGCCGCTTCCTCTCGGGCGCGCAGCCCTTCGACAGGTTCAAGGCCCTCATCGACGAAGAGCTCAAGAAGGCCGAAGAGCTGGCCAAGAAGGCGGGCGGCAAGGCCAAGGTCTACGACGCCCTCATGAAGACGGCCAAGGCCGAGGTCAACGCTGGCCCAGCCCCGGCAGCTGGCGGCGAACCTGCCCCAGGTCCGGCCAAGAAGGTCGAAGTTGGCAATGCGCCGTCGCGCGGCCCCAAGAACGCGCCCATTACGGTGGTGCTCTTCTCGGACTTCCAGTGTCCGTTCTGCGGCCGTGTCGAGCCGTCGATTGCCGAACTCGAAAAGCTCTATCCCGGCAAGGTGCGCGTGGCGTGGAAGAACTACCCACTTCCGTTCCACAACAATGCCAAGCCCGCGGCCGAGGCCGCCCTGGCCGCGAACGAACAGGGCAAGTTCTGGCAGATGCACGAGATCCTGTTCAAGAACCAGCAGGCCCTGACCGGCCCCGACCTCGAGAAGTACGCCAAGGACATCGGCCTCGACATGGGCAAGTTCAAGGCCGCCATGGATAGCCACAAGTTCGCCGCCCAGGTCGAGAACGACGCCAAGCAGGGCTCGTCCCTCGGCGTCGAGGGAACCCCGGCCGCGTTCGTCAATGGCCAGCTGGTTTCGGGCGCGCAGCCCGTCGACGCCTTCAAGAAGATCGTCGACGCTGAATTGAAGGGCGGCGCCAAGGTCAAGGCCAAGGCCAACTAGCCGAGAGACATTGCCGAAGACCCCGAAGCAGCGAACGCGACAGTTGCTGGCGGCGTGCATCGCGGCTGCCGCAACGGTCGTGGCGGGCGCGCTGCTAATCGAGGGCGCGGCCTCGACGGTGAAATCCGCCGCCGAGGGCGCGTGCGCCGCGCTTCGCCCCAATCCGCTCACGACCACCCTGCGCGCGCTGGTGCCGGAATTCGACCTGCCGGATCTGGCCGGCAAGAAGGTGTCTCTGCGCAGTCTGCTCGGTCGTCCCGTGCTGGTCAGCTTCTTCGCCACCTGGTGCCCGCCCTGTGTCGAGGAAGCCCCGTCGCTGGAAGACCTGGCCCGGCGCCTAGGCGACAAGGCCACCGTGGCCATCGTCAGCGTGGACGAAGATCTGGACGCGCTCAAGAAATTCTACGCCAAGGGATCCCAGGCCCTCGTGGTGCGCGACGAGAGCCGCAAAGTGCCCGCCAGTTTTGGAACCTCCAAATTTCCCGAGTCCTTTCTTCTCGATGGATCGGGCAAGGTCCGCTACGCCTTCATCAACAAGCGCGACTGGTCCATCCCCGAAGCCGCCGCTTGCGTGGCAGGGCTGAAGTAGGGGGCAGCCGGTTCTGCCACTGGCATCATCCCCGAAGCAGTGCTTTGAACCCAGCCTTCGCGAAATGCTCGTCCTTGGTGATCGCATCGCGCAGGCGGCGGGCTTACATCCCTGATCGATGTGTGGATAGGGTTCGCCTGCGCTTCGCCAACCTGTCATCCGGGCTGGAAACCCGCCCGGCGAGCCCGCCATCCGTTCCGCCGACGCCTGTTGACTGCCGGCGCACATCGCACGTAGGTTCTTGCTGAAATGTGTACCATCAACGTCGTGCGGTCCGTCACACCGGTCACTTCTCGCGGCATCGCCCGCTGGGCCAGGCCGTGGTTCTTCGCAGCTTTCGCGCTGCTCCCCGCCAGCCTGCTCGCGTCCACGGCGGTGGCCCAGCCTCAGAATCTGCTCGCGGGCAGGCGACCGATCGCCAGCGACGGGGTGAACCATGCCGAGCGGCTCACCGACGGCATGCTTAGCAACGAAGGCGACGAGTGGTTGACCGATGTGACCTCTCGATTCTCAACCGCGCACTCGTTCGTCGAGTACGACCTTGGCCTGCTCCAGCCCGTGCGCTGCGTGATGGTCCAGGCGGACAACAACGACGTCTACTTCATGGCCGGCTCTATCGATGGGCAGGAATGGCACCAGCTGTGGCGGGTGGGAGCAGAGCCGGGCGCGGGCATGCGCGTGCGCAGCACCAAGCTCAGCGCCACGATTCGCTACCTGCGCCTGTCAGCGACGGGCGGCGACGCGCTCTACAGCGTGGCCGAGATCGCGGCCTATTCCGAATGTCCCGTGCCCTGGCCGGCGGATCTGCCGCGCGCACACGGCGTTCCCGTGGGTGACGCACTGGACGTCAAGGTTCTGGCTTTCGGCATCCTGGCCGGCATCTTCGTGCTCGTGCACCGCCGAAAGGCAGCGAGCGTGCAATACGTGTTGCTCTTGCCCGTGCTCGGCTCGCTGTGGATGATGATCGCCGAGCTCGTCAACCTCTATCCCTTCTTCAATCAAGAGCCGCCCCTGCGCGCGCTGGTGGCCGGGCTGGCCGCTCTGGTGGTGATCAAAGAGGCGTTTCTATCGAAGCGCTGGGAGCCTCATCGCGCGGTTTCGATCGCCACGCTCGCGTTTTGCGCCTTCACTGCCTTCGGCACTTACTACCACTTCGGTATGCCGCAGTTCTTCGACCAGGCCAAGGGCCGCCGCACCCTGGTGCACACCTGGGACATGCGCCACTACTACCCGGTGGCCAAGTACTTCCGCGAGCTGCGCTTCGACGGTCTGTACCTCGCCAGCCTGGCGGCCTACATCGACAACAATCCGGGCTTTTCCGACGCACAACTTGCCCAGGTTCGCTTGCGCGATCTGCGCGACGCCGAGATCCGCACCGGAACCGAGGTGGCGCCCGAGCTGCCCAAGATCCGCGCGCGCTTTTCGCCCGAGCGCTGGGAAGAGTTCAAGCAGGACATGAAATATTTCGGGGACACCATGGGCGGCCCCGACTACCTCGGCAGTATGCAGGACCATGGTGGCAACGCGACGCCGGTGTGGATCCTGCCTGCGTACTTCATCTTCAAGTATTTTCCGGCGAGCGAGACCATCATTTCGCTGGCCGGCCTCATCGATCCGGTTTTGGTTCTGTTCTTCTTCTTCGTCATGTGGCGCACCTTCGGCTTGCGCGTGATGCTGTATGTGGCGGTGATTTGGGGCGCGTCAGACTTTTACAATTTCGGTTCCAACCTGATGGGGTCAACGTTGCGCCAAGATTGGCTGGTCGCGCTTGGGCTGGGCGCCTGCGCCCTCAAGAAAGAGCGGTGGGCCTTGGGCGGCGTGCTCATGGCCTACGGCGGACTCATCCGCGCCTTCCCAGCCATGGCGACGTTCTTCTTCCTGGTGCCCATGGCGTGGTTCGCTTTCGACACCTGGTGGGCGCGGCGCAAGCTGCCCACGCGCGCCGAATGGCGCAAGAACCAGCGTCCGGCCTTGCGCGCGTTTGTCGGCGCCGCGGCCTGCGTGGTTGTGCTGGTGGTCGCGACCTCGGCGCTTTTCGGATTCAAGGGTTCGTGGGTTGCGTGGAAAGAGAAGATCGAAATCCACGCCACGGGACCCAGCACCAACAACGTCGGTCTTCGCAACGTGTTGGCTTTCAGCCCGGACTATTCGGCCAAGAGCCTCTCCGAACATCGCGTGGCCGGTCCGATGGGCGACTGGGGCACAGCCCAGCGCATGACCTTCGCTGCGCGCCGGCCCCTGTTCTACGCCATCCTGCTGATTGCAACCGCGCTGGGCCTCTTGGCTTGCCGTGGCCGCCGCTTGGAGGAAGCCGCACTCATTGGCCTGCTACTCATTCCGTTCTATTTCTACCCGTCGAATTACTACTGCCACTTCGTGTTCTTGATACCCATGGCCGTGGTCGGGCCCAGGCTCGATCGCGAACGCACCTTTGCCATCGTGTTTATCGTTTTGGCCGCCATGTGCATCGGACAATATTTCACCTTGGCCGAGGGCTGGACCGATCTGCGCTACACCTACCAAAGTTTCCTGTTGCTCATCGGCTTCGGCATCATCCTCGCCCACCTGGCCTGGGAATCGCTGAAGCTAGCGCCCTTCACAAAGCGAAGCGCGGCCGCAGCTGAGTAAGGCGCGCTTAGGCCGGATTCGGATTTTTTCACCACAGAGGGCGCAGAGGGCGCAGAGTCGGAAGAGAACGAAAGGGTTTCCGGATTGCAGATCCGAACCCTTCCTACTTCTGTACCCTCCGCGCTCCATGCGTCTCTGTGGTGAATCTCATTCTCACGGCCTTTCGAGATCAGCCAGGATCTGTTTGACGGTCATGGCCGCGGGTTTGCCCCGCGGGGTGTAGCTGGTGGTGCCTGGGCCGCCGTAGCCGTACCAG
>Ga0182027_10014043_pt1 | contig 11112 bp, 8 predicted proteins | sample 712E1DmetaG_FD_121300 | JGI IMG/M metagenome (GOLD analysis project Ga0182027, IMG submission 121300) | Permafrost microbial communities from Stordalen Mire, Sweden - 712E1D metaG (Illumina Assembly) | ecosystem: Environmental > Terrestrial > Soil > Wetlands > Permafrost | place: Sweden...
CGGTCTGAATGATTTCCCGGTGCAGGATCGTCCGCCGGTGACAGCGTCGTTTCTATTCTTCCACGGCATGGTGGCGATTGGTTTTGCGCTCATTGGTGTTGCCGCGCTGGGTTGTTTTTATTTGTGGCGCAAGACGTTGTTTCAAAAGCGCTGGATGCTCTGGATTCTCGTTTTCTCCGCGCTCGGTCCGCAAATCGCCAATCAGCTCGGTTGGTTCGCGGCGGAAGTTGGACGGCAACCGTGGATTGTTTATGGAATGCTGCGCACGTCGGAAGGCCTGTCGGCGGTGGTGAAGGCGAACGTTGTGCTGACGTTGCTGATTTTATTCACGGTGATTTATTTTCTGCTGTTCGCCGTTTTCATTTATTTGCTCAAAGATAAAATCCAGCACGGCCCGGATGATGCCGATCTGACGCCTGCCGGCAAGCTGGCCATGCCAACAAAAAAATAAACCAACCACGAATGGACACTAATAGACACGAATTTGGAAAAAAACTGACGCGAATTGGTGTGAGTTCAAAATTCATCTATGTTGTTTCGTTGGATTTGCAGCTGAATCCTTCGTGTTTATTCGTGGTTCTCTTTTTACCTCATGAATTTTGATCTGAATACAATCTGGTTCATTCTCGTCGGCGTGCTGTTCACCGGCTACGTGATGCTCGACGGTTTTGATCTTGGCATCGGCGCGCTGCATTTGTTCACCAAAGATGACGCTGAACGCCGCACGCTGCTCAACGCCATCGGCCCGGTCTGGGATGGCAATGAAGTCTGGCTCGTGACGGGTGGCGGCGCGTTGTTCGCTGCATTTCCGAACGTGTATGCGACCGTGTTCTCCGGTTTTTATCTCGCGTTCATCTTGTTGCTCGTGTCGCTGATTTTCCGCGCCGTCTCCATTGAATTTCGCAGCAAGCAACCGATGTGCTGGTGGCGGCAGACGTGGGACATTGGCTTTTCCGCCGGCAGTTTGCTGGCGAGCCTGCTCTTTGGCGTCGCGCTCGGCAACATTGCGTGGGGCATTCCGATTGATGAACGCGGCGAGTTCGCGGGGACATTCTTCGGTTTGCTGAAACCTTATCCGCTTCTGGTTGGCGTCACGACCGTCGTGTTGTTTATGATGCACGGTGCGATTTATGGCGCATTAAAAACCGAGGGTATGTTGCATGATAAATTACGCAGATGGGCCATGCGAAGCATCCTATTCTTTGTGATTTGTGCCGCGGCTATAACGGTGGCCACGCTGCTTTGCGTGCCGCATATGACCGAACACGTGCGCACACATCCATGGCTCTTTGTCGTCGTGCTGGCGAACCTGCTGGCCATTGCCAATATCCCGCGCGAATTTCATCACGGACGTGACTGGCGGGCGTTTTTGTCATCGTGCGTTGCGATGATCACCTTGATGGCGTTGTTCGGCCTGAACATGTATCCAAACCTCGTTTACAGCCTGCCGAATCCTGAAAACAGCCTGAATATTTACAATGCCGCCTCGTCGTCGAAAACGCTGGGCATCATGCTTGTCATCGCGTGCATTGGCATGCCCTTGGTCATTGCTTACACGGTGAGCATCTATTGGATTTTCCGCGGCAAGGTGAAAATGGACAAGACGAGCTACTAAAACTTTTTCCGCAGATTACGCAGATGTCGCAGATTAAGATTGTGGCGGCTTAGGCGTTCCGAAATTCCGCAAGGAACGCCAGAAATTGGCAAATCCTTGTGCTCCGAAAAACAGCCATAATCCAAGCGCAGCTTTTAAGAGCGTTCCAACAGCATATTCAATTAGATATGGGCTGTTATGGACTAAATCAGCGTTCCGCGAATTTTCAGGCGACAACGAATGCAATAAGTTAAAAATGCTGCTGAATAGTTGAGGTAAAGTGCCGGCGAATATCAAAATGCCGGAGACGGCAAATGCGAGCATCTGAACTTGTTCAAACGAGACCGCCGAAATATTTCCGTCACTCGCATTATTTGGAATCAGTTTTTCGCTCCACGGAACAGAACGGGTAATCAGTAAAACGCCAATGACAATTGGTAAAATCAAAAACAAGGCGGCCAAAATCGCCATCGAAATAGAACCGCTAACACCGTTTAATGCGGAGAAAATTACGCTGGTGAATATGGACGCTGCGGGAATGACTTGGACAAGACAATAAATTCCAAGCAGTCGTAGGACGAGTGTCGCCAGTTGATTCGGTTTCATCGGATTTCCTATTTCTGATTTATTCGCAGATTACACAAATGCCGCGGATAAAAACAGAGAAGAAATCTGCGTAAATCGGCGAAATCCGCGGATTAGATCACCTGTGTTTCTCCTTTGCCCCTCACTACTTCGCCGATCAACCATGCCTTGTGCTTCTGGGTGCGGATGAGTTTCAGGATCGCATCCACCTTATTGGCCGATACGATGGCCACCATGCCGATGCCCATGTTGAAGACTTGATAAAGCTCGGCTTCCGGCACGCCACCGCGTTCAGTAATGAGCTGGAAAATCGGCAAGACGTCCCATGAGCCTTTACGGATGATGACATCGCAATTCTTCGGCAGCACGCGCGGTATATTGTCCACAAACCCGCCACCGGTGATGTGAGCGAAAGCCTTTACGATTGGCGATTGCGGATTGCGGATTGCGGATTGATTAAAACGTTTAAGCAAAGCCTGCACCAATGGGCCGTAACTGACATGAACTTTCAGCAACTCACTGCCAATGGTGTTTTTCAATTTCGGTACGTAACTCGTTGGCTTGAGTTTGAGTCGCTCAAAGAAAATTTTGCGGGCGAGGGAATAGCCATTCGTGTGCAAGCCGCTCGATGCGATGCCGATGACTGCGTCGCCGCATTTCACGGTTTTTGGGCCATTGAGCATCCGTGATTTTTCCACCACGCCGACAATCGTGCCGCTGACATCATATTCGCCCGCCTGGTAAAAACCCGGCATCTGTGCCGTTTCGCCGCCGATGAGAGTGCAATTGTTTTCCGCGCATGCCTTTGCAAAACCTTTGATGATGTCCTTGAACGCGCGCGATTCCAATTTTCCCGTGCCGAGGTAATCGAGGAAGAAAAGCGGCTCGGCGCCCAGCACAGCGATGTCATTGACACAATGATTCACGAGGTCGGCGCCGATGGTGTCGTGCCTGTCCATCGCAAATGCGATTTTCAACTTCGTGCCGACGCCGTCCACGGACGACACGAGTACTGGCTCGCGATATTTTTTCACGTCGAGCGCGAACAAGCCGCCGAAGCCGCCGACCTTGCCGAGCACCTCGCGGCGATGCGTGGCGGCAAGCAATTGCGGCAGTGTCGCCTTGACCTTGTTGCCCAAATCGATATCCACACCCGCGCGGGCGTAAGCTTTTTGTTTCATGCGCATGGGAATTAAACCCGCAAAATGGCAAACGGGCGAGAAAATTTCATGCGGAGGATGCGAACGGAAGATTTCAAATGCGCAGTAGCAAAAGAGAACTGAAATAAAACACAACTGCCCGGATTATTCCGGCACCGGAACTCCCAGCGCCTGCAATTCCCGTTTGGCTTCTGGATAGTCGGGTTTAAGTCGCAACGCTTCTTTGAGTTGTACGACTGCCTCCTCGCGGCGTCCAGTTTGCACCAGGATGCAACCCAGAATAAAGCGTGTTTCGGGGTTGTCGGGATTGAGGCGCAACGCCTGCTGATAGTAAAGGCTTGCTTCCGCGTATCGTTTATTGGCGGCCAACACCCAACCGAGGTTGTTCAAGGCTTCAGTAAAATTTGGATTGAGTTTGAGCGCTTGACGGTAGTGCTCGATCGCTTCCTCCACCTTGCCTTGAGCGATCAGAGCATTGCCCAGGTTATTGTGGGCTTCGGCATTGTCGGGTGCCAGGTGCAAAGCTTGATCGTAATGCCGGATCGCTTCAGTGGTTCTCCCCATCGTATACAGAACTGCTCCGAGATTGTTGTGGGCGTCGGTGTAATCGGGCACCAATCGCAATGCGGCCTCATAATACCTGATGGCCTCGGGATATTTCTTCTGACGAGTCAATGCCGATCCCATATTGTTCAGGGTGTTGGCATTGTCGGGGTTGAGCCGCAACGCTTGCTGGTAGTTCGTGATGGCTTCATCAAAAAGCCCCCGACGATAGAAGTAATAGCCGATATTGTCGTAAGCGGGGATGTTGTTTTCGGTCACTGCAATCGCATGGCGAAATAAGGTTTCACTGTTCTGCCAATATCCCAATTGATGCCGGGTCAACATTGAGCAAACACCCAGAACCAGCACACCCGCGGTGCCTGCCGCCAGCTTTGGCAAGCGCCACCTTGTAACCACCTTTTCCGCCCCCCACGATAGGATGATAAATATTCCGATCAGTGGCACGTAACTATAACGGTCAGCCATTGACTGAACGCCAACCTGGACCAGACCGATAACCGGGACCAAGGTTCCAAGAAACCAGAGCCAGCCGGTAAGGACAAAAGGCAGCTTGCGAACGAACCAAAGCGTGGCGACAGTCACCCCCACAAGAAGCACCACGTCCACCACCACCTCGAGGAGCGGCCACTGCGTCGGATACGGATAAGGCAGCGCCAGATTGCCCGGCCAAAAAATCTTCTCCAGATACCGTGCATAGGAAACAAAGGCATTGATAATGCGCATGCCGAACGGGAAGGTTTTCAGGAAAATGATCGCTTGGGATTGCGCGAACAAAGTAACCACGCAGAAAATCCCGCTGCACAGAAAAAACGGAATCTTCTCCCAAATCAAACCTAAGAGAGTTGATCGTTGAGAGTTGCCGATTGATGATGTTCCGGCATCGGCTGCCCCGCTTGACACCTGACACCTGACACCCGGCACTCGGCCCAAAGGCCAGTAATCCAGAAGCAACAGCACGAACGGGAGGGTCACCAACATGGGTTTGGTCATCAACCCCAACACAAAGAACAGCAGCGCCCAGCCGTACCAGACTTTGGACTTTGGACCTTGGACTTTGGATTCCTCCACATACCGCCCGTAAGCCCAGAGCGTCAACAGCCAAAACATCGTGCTCAATACATCTTTGCGCTCGGAGATCCAGGCGACCGATTCAACGTGCAGTGGGTGCAACGCAAACAGGGCGGCTACAAATGCGCTTCGCCATTGCGCACCGGTCAACCCTCTCAATACCAGAAAAAGCAGGACGGCGTTAACCACATGAAACAGCAAATTCACCATATGTGGGCCTGCGGGAGTGATTCCAAATAAGCTCACATCCAGCATGTGTGACAGCCAGGTCAGCGGATGCCAGTTGGCGGCATCGAACGTGGTGAATGCCCAAACCACACCGTTGATCGTCAAGCCTTGCTGAACATGCAGATTGGATGTGACATATTCGGGATCATCGTAATTGATGAAGTCGTAATTTCCGACGGGTGAAAATACAACCAGAGTTGCCAGGGCCAATAGAAGACATATCAACATCGGGTGGGGCACTTTGGCCGCCAACTCCGTTTCCGGGCTGGCTGGTTGTTGGACCATTGGTTCCGTCGATTTTGACATACGCGCCATTCACCCGATGCTCTCGTGGTCGGCGTTTCCCAGAATAATCGAGAGTTGCATACAGCCGCATCAAAAAACCGTTGCTCGCGTCGGGCACTGGTAGTCGGAGTTTGAACATTGGCCGGTCGGAAATTCTCACTCTACGATTGACGCTCTTGCCAACTTCTTCGCAGAATCAGCCTTTGCCTGTGGGTGATGCAAAGCTGCCGCTCACTGGTTTTGTTTGAAACAGGAGTTGAACTTATGAAATTAGACGCGCTTTATTCCGAACTGACACTGAAAACCAAAGCCAAACTTGCGCTGGTTGTGCTCGACGGCCTCGGCGACATCGCGACGAAGGAAAATAATAATCTCACGCCGCTCGAAGCCGCTGTCACGCCGAACCTGGATGCGCTGGCAAAAGACTCGGCGCAGGGCCGCATGATTCCCATTGCGCCCGGCATCACGCCTGGCAGCGGACCCGGACATCTCGGCTTGTTCGGCTACGACCCGCTGGAATTCCAGGTTGGACGCGGCGTGATTGAAGCGCTCGGCCTGGGCATGGAACTTAGACCCGGCGATGTTTGCGCCCGTGCCAACTTCGCCACGCTCGATGCAAAGGGCATTGTCACTGACCGCCGTGCGGGACGCATTCCCACCGAAACGTGCGAGAAACTTTGCGCCATGCTTTCCGCAAAAGTGAAACGGCTTGGCGACACGGAAATCATCATCAAGGCCGGCAAGGAGCATCGTTTCGTTGTCGTCTTTCGCGGCAGTGGGCTTCAAGGTCCGCTTACGGACGCCGACCCCAATCGCGAGGGTTTTCCCATTCCGGTGGTTCATCCGCGTGACGAAAACAATGTCGGCCAGAAAAAGATGGCCGGGTTGATCGCTGATTTTTACAAGATGGCGTTGCCCATCATCGCGAGGGAAAAACCGGCAAACGGTTTTCTCATGCGCGGCATCGCGCATAAGCCGCACATACCGCTGTTCGAGGAACGCTACAAATTGAAACCCGCGTGTCTGGCGGTTTATCCAATGTACAAAGGCCTTGCGCAACTCGTTGGCATGAAAAAAATCGAAGGGCCGGCGACCATTGCGGAACAATTCGAGCGGTATCTCAAGGAGTACAACAACTTCGATTTCTTCTTCATCCACTACAAATACACGGATAAATACGGCGAAGACGGCAATTTTACGGCGAAGAAAAAGGCCATTGAAGATTTTGACGCCGCGCTGCCGATTTTACTGAAGAAAAAACCGGATGTGATTGCCATCACCGGCGACCATTCAACGCCCGCGGCTGTCAAGGGACACTCCTGGCATCCGCAGCCGGTGCTGCTGAATGCGCCATGGAGCGGTACGGACAAGCTCGACCGTTTTACCGAAACCGGCGCGAATCTCGGCTCGCTGGGTGTGTTTAAGGCAAAGTATTTAATCCGCCTCATGCAGGCCAACGCGCGGATGTTCGACAAGTTCGGGGCCTGATTTTGATTTTGTAGGAGCCGAGGTGACGAGACTCAAATATTTTTATAGTGAGACTCCTTGCGTCGTCTCCTACACTTTTGAGCAATGAATTTGCCGAACAAATTGACAGTCTCGCGTTTCGCGCTGACGGCGCTTTTCGTTTGGGCGCTGTTCTCGCCGATTCCATTGAACGACACACTGGCGCTGTTTTTTTTCGCCGCGGCAAGTTTCACCGATTTTTGGGACGGTCACATCGCGCGGCAGCATGGTCTCGTTACCAACTTCGGCATTTTGATGGACCCGCTGGCGGACAAAATCATGACTTGCTCCGCGTTCATCGCTTTTGTGGAGAGCAGCCATTCAAACCCGAACGCACCGGTCAAGGTTGCGGCGTGGATGGTCATCATTATCGTGGCGCGTGAACTGGCAATCACTGGCTTGCGATTGTTGGCGGCGTCCAAAAGCATCGTGCTGGCCGCTGAAAAATTTGGCAAACACAAGACCATCTCCCAAATCGTAGCCATCATTGCGTTGCTGGTGGTAGACGCCTGTGATGAATGGCCGGTCTGGCTGCAGAAACTTTTTCTTTTTCACGGGTGGGGACCGATATTCTCCGAAATCGCCCTTTGGGTGACGGTGGTGCTGACCGCTTCGTCCGGTGTTCTCTATTTGTGGCGCAACCGTGTGCTTTATTTAAGCGATATGTAAAGAGTAGGAGCCGACGTGAGGAGGCTCACTTTTTAATTCCGACTTCAAGATTCGACATTCCAAATTTAAAATGAGTCTCGTTACCTTGGCTCCTACAAAATCAGCGATGGGGTGCTAGCGGCAGCGTTTCGCTTGAGCCACTCGATTGATAAACAGCCGGTTGCAAACCGGCAGCCGAATCCGTGTGCGAACGATGTCGCCAAGTCATGCTGATGAGGAAAATAATCAACAAAACAACCAACGCAGCGCCACCAATCAACCCTATCCGCCAGTTGAGTTTGGAAAGCAAAAATGTGACATGGTCAAGCGGCGTGTTGGATTCTTCCATCAGCGGAGGCGGTTCCTTGAATTTCTCCGTTTGCCCCAACTCGGCATTGAGCGCGGCCATGATGGCTGGCACATCGAGTTTGAGCAGCATGGCGCAATTTTTCACCGAGCCGCGAATGTAAACCGGCGCCGAAAACACCTCAAAATTTCCCTCTTCCAGCGCGCGGATGAGGTCGGTGCGGATTTTGGTGGTCTCCGCGACCTGATAAACCGTCAGGTTCCTGGCCTCGCGAGCGGAGCGGAGTTGTTCGGCGACCGTGGACATTTCCCCTTATTTAGCGCATTTGACGCGCGATTGGCAATCATGGAAATGAGATGTTGGCAAGTCTGAACAAAAACTTTTCCCGACCACTACTCCGATGACCGAGCCGATGATCGCCCCGGCAGTGAAATCCGAGAACCAATGGATGGTCATGGAGACACCCATGCCGACGTAGAAAGCGTAGAGGAGTGCCGCAAAACCCAGCCACCGTTGTTTCGGACAGAGCATGAACACCGTCACGGCCGTGGCGAAAGCGATGGTGGCATGCGATGACGGCCAGCCCCAGAAAACTCCGCCACGCAGCCAGCCGAATTGGAAGACATGGCTGATGTCCGCGCCGGCGACGTGTGCAGGATGAACGCGACCCGTAACCGCTTTGTATACGGAAGAGACAAACAAACCGAGGAGTTCAGCCTGACCGATGGCCCAGCCGGTCAAAATGGCCCTGGCATTTCTGGCAATGATGCCGACAGCAAAAAGAGTCAATGGCAAGGCGAGAGGTAGCAGCCCGCCAATTCCGACAGCGGGCCACATCCATGAACGAAACGCCGGATTGCGGGTGGCGAGGTAATAACGCCAGTCGAAGCCGGACATGACGAGGACGAAAGTGAGAACGATGGCAATGACATGCCAAAGGATCATCCAACCTTTGAAGCAGCCGATGAGGTTTTGTGGCAGTGTCGCAAAAAACTGTTTCATGCAGTATCCGGTGAAATAAAACCACCAAGGTACAAAGTCACAAAGGATTTTTACTTTCGTGCCTTTGTGTCTTTGTGGTGAAAATCAGACAGCTTCCTGTCCACCGCCATCCATTCCCGTGCCGTCCAGATCAATCAAAATATCGCGCGGTTCGGCGCCTTTGCTCGGCCCGACGATGCCGCGATTCTCCAATTCATCCATGATCCGCGCGGCGCGGGTATAGCCAAGCCGCAACCGCCGTTGCATCAACGAGACGCTCGCCTTTTGTTCACTGCGAATCACTTCGATGCATTGCTGGATGATTTCCTCGTCTTCGTCTATGCCGCTTTCGTTCCCGAAATTGGCGGCCGGTTGGGAAAGTTGCCGGTGAATCTCCACGTCGTAGTTCGGTTTGCCTTGTTTGGCGATGAACCCGACGATGCTGTTGATTTCTTGATCGGTGATGAGGGCACCCTGCGCGCGGATCAGTTTCGCCGAGCCGGGCGGCAAATAAAGCATGTCGCCCTTGCCGAGCAATTTGTCCGCACCCATGGCGTCGAGAATCGTGCGCGAGTCCACCCGTGACGCGCACTGGAAGGCGATGCGCGCGGTGATGTTGGCTTTAATGACGCCGGTGATGACGTCCACGCTCGGCCGCTGCGTTGCCACGATGCAATGAATGCCTGCCGCGCGCGCCATTTGCGTGATGCGCGCGATGGCCATTTCCACATCCGCCGGCGCGACAAGCATGAGGTCCGCCAATTCATCAATGATGACCACGATGTAGCTCAACTTTTCGGGAATGACGATGTCGTCTTCGCGTGGCACAACGATTTCCTCGTCCACTTCGACCGCAAAGCCTTCCGCGCCCGGCTCGACTTTTTCCTTGCGTGACGTGAGCGGCAGTTCGGGTTCGGTTTCCGGCAACGGTTTGTTTTTTGGGCGTGAATTAAACGAGTTGATGTTGCGGACGCCGACTTTCGCGAAAATTTGGTAGCGCTTCTCCATTTCGTTGACGACCCAGCGCAGGGCGAGAATGACTTTCTTTGGGTCAGTCACGACCGGCACGACAAGATGCGGCAGCGCGTTGTAATGCTGCAGTTCGACGACCTTCGGGTCAATCATCACAAAACGAAGCTGGTCGGGCGAAAAACGGTAGAGCAGGGAGGTGATGATGGCATTGATGCAAACGGATTTGCCCGAACCGGTGCTGCCGGCGATGAGCAGGTGCGGCATTTCAGCAAGGTCCACCACGATGGGATGACCATAGACATCCTTGCCGAGTATAATGGGGATTTTTGCCCGGGTGTTCCGCCATTCCTCGGATTCGAATATGTCGCGCACGATGACCACCGTCTTGACCGGGTTCGGCACTTCGATGCCGACGGAACTTTTCCCGGGTACAGGCGCAAGGATGTGGACGCGCTCGGCTTTGACTGCGGCGGCGATGTTGTTGTTGAGCGCGGTGATTTTTTCAAGTCTCACGCCCGGCGCCGGATGGAATTCATAGCGCGTGATGGTCGGGCCTTTGGTGATGTCGCCGAGTGAAACCTCAATGTCGAACTGCGCCAGCGTCTGTTGCATGAGCCGCGCGTTGGCCATCAATTCCTCCTTCGACTCGGTCGGTTTGACGGTCATGTCCGGGTATTGCAGAAAATCCAGCGGTGGCAACTGGTAATTGCCGATAATGGGCGTCGCTGCGACCGCGAGGGGCTTGTTTCTTTTTGGTGCAGTCCTGGTTTTGGAAGCGGGCGCGATGTGAACCTTTGGCTCCTGTTTTTCGTCGCTGGATTTTTCGGATTCAGCCTTTTCTGTCGCGATATTTTTCGTTTCAGAAGACTCGCCCGTTTTTTTACCAAGAATTTCCTCGGTGGTGGTGGCAGCGACTTCACGCGCCGGAACGGCTTCGCCTTCGCCGGCGAGTGCGGATTCCTTGGGCGGTTCCGCAGGCGCGGTTTTTTTGCCCCGTGCCGGTTTGGCTTGTGGCACGCTCAAATCACGGACAGTGGGTTCGGGCACCGGTTGCAAATCCGCGCCCAGACCGGAACGCGCGACTTCCTCCTGTAATTGCCTGGCCTGCCTTTCAAGTTCGCGCGCGCGGCGTTCAAGTGCAATTTCATCGGCGGATCTGGGCTCAACAACTTCGGCAGACTCTTCATTATTGAGGAAACTGCGAATCCAGATGC
>Ga0182027_10014044_pt1 | contig 11112 bp, 10 predicted proteins | sample 712E1DmetaG_FD_121300 | JGI IMG/M metagenome (GOLD analysis project Ga0182027, IMG submission 121300) | Permafrost microbial communities from Stordalen Mire, Sweden - 712E1D metaG (Illumina Assembly) | ecosystem: Environmental > Terrestrial > Soil > Wetlands > Permafrost | place: Sweden...
GCTTATAGCCGGCGAGCCTCGATCAGGCACACGCAGTTGGAGCCATCTTGCGTCGGCAGCCAGCGGAGCTTCAGGCGGCCGAACGCGGCCTCCATCGCGGCGTGCAACCCGCCGACCTCGATCAGCAGCAGGCCGTCGTCGGTCAGACGGTCGGGCGCCTGGGCGAGGAGCCGGCGGATGACCGCGAGTCCGTCCTTGCCCCCATCGAGCGCAAGGCGCGGCTCTTTCCGGAACTCGGGCGACAGGGTCTTCATCCGGGCGGAGGGCTCGTAGGGCGGGTTGCAGACAATGACTTCGTAGCGGGCCGGTGGCACGCCGGCAAAGACATCGCTGCGGTGCAAGAGCACGCGGCCGGCCAGTCCGTGTTCGCGCACATTGATTTTCGCCACCGCGAGCGCCTCCGGTGCGAGATCGATCGCGTCGACCCGGGCATCGGGAAACTGGTGCGCCAACAGGATGGCCAGGCATCCCGAGCCGGTGCAGACATCGGCCGCGCGGGCGACGGCCGTCGATTTCTTCAACCAACGATCGAGCTGGGGAATGACTTCGATAAAATAGCTGCGCGGGATGATCACCCGTTCGTCGACGTAGAAGCGGTGTTCACCGAGGAAGGCCTCGTGGGTCAGATAGGCCGCCGGCACGCGGTCGAGGATCCGTCGCCGGAAGATGCGGGATACCGCGGAACGCTCCGCGGCGGCGAGCGGGCGAGCGAGCACCGCGGCGCCACTGTCGAGCGGCAGGCCGAGCGCACGCAGCAAGAGGTAGAGCGCCTCGTCGTGCGCGGTGGTCGCCACCTGGCCGAGGGCGAGGTCGTGGCGCGCGTACTCGGCCTCCGCAAACGCGAGCCATTCGCCCAGTGAGGAGCAACCGCGGCCAAAGTGAATCTCACGCGAAGCAGACGCAAAGCCGCGAAGTGAGGATGCCGCTTTGAAGGTCGAGCCCGTCGTGTCCCTGCTGCCAGTCTTTCTGGGAGCGCGGGCCGTGGTCGCGCCCTCGGAATCGTTGCACCTTGGCGGCTTTGCGCGGGCCATTTCCGACCGATTCTCCGGACTCATGCTGTTGAACCTGTAGGGCGGGGTCGCCGGACCCCGCTTCGTCTTCGGAGGAATGGCGGGGTCCGGCGACCCGGCCCTACAACCTTTCGATGACGGCACGATCATTCGATAAGCAAGTCCAACCGCATGATCCCGGATTATCGTTTCGCTTCGTCATCCACCAGCACGTGCTCGTGGTTGAAGAGGTGATCCGGGCAGTAGCACTGGTTGCCGGCGCACTTCGAGCAGTAGCGGAAATCCATCCTGGGATCGCTGAGATCGGTCTTGCCGCACACGCGACAGCGATGGCGATGCTCCCGCTCGTCCGCGCCGGCGGCGAAGACCTTGGCCTGATGCGTCATGCGCCGGCGGCCCGTGCGGATCTGGCTGACGATGTCACCGGCAAAAAAGAGGAGGAAGTTGCCGGTGGCGGCGAGCACGGCGAGCCGGGCGGACCACGGCCCGACCACGAGAACGTACCCATAGCCAAGCCACTGGAGCAGGGCCAGCCACTTGATCTTCACCGGCAGGATGAAGAAGAGCATCATCACAAAGTCGGGATTGAGGTAGGCGAAGGCCAGGAAGACACTGCCCGCCAGAAACAGATTCGAGGCATAGGCGAACGGAGTAATGAACGCCGCGGCGATGGTGAGCAGCCAGCCGACGCCGAGAAAAATGTTGTAGCGGAAAGCGCCCCAATTCTGCTCAAGCGCTGTTCCCATCAGGTAGAACAGGTACCAAGCAAATGCGATGAAGACCGGATGGGCATTGGGCGGGACCAAGACGAAGGTGGCGAGCCGCCAGACTTCCCCCGCCACCACGGCCACGGGGAGCAGGGCAATATGTCCGAGGTCGAACCCGGTCATCAGCGCGAGGCCCCAGAAAAAAACCTGCCCGACGATCAGGTAGAGCGAGAGGTTCGGAATCGCCAGACGGCCGAACAGGTGTTCAAGCTTGGGGAGATAGGACATGAGGAGGAACGCGCCGGAGTCGCGGGCGGTGGTCCCGCTACTGCCTTTTGCGCTCCTTACTTCTCAGCGTTTGCCGGAAGCTGGTCGAGCAGCTTTTGTTTTTGGGTGCTCAACGACTCGGTGGTTATCATGACCAGCAAGAGCCGGGCGTGATCGAACTTCTTCTGTTTGATCAAGATATTGGCGGCCTGGAGGCGGATGGTCTCCTTTTCGAGTCCAGGTCCGCACTGGTCTTCCAGCGCGCCCCATACTTTGAGCGCCTCATCCCAATTTGGCTCTGCGAGATCGTAGAACGACTGGGCATAGCGATAGGCGAAGGCGATATTCTTCGGCGCCAGCTCGGCCGCGCGACGGAAGGCCTCCTGCATGGTCCGGTCGATCTGGGCGCGGGTCCACTGGCCGCTCTTCAAAAAATCGTCGCGTGCGTCCGTCAGCAACTTGCCCAGCTGGTAATGGTAGAGCGGCTCGTCCGGCGCCAGGCGGGTGGCCGAGAGGAAATAACTCGCGGCCTCGATCGGTTCGCCTTCCTCGGCCAGATAGTTGCCGAGCTGGTTCTTGACGATCGGGATGTCCGGATCGATCTGATTGGCCTTGAGCAGAATCGCCGCCGATTCCCGGCGCATCCCTACTTTGCCCAGCAGCAAGCCATAGGGGACATAACCGGGGGCGAAACGAGGAAACACGCGGAGGAAGGCATCGTAATCGAAAATCAGGTTTTGGATGTCGCGCATAACGTTGTCTTGATCGACATCATCTTTCCCGAGCTCGGCCAGCAGAGTGTCCTGGCGCGCCACGAGTTCTTTCAGCTTCGGGGTGGCCCGCGCGGCGATCTCGGCCCGCACGGCATCATCTTCTGGCGGTTTCGGGGGCAAATCCGACTCGGCGGCCGAAATGGTCGGCGTCGTCGCGGCTGGCGGCGCAGCGGGCGCTGCCGAAGGCGAAACCGCCGCGGGTGCAACAGCGGGCTGGGGCATGGGCGCGGAGCTGGCGGTCGCCCCAGGCCCGGCGGAATCGGCGGCGGCCAGCGGCGCCATCAGGGCAGAAAAGACCAGCCAGAGCGGCAGGGAACGATGAAGGGGCATGCGAAGGTGCAATAACGCTGTTTCAGACCAGCGTCAGGCTGAATCGTTCAAACGATTTTTTGCGTGCGCTCGGAAGGCTTCGGCGGCAAACCGGAGCACGATGGCCGCCCAACCATTCATTTTCATCTGCGGGCCCGATGATTTCCTGGTCAACCGGCTGGGCAAGGAGCGCTACGACGCGCTGGCGGCGGAGGTGGCGGACGAATTCTCACGGGAGGTGCTGAACGGCCTCGCCAACAACGCTGGCGAGGTCGAGACGGCGGTGAACCGTTTTCGGCAGGCGGTGCAGACGATCTCGCTGTTCGGCGGAAAGCGCGTGGTCTGGCTCAAAGACGTAACGTTTTTGGCTGATTCGGTGACCGGTCGGGGCGAGGGCACATTGCGCCAGGTTGAGGATTTGCAGACGCTGCTGGCAGCGGTGAATCCGGAGGAAGTGGCGGTGGTGATCACGGCTGCGCCGGTTGACCGCCGGCGGGCCTTCATCAAATGGTGCGAGGCGACGGCCGACTACACGTTCATCGGCGACGACGGTCCGGCGGGCGCAGCCATGCTCGAACAAGTGGCGCTGGCCGAGGTGGCGGGCCAGGGTGCGACCATCACGCCGGATGCGCTGGGGCTCCTGCTGGCGAAGACCGGCCCGAACACCCGGCTGCTCGTCGAGGAGGTGCACAAACTCAGCACGTACGCAGGCGAAGGTGGAACGATCGAAGAAAGCGACGTCGAGGAACTGACGCCGAATTTCGCCGAAGGGGATTTCTTCGAAGCGGCTGACGCGTTTGGCCGGGGCGATCTGTCGCGGACCTTGGCGGCGCTCCGCCGGCATTTCTTCGCCGGGGGAGATGCCCGGCCGGTGATCACCGCGCTGCAGAACCGCAACCGTCTGCTGCTGCAACTGCGCGTGCTGTTGGATACGGGCGAAGTGCGGCTGGGGGCGCGGGGTTTGGACAAGGCCGGTTTTGAGCGCGCGGCGGCGGCTTACACCCGGCATTTTGCCGGCGCGACGGAGAAGAGTTCGTTTAATGTCTTTACGCAAAACCTCTGGTATCTGGGCAAGCTGGCGGGTGCCGCGAAACTGCCTCCCTTGCGCCGGTTGATCGACAATCAACAGGAGTTTATGGCCGCGTTCGAGGAACTGATCCGCCGGCCCGCCGAAGCGGAGGAGGTCTTGCGGGAAATGGCGGTGCGGTGCCTGGCGTAGAATAAGAAATCTCTGAGAATCGCTAAATCGGCGTCAAGCTGGCGCCCCGGCAATTTTTCAGTAGCTATCGCAGGACGCTTTTGTTACGGCTCCCGCTCCGCTTTCTCCACCTTGAAACCACCGTCGTCCAGTCTGGCCGCCCCCTCCGCGGCGTCCGAACCCAAGACCCCACCGGCTTCCGTTGAAGTCCCGGGCCAACCACCGGCTGAGCCGATCGTCAACGTGCTCGCCGAACGGTATGCTTCGGCGGCCATCAAGGACATCTGGTCGACCCGGGGGCGCATCCTGCTCGAACGGGACTTCTGGATCGCGGTGATGAAGGCGCAGAAGGACCTCGGCGTGCCGATCCCTGGCGAAGCAATCAAGGATTACGAACGCGTCAAGGGCATCATCAATCTCGAGTCTATCCTGAAGCGGGAGCGGGTGACGCTGCATGACGTCAAGGCGCGGCTGGAGGAGTTTTCGGAGCTGGCTGGCCGGCAATTCATCCACCTCGGGCTGACCAGTCGTGACCTGACCGAGAACGTCGAGCAGCTGCAAATCTTTCGTTCGCTCAAGGTGGCTCACTTCAAGGCGGTGGCTGCGCTCCTCGCCCTCGCCCGGCAGGCCGAGACGCATCGCGACCTGATGATCACCGCCCGCACGCACAACGTGCCGGCCCAGCCCACGACCCTGGGAAAACGGCTGGCGATGTTCGGCCAGGAACTGCTGATCGCCCTCGATCGGCTGGAGAACCTGATCGAACGCTATCCGGTGCGCGGCTTGAAAGGGGCGGCCGGAACGCAGCTCGACCAGCTGACGCTGCTCGGCGGCCGGGCCGATCGCGTGGCCGAACTCGAAGGCCGGATCTTGCGTCACCTTGGTTTCCGGGCTTCCTTGGTGGTGGTCGGGCAGGTGTATCCACGGAGTCTCGATTTCGATGTGGTGTCAGCCCTCTATCAACTGGGCGCAGCGGCGGCGAGTTTTGCGCATACGCTCCGCCTGATGGCGGGACAAGGCCTGCTGACCGAGGGATTTCGGGAAGGCCAGGTGGGTTCGTCCGTAATGCCCCACAAGGTGAATGCCCGCAATTGCGAACGGATCTGCGGCTTCCATGCCATCCTCGGCGGGCATGTGGCCATGACGGCGGCGCTCAGCGGCGACCAGTGGAACGAAGGCGATGTCTCGTGCTCGGTCGTGCGCCGCGTGGCGTTGCCCGACGCGTTCTTCGCCATCGACGGGCTGTTTGAAACCTTCCTGACCGTGCTGGGGCAGATGGAGGTTTTTCCGGCCGCGATCGCTGCCGAGAATGAGCGCAATCTGCCGTTCCTCGCCACGACGACAATCCTGATGGAGGCGGTCAGACATGGTGCCGGGCGTGAGGTAGCGCATGCGGCCATCAAGGAACACGCGCTGGAGGCGGCGCGGGCGTTGCGATCCGGCGCCACCAATGGCGAAACCGACCTGTTGGGGCGTCTGGCCGGCGACAAGCGGATCGGGCTCGGAAAGAAACAGCTCCAGGCCATCCTGGCGGAGAGCAACCGCTATGTCGGGGCGGCGCCGCATCAAGTTGACGCGTTCCTCGGTGAAGCCCAGTCGTTCGCCAAACGGGCGAAAGGGGCGGCTGATTACCGGCCGGGCAAACTGCTGTAGTCTGGATATTGCCTGCTGCCAGTGGGCGCGAGGTGGGCATGAACTAACGCGGATAAAGTTCAGCTGTGGCCGAAAACGCTAATGTAGCTGCGAGCGCCAGCGAGCGGACGAGCGTTCCGCTCGCTGGCGCTCGCAGCTACCCATGCTATGAAACCGCTCTGAACTGATGAGATTGTCTGATCATTTCGTTGTCGCGCGCGACGATCTTGCTGGGGGGCGGTGCGCCGTCACCGCCCATGTCCGATTCTCTGGCCCGGACGGCGCCGGGCCTTCCATTGATCATCCAGTCCCGCGCTGTAGGGCGGGATCGCCGGATCCCGCCGTTTCGCCGAGTGTGGCGGGGTGCGGCGACCCCGCCCTACAACACCGCACCGGACAGTCCGTGGAGCCATATGCGAAAATCACCTCGACAACGTCGAACCGACGAAAAGAGGGGTTCCCATGCGCATAAGCGGCGGAATTGCCCGCGGGGTTCCACTCACCGTGCCGAAAGGCGATGCGGTGCGGCCGGCCACCGACGGCATGCGGCAGGCAGTTTTTTCGAGTCTCGGATCGCGGGTGGTCGGGGCTTTCTTCTGGGATCTCTTTGCCGGGAGCGGTGCCTACGGACTGGAGGCGTTGAGTCGTGGCGCGACCGGGGGGATTTTCGTCGAGCGGAATCCCAAGGCGCTGGCCTGCCTCAAGAGCAACCTGGCCGCGGTCGGTAAGAGCATCGGCCACGAAATAAGGACTGCGAGGACGGTGGAGGCCGACGCGCTCAAGTGGGTTTCGCTTGGGCAGGAGGAAGTGGCTCACCTGGTATTCATCGATCCGCCGTACGAGATCATCCCAGAGGTGGCTCCGGTGCTTTTCCCGCGCTTAGCCCAGGCGCTGGCCTCCCGGCCGGAGGCCTTGGTGCTCTTCGAAATGCCCGGCGAACTCAACCTCGCTCCGGAGGGCTGGACCTGTCTGAAACGCATGGGGAAAGGCCTCCATCAGCCGACGGTCGCCTGTTTTCGCCGGAGCTGAACGTCACAGGAGCCGATGGTCGCTGGCTTGATCATTCTTGCGAATCTGGCCAAACGAACCGACTACATCAGCCCGCGTTTCGCCTTCATCAACGCCACGGCGGCGGTGACGGCGATCTCGAGGCGCAGCACGCGGGGTCCGAGATGCCCGAACGAAAAACCGGTGCCGCGCAGGGTGGCGCGCTCGGCGTTCGACCAACCGCGCTCGGGACCGAACGCTAGGGCGATCGCCCCGGCGGACAGCGACTGCGACGACAGGGGCCCCGACGCATCGTAATTGTCGAGCGCCAAGCGGGTCGCATCCGGCGTCAGGGTGGTGATCGCCTCGATGAGCAGGCTGCCGTGGGCGATCTCCGGCAGGCGCGTATCGAACGCCTGTTCGGCGCCTGCAATCAGGTGACGCTGCCATTCGCCCGAAGCCCAGAGCGTACTGTTGGCGTAATTGCGCTCCCCTTTATCCGTGACGACGAAATGGATCGCGGCAACCCCGAGTGACGTGGCATCGCGCAGGATGTCGCGGGCGGTCTGCGGCCGCGGCAGGCCGACGATTAGGATGATCGGGTCAAGCGGCGGCGGTTCCGTGGCCCAAACGAAGGAGAGCGTCAGTGACTCCGGGCAGATGGCAACCACGGTGCCCTTGCCGCGCGGGCCGTTGATCAGCCCGGCATCAAAGGTATCGCCTTCCCGCCGCCGCAGAACCTGCAACAAATGGATCGCGCGTCGGTCGGTGCACGGCAGCGGTTGGGCGGTCTCCGCAGCCGTAAACAGAATCAGGTTCATGCTAGAATGGGAAATCACCTGCGGGCGGTGGGGCCGCTTTTTGTTCAACCGGTTTCTTGGCCCGTCCGTGCTCGCGACGGCTGGAGACGGTGATGGCCTTGGCAGGCAGGGCGGGGCAGGCATACTCGCAGCCGCCGCAGCCGATGCAAAGTTCGCGGTTGACCGTGGGCAGGTGAAGATTGTCCCCGTACGGTATGGTGTAAACCGCCTTGGTGGGGCAATGCTCGGAGCAGGCGGCGCAGTCGGTGCCCTTGACGACAACGATGCACTTCTCCTTTTCAAAAATGGCCTCGCCGATCTGCGTGACCTGCTTCTCCGCCAGGTCGAGCAGCATGATCGCGCCGCTGGGGCAGGCTTCACCGCAAACCCGGCATTCGTAATTGCAGAACGACGTCGTGTAGTCCATCCGGGGTTTCATCAGGCCGTCGAGGCCGTAGGCGGTCCAGGTGGGCTGGAGCACATGGGTCGGGCACGCACTGACGCACAACTGGCAGGCCGTGCAACGGTCGAGAAACCGGTCGATGCTGCCGGAACCCGGAGGGCAGATAACGCGGCGGTCATTGCCGGTCCCGGCGCGGTGGGCATCGTCCAATCCCGGCCGGTCGCGATCGGGAGCCGGCGGCCCGGCGCGCAACCGCGCGCTGGCGCCGAGCGAAGCCGCGAGGGCCGTGGCCGCACCCGCAATGAAAGCGCGCCGGGCCGGATCCTGGACGGCGCCGGATGGCACGGGAGCAACCGGGGCGGAGACGGCGGCAAGCTTCCGGCGGCGCCACTTCCAGCGGTAGCTGATGCCGCCGTGGTCGCACGCCCCGATGCAGTCGTAGCAGGCGACGCAGCGGGAGAAGTCGATGGCGCCGTTCCGCAACTCAATGCACTGCGCCTTGCAGATCCGCAAACACTCGGCGCATTTGGTGCAGGCGCCTTGGTCGATCTCCAGCCGGAACGCGGCGTTGCGAGCCAGCCAGCCGAGCAGCGTCCCGACCGGACAGAGGGTGTTGCAGTAAAGCCGCCCCCGCCACACGACCAGCACCGCGAGCAAGACCAGGAGAAAGGCGGACGCGGACAACACTCCGGCGGCAGCCCAATGCGGCTCAACCCGGTAAAGTTCGGTGAGGCCAAGCGCGTTGGCCGGGCCGACGATCGCGTTGTTCGCAAGCATGAGCAGCGGGCGGAAGAGCGCGGAAGCAATCCGGCCAAAACCGCTATAGGGATCAAGGACCGCGAGGGTGAATCCGGCCCAGCCGGCAACCACCCCGGCCACCGTTGCCACGAGCACGGATTGACGGAGCCAGTTGACCGGCGGAGCGTTGCGGCGGCGCGGCGGCTTCCGTCCGGGCCACCAAGTGGCGATGCGTGCGATGATGTCCTGCAGAATGCCGAGCGGACAGATGGCCGAGCAGTACATGCGGCCGGCTGCGAGCGTGGCGACTGCGATGAGCACCGCGCCAAGAGCCACAGACGCTCCGGTAACCAGTGCCACCAGCGACGGCACAAACTGCGCGGAGGCGAGCCAGTGCCCGACGCGCGGCGGTAGCGCCCCCCGGAAGTCGACCAGTGCGGCGGTCAGCCCGGCGAAAATCGCCAGCGCCACCAGGACCCGGAGCAGCTTCAAGCGGCGATGCAACACAGTCTCAGGTCAGCTTGAATCGCCGGATCTCGACCTGATCGAGATTCATCGTGCCCAGCTTCATCTGATCGGCGATCCTGACGTGGCGCACGTCTGCCGGCTGATGGCCCAGCATTTTCGCGGCGGCGGCGTCCAGTGCCACGATGTCGGTCGACGCCAGCAAGGTGCGCATCTCCACGACATCTGCTGCCGAGATTCCGCGCGGTCCGTTGCGAACCATCGGGTGGTAGGCGTCGAGCACGTTGAGTGTCGGTTGTTTGAAGGTAAGGAAATCTGCGATCGTCTGATGCAGATCGGTGCGATGATAGGCGCCGCGATCCCAGATCACGCCCATGAGGTTCTTCATCGCCGCCGTCATCAGCGAACCGCTATGGTGCTTGAGCACCGGGACGTTGATGAAAACGTCGCTGTCCAACACCAGGGAGTGCACCTGGGCGTGTTTCAGTTTGATTCCGCCCGGGATCTCAACTTCGCGGTAAAGGCTCTCATCCTTGCCGTTGACGACGATGGCACCGGCGTCCTTGGCGGCCTGCGCAATCCCGCTGTTGGCGTACGTTCTCTGCCACTGATCGCACGGGTTGTCGAAAATGCTGACGGACTTCGCCCCGGCGTTGAGGCACAGTTTGACCAGGTGGCCGACAAGTTCGGGGTGGGTGTTGGCGCCGCGTTCCGGTGCCGCATCCCAGCCGATGTTGGGTTTGACCAGGACCGTCTGCCCCTTCTTGACGAAGGCCTCGATGCCCCCGAGAGCGGCCAACGCCTGGTCGAGCATCGCCATGCGGCTGCCATCCCGCACCGCGACGAGCACGGATCTTGGGGCGGCTGCGGCCGGCGTCGGCGTGGTTGCGCCACCGGCGACCGCCTCGGCGGCGAGGAGCCCTTTCCGGCTGACGAGGGAGAGCGTGGCGCCGAGCGCGAGCCCGGTTTTGATGAAGTCGCGGCGGCTTTTCATGGCGGAGGGAATTGGGCGGGTGAATCGCGAGGAACGGATTGGCGCGGATCTCCGGCGCGATGAACGCGCCGAGCCAGCCGACAATCCATCATTGATCTGCCCAAGATTACACCAGTGGTTTCTCCCTTACACCGCATGATTTGGCAATAACGCGGCAGAAATTGACCTGCAGGAGCCGGTCGGACTTCGTTCGCATGCACCTTGCAAATGGCGTCTGCCCTTTGGAGGAGAAGGGTGTCTTTTCTTCCGATTCGAAGGAGCAGTTTTGAACTTTAGTGTGGGCCTTGCAGCAGAGAGGCATAAAACTTGACCCGGTCACACAACGTTTTCCAATTCCAGGACTCCAGCCACGATTGCACCTCCCGCCTGCTGACATGACACCGCTGACCTTTCGAGACATAGTTGAACGCCTGGCCCGCTGGCCGTTTCCGGCGCGCCTCGATGGCGTCGTGGGCATCGCCACTGGCGGCGTGGTGCCGGCGGCGTTGGTGGCCCAGCGACTCGGCCTGGAATTGAAGGTCATTGCGCCCAACTACCGGGATGAGGCCAACGAACCGCGCTTCACCGAACCCCAGTTGCTTTCGGCCGTGCCCGACCTGGGCCTTTGGAAGCGCGTCTTGTTGGTCGACGACGTCTACGTCTCGGGCAAGAGCTGGGAGGCCGCGCGCGGGTTGCTGCCTCCAGACGTGGAGGTGCTGCCGTTTGTGCTGAAAGGGAAGGTGGATTTCGCGCTGATCCAGGATGTCGACGGCTGTGTGGAGTGGCCCTGGCGAGCATACTGACGCTGCAGAGCCCTTCGCGAGCCGGTTGGTGTGCCGGTGTAGGAAGC
>Ga0182027_10014045_pt1 | contig 11110 bp, 12 predicted proteins | sample 712E1DmetaG_FD_121300 | JGI IMG/M metagenome (GOLD analysis project Ga0182027, IMG submission 121300) | Permafrost microbial communities from Stordalen Mire, Sweden - 712E1D metaG (Illumina Assembly) | ecosystem: Environmental > Terrestrial > Soil > Wetlands > Permafrost | place: Sweden...
ACTCCCGAACCTCCTAAACCGCTACTGCACACGCAGTTGGAATTGGAGGCGAGGGTCGGAATCGGACGCATCCCGCCTTCCACAAGCCACTCGAAATCAACGGTCTAAATCATCACCGTTGCCCTGATACTAAAGGCTTTCCTGCATTATGTCAAGGATAACTCCAACCGACTTTTTTTAACCCCATTTTACTCCCCACCGATGAGGTTTGCTGGCACTTCTGCTGGCACTTTTTAGACGGTTTTCGCCATGCCACTTGCCCTCGCAAGGAGAAAAACGTCTGTTGTAAAATCTGTATTCATCCGTCAAGGTAGATTTTAGGCTTGCCACCAATTTATAACAAAATATAGTGACTTCTAACAATAATCGGATAGAAATGATTAGAAATAAATAGAAATTCACCGAACTCGTTATGGACGCCATTAAAAATCCGTTCTCTCCTGGTGCAGGCTCTCCACCACCCGAAATGGTCGGTCGCGAGGCAATTCTCGAACAGGCACGCATTCTCCTTGGTCGCATTAAAGAAAAACGTCCCGAGAAAAGCATCCTGCTCACCGGTCTGCGTGGCGTCGGCAAAACGGTGTTGCTCAATGAAATCGAGCGTATGGCCGCAAAGGCTGGATTTCGCACCGTGCCGTTGGAAGCTCACGATGACAAATCGCTGGCGGCAATGCTCGTGCCGCCTCTGCGCAAACTGCTGTTCGAGTTGGACCGCATTGCTGGCGCGGGGGACAAGGCCAAGCGTGGACTGGCCGTGCTCAAGGGTTTCATGAATGGCATCAATGTGAAGATGGGTGAGATTGAGGTTGGCCTGGCCATCGACCCCGAAAAGGGCGTGGCGGATAGCGGCGATTTGGAAAGCGACCTGCCCAATCTGTTTTTGGCCGTCGCCGAAGCCGCCGAGGAACGGCAGATTCCCGTGGCACTGCTGATTGACGAGCTACAATATTTCAACCCGAAGGAACTCAGCGCGCTCATCATGGCCATGCACAAGATGCAACAGCGCCAGTTGCCTATGATCCTGCTCGGCGCGGGCCTGCCCATTTTACCCGCACTCGCTGGCGAATCGAAATCCTACGCCGAGCGATTGTTCAGTTTTCCCGACATCGGCGCGCTTTCCGAACCGGACGCCATCAAGGCGTTGCAAGACCCGACCAAGGCTGTAGGTGTGGATTTTGAAGAAGCCGCGCTGAAGGAAATCTTTCGGCTGACTCAAGGCTATCCTTACTTCCTTCAGGAGTGGGGTTATCAATCGTGGAATCGCGCCGCCGCCCCGCCGATCACCTTGCAGGTCGTTCAGGATGCCACTGCGACGGTGATTCAACGACTGGATCAAAACTTTTTCCGCGTCCGCTTCGACCGGCTTACCCCGGGCGAGAAGCGGTTTTTGCGCGCTATGGCAGGCCTTGGCTCGGGCGCGCAACGCAGCAGCGACATCGCCGAAGCACTCGGCGTAAAACCCGGTAGGATTAGCCCGGATCGGGCCAAGTTGATCAAGAAGGGCATGATTTACAGCCCGGCCCACGGCGACATGGCGTTCACCGTGCCGCTGTTCGACGAGTTCATGCTCCGCGCAATGCCAAACTTGAATTGAGAAACTTACAAAGACGAACGAATCACAAATCTACACGGGAGAAATGCGTGCCGTGTTTTTATCCAAGGGAATTCCATTGGTTACCAAGTGCGGTGCAATCTGTTTCACGGTGACAAGTGCCTTAGTTCGGAACCGGGTTGAAACTTTTTGGACAGTCGATTGGCGTCTACGCCGATACCAGCGAAAGGTGTTCATTCTTCACGCCTGAAGTGGTTTTTTCTGGCGCTCCCCGTCGCAATCTGGCCATTGCCTTCGCCACGTGACCCGCGACACAAAATTTGCCTGGACAGCCGCCCTTGTTGAGTGCAGGCATACCCTCTACCGACTAGAAGGCGGTTCCGAAGGAAATTTATTTGGCCTTAAACGCTTCTACTACCTGTTGTGTCCGAACTCCCTCTTGTGATCTGAGCAGATTGACCGCCTCCTTGTACAAGTTGCCCACAGACATGGGGCTTCGGAGAGGCAAAATCCTATTCCCACTAGGGTAATCGATGTAAATTTCCATCTTATTGCTCTCACCCTCTTCAGGGCCACTCCAACTAGGAATAATGCTGTCGCAATAACAAAGAAAATTGGTATTTGATCCGAGATAGGGCAAACCATCACTGTGTTGCGCAACCGCGGTTTCCGGGCTTTTGAATTTGAGGCAAAGAATGTGGTGATAGGGGCAATAAACAACGGGCATATACCCTCCCATGGCTGTTATTTTAGGACGACCCTCTCTCGCCAAGACATCTAAGAGCGACCACTTAGCATACTTCAGCGGCGGCAGAACAGAATAGACAGTTTTGCCCACAGGACAGATTAGCTCCGATGGTTGCGTAAACATCATCCCCAGCCATGATTCAGGGAATTTGTTCAGCGAGTTCGTCTCCTGCTCAGCGTCAGTCCGGAGGGTGAACGCGTCAACGTTCTCCTTTGTGAACCAGCTATTACCACTCACAGGTTCATAGTGAAGCACCGCATCTAGGATGTTATTAGCAAGCTCACCAAACTGATCGGGACTTTGATCCAAAGTCATATAATGTCCGATAACCCCGCGCATACACATTGCGCAGCCATCAGCAGTAGCAGCGACAAGATATTGTTCCCCATCGCTTTCAAAGCTCTTAACAATACTCGCGACGTAATTTGACGCAAACAATAATCTTTCTTGGTTTACCTCTTGAGGCTTCAGTTCGCCCATTTGTTCCTTAGAAGTTAGGAGCTTCAAGTTTTCCTCAAGATGCGCATCAATGTCCTTCTTCACGTTTTTAACAAAAGATTCATCGCCGTACAGAATCCAGCATGCGTAGAAACATGGATTCCAGTTTGCTGTAAGCCGTCCATCGGGTTCCTTTTCAAAAGCTTCTATTTGAATTTCCTTCGGTGCCTTTAGGCTAATGTAAGGGCTGGTGGCCTGCTGGTTGCCATGAGAGTCTAATTCGGGCACGCCCTGCAAGTTGCCCTGCATGTCCAAGATGGGGAAGCGTGCCTCGGCCTTCAAGGAGAGCAAATACATAGGAAGATCACCATCCTTTGGTGGGTCTAATACGATGGAGTATTGAGACTGTAGTAAATCCGTAAGCTCCTGGCTGAGTTCGTTGTAGCGCGGTAGTTCTGCGTCAGCCGCCTCGGACTTGATTGTGGTCTTATAAAACGACAGCAACGCTAAGATGGACTGTAAGTCAGCGTTCTTCTTTGCCCGCTTTAGAAGTAAACAGTATGTATCAGCCGACTGCCCCTTTATAACGAATGAAGCTGGTTTACGAGGAACATTTACAATGTGAATGGCCTCATCACTTGAGGCGTACTGGAGCATTTCACGCGCATTCCCCAACAACGCCTGTTGCTCTGATGTGACAGTCTTCTCGGTTGCGGGTGTTGGGGCGTTGGGTGTTTGTTGAGCGGAAGCTTCTTGTTTAGACCCCGCCGCTGGCGCATTCGCTGACTGTTTACTACAAGCCGTAATGGTGAGAGCAATCGCTGTGGCGAGCAGGTATGATTTCATTGATTTCATAGTAAGTTAGTTGAGCGGGTTTTCTGCGTTTGCATATTACTTGCTTTTAAACATCTCGATTACCTGCTGTGTCCGAACGGCCTCTTGCGCCATCAGCAAACCGATTACTTCTTTGTGCAGATCAGCCATAGACATTGGATTTCCGAGAGGCAGAATCCGACGTCCGTCACCATACTCGATCCGCATGTTCGGTTGAACCTTCTTGTTCCATTGCTCCTGCCCGCGCCATTTAGTGTTAACGCTATCACAATAACTAAGAAAATTAGTGTTTGATCCGAGATAGAGGCATCCAGCGTACTCGTCTCTAGACTTATCTTTCTGCCCGGTTAAACCAACGATGTGGTGGAATGGACAATAAACCACCGGAACCTCACCGGACATTTCTTGTATCTTAGGATGGCCTTGCATTGCGCTAACCACTACATCCAACGATTCAGCGTATTTCATCGGCGGCAGAACTGCATAGACACATTTACCATCGGGGCAAATTATCTCGGACGGTTCATCAAATAGTGCAGACAGCCATGATCCTGGAAACTGATTCAAGGAGTTCGTCTCTTGTTCAGCAGCAGTTCGGAGGGTGAATGCTGCTACATTCTCCTTTGAGAATTCGCGCCCATCGGCCACCGGTTCGTAGCGAAGTACTGCATCCAAGATTTGGTTAGGAAGTTCGTTATAACTTACATTAAATCCTAATTTATCATCGTACTTGGCAACGACATCCGATAGCCGTTTCGCGCAGCCATCAGCAGTAGCAGCAATAAGATATTGTTCCCCATCGCTTTCAAAACTCTTAACGATGGAAGCGACGTAATTTGACGCAAACATCAACCTTTCATGATTGGCCTCTCGGGGCTTCATTTCGCCAAGCTTTTCTTTAGAATCTAACAACTCGGAATTTTCATCAAGATGTGTGTCGATGTCTTTTTTTACATTATTAACAAAGGACGCATCGCCGTACAAAATCCAGCAAGCTAAGTAGCACGGATTCCAGTTCACTGTAAGCCGTCCATCGGGTGCCTGCTCAAAAGCCTCTATTTGAACTTCCTTCGGCACCTTTAAATTCAAGTTACGGTCGGTTGCCTTAAGGTTGCCCTGTTCGTCCGTATCCGAAAAGTCTTCAAAGCCTTTTAGATAGAGCAAGTACATCGGAAGAGAACCGTCTTTCGGTGGATCAAGCACTATTTTGTACTCCGACGCTAGAAAATCTGCTAACTGCGATTTGAGTTCGCCGTAATCCGGCAGGGCATTGTCGGCTGGCTGCGACTTAAGGGTCGTCTTGTAAAATGACAGCAACGCCAGAATGGACTCCGCATCGGCACTCTTCTTTGCCTTTTTTAGCAGCGAGCAGTACATATCAGCCGAGGGGCCTTTTATAGCAAATGAAGCCGGCTTTTGAGGAACATTCACAATGTGGATGCCAGCATCGTCAGAGGCATACTGAAGCATTTGTGCAGCATACCCTAACAACGCCTGCTGCTCTGGTGTGACAGATGTCTTGACCAACGGAGCTGCAGTGCATGTCGTCGGACCGAGAAGAGCAGCTACAGTGAGTATTGCGATGAGAATGCAGGCATTTATTGATTTCATAATATGGTAAAAACGTTTCATTTCACGGTTGGTTAGATCGGTTACGGAGTCTTGGCGGGAGGCACGGGTAAATTGCGGATTTTATACCATTCAACGCGAACTCGCTCTTGCAGTATATCTAGGTCAAAGAGTAATTTATTAGCTGTTGCCGCTTGCTTTGATTCTTGCAGAAAAGTTTTCTCCACAATCCTTCTGAAAAGGTGCATCGCTCCTTTAGACGGGTGTTGGGGCCAAAAGGCTTTTTGAATTGGCTTGCTCCCATTTTTCTTGCGGGCGGGGCTGGAAACACTTGCCCCCTTGACGCAATCAAAATATGAGTCGTCCGTTTTCGATTTCAAAACCCAATGAGAATCAAACGGCGGTCGAATATTCTTTTTTGCATGATCAATGAACCAAGATTCATAGTCCAATCCCGCAGATTCAAATATAATGCTCGCAACTTCTACGATTCGATAGCAGAACCCAAATGACCAATCTCCTTTTCTGTGTTCTGCTATTGCGCGATCGCGCGGAAATTTATCAGCTAGGACATATCGCCTCGCCCATTCAAAGTCACTTCTGTCACTACTAATTGTATTCCTAATCGCTTCCAGCGTCTTTTCCGGAGTCCATCTTTGGAAAAGTTCCGGCATAACGCATCGTTCCCGCAACTCCCGGTGTGCATTCGTTATCGGTTTCTCTTTTTTGTTGGTAGCCATGATTTACCTCACTCCACTATCGCCCGCATTTCCGTACTCGGCCCGCTTTCGCCCTCGTCATTTGCGGCGGTCACGCCCACTTTCATGGTCTTGCCGTTAGGCAGATCGTAACCTGCTACGCTAAATTGTGTTTTGGTGAGTGGTTTTGGTCGCGATTTTATTTTGGTTCCCGGTGGTTTTTGCCACGTCAATAGAAATCTTTTCACAACCCGCCCCCGGCACAAGGAAAATGTTTTGACAGGCCGTGCACACGAATTCGTTAATTCCATAATATTTTCCAACAGAACGCAAGCGTAAAATGATAGCTAATAGAATCTGTGCGCTTGGGGCGCTCCCTGATTGGCTTATTAGCTAATCGTGGTCACAAAAAAAGATCGAAAACTTTTGGGTGAAGGCATCCGAAAATACCGCAAGCAGGCCGGTTTGACCCAAGAAAAACTGGCTGAGCGGATTGACATCAATCCTGTTTATATGGGACAGATTGAACGCGGCTACCGGGTGCCGACGGTGGATGTCCTCCTGCGGATTGCGCGGGCTTTGAAAGTTCACTTGCGGGATGTGGTCAGAGAGCTGTGAATCGGATTCTCTTTCGTGGACACTTCGCCCGCGCGAAATCCTAAACGCGAAACCCCGGAGCCGGACGGCGGGTCAAGGTGGAGGCCGAGGGCATACCGAGGCACTACCTTGACGCGACGACCGGCGACATACAATGGAAACCGGATTCGCGCGCAGCATGATGGATTCCCCGGCATTCAATGGCTAATTTCAGTGATGCCAAACATAGTGGCCGATGAGCAGGGCGACGACACAGGCCGCCAATGTGCCCAAAACATACCAGTGGACGCCGCGAAGATTGATGGCATCGTCTAATTTTTGACAGACCTTTTCAAACCGCTGCCGTTCGCGTGCCAAAGCATCTTGGGATTGATTCCATTCGGCCACGGCGGTTTGCAGATTTTTCTGAATGCTTTTGGCAACGTCATTGGCATCCACCAGCCGATTGCTGACGAACAACGCATCACGTTTCACGGTTTCCGCATGTTTGAGAACGATGGCTCTCAATTCGCCGTGCTTTATGTCCACCATGCCCGCGAAATCGCTGGTGAGCGCGGCGGTTTGTTGCCGGTATTGGGCCAAATGTTGTTCCAGCCATTTCCGGCTGTCGGCGATGGCACGCGGGATACTGGCTGCCGCGCGCAATTGCGCACCGGTTAGCAATGAGAGTTGCACCGGGAAACTGTCCTCCGGGCCGATGCCCCATTCATGTATCAATCGGTGAACCCGATCTACTTCCTCCTTCGTCATGTTGGCGGTAAGCACCGCCAAATCATCTTTATCCAAAACCATAACGTCATTCGCCCAAGTTGAGCATGGGCTGTTTGGAGCGGGCCGGTTTCGCCGCCGGTTCGGTCTGCGGTTCAACCTCCGGCATCTGTTCGGATGGCACCAGCAAATCGGCAACCGTGTCGTATTGCCGGAACATCTGTTGCATCGCCCATTGCATTTCCCCGGCCAGCATCAATTCCAGATGCGGCGTGCCGGGCGTGGCCGCTTCCGCGAAGCTTAATTTGCGCCCGGCCCTGGCTTCGGCGCGTTTGATGGCCAACAAAGTGATGGAAGTCACCGTTGGCAAAGTGATTTCCCTGGCTCCAAACCTTTTCAACTCCGCTTCGATGTTGGATTTCTTAAAGAGGTTCGTCCGCACTTTGGCCGGGTTGTGGACGATGACATAATCCACGCGGTCACCCGCGAAATAAAACAGGTCGAGCAAATTGTTCATGCTCTCGGTGTCCTCACTTGGAAACAGGAAGAACGTGAAGCGAATGCCTTGCGCGGCCAACGATTCGAGCAACTGCAACGAGTCCAACGCCTGCACGATGAGACCGTCGGCCTGCGCCCGGCAGTCAATGACGTGAACCGGCGCGTCACTGCGCGACACGTTGCGAAACAAACCGAGCATCGTGGATTTACTTTCATCGTCACTGCCGAGTTTGTAGGACTGCACTCGGTCGGGATGCCGGTCGGCGAACGAATGGTGTCGGTCATCGAGGTCGGAGCCATTCCAAGCAATGTTGTGATAATCAAGCCAGGCGGTGCGGAACTCGGCCTCGAAACTTTTGCCGAGGCTGCCTTTGGATTGGGGATTGATATGTATGCGTTTATTTATGTTGGTGTTCATGTGAATTCGTCAGCGTTGAATTTTGAGCGGTCGGGACGTTGGAAACGGGGCGATGGCGGCAACGGCCCTGGACGAGGTTGCGGCCGGCTGGCCGCTACGTTAGGGCGGGCGGGTTGGGCTTCAGTATGATTCTCCGCAGCTTCCCAATTCCCCTTGGCGTGGCGTCTCAATTTACGCCGAAAAAAAAGATATGGGGCAAAGACCGTAACGCGGATGCCTTTTTCAGTGAGCAGCAATTCAGTAATTTGCCTCCACGTCTTGCGCCGCTGGCGCAGCTCGCGGATGAATTCAAAGTGCGGTTCCAGGACGCTGCGGAATGGTTTGCCGCCGCCTTTTCGTTGTGCCGTTTCGGTCATCACCGGACAGAATAACCCGATGGCGAAAAACGGCGGTAAGGAGCAGGTGAAAGTTAAAGTGAGATGAAATTACGCTGCATAAGCGACAAGAAGCGACAATTTCGAGCGATAAAAGGCGACAACTTTTGATGAGCGGAAGCGACAACTAGCGACAAGTTCGTTGTCGCTTTTTGTCGCTTCGCTTCGCACCGCTTTTTTTCCGAACGATTTCGTTAGGAGATGGTGTCTAACCAAATGAACGGCTTTCCCATTCCAGAAAGCCGCCAGAAATTCTATTCAATTGAACGTATAGTTTCCCGTTGCCATGATGGTTTTGGCTACGTCTGATGGAATTCAATCACGGAGATCGGGGAGACTGTGTGCCTCAAAACGAAGCCGATTTCTTTCAAGCTCTGGGATGATAATTTCTTCCACCACGGTTGCCGAGCCTACGAGGAGTTCCCACACGGGGCGTTCAGTAGCTTCTCCGGCCCAATAATTGTTCGCATACATGGTGGTTTGCGGATCATTCTTCATCAAGGCACCCATGATGACTGAAAGCCAGCACCAGTCCGCCCTATGTAAAATGCCATTCTGTTTCAATTCTACGATGTATAGGTATCGCTTTTCTCTTGAAGCCCATTCCCGACCTTGAACCTCATCCTCAAACACGAAAATGGCATTCTCTCTTTTAGGCAGATGCGGGGGGCGAACAGATTCTAAAAAACGTTCCGCAGCCTTTTTATCTTCACGCATGGCATCAAAAAACGATGTGCTAGGCGGGACAACGGCACCGGATTGCAATGTGCCTTTATGAGCGCGGTATGCTTTCATCATACTTGGCAGGCTAAATTGCACTTCAGGTTTCCGCAATAGCGAACCGGACTTTTGGCACAGCAAAGGCATTCACTGCATGACGGCTGGCATCATTGATGACGATGTTAGATTTCTCGTTTGACTGGTGGCGTGCTATGCTGCGTTGTTCTTTCCACGGCGGCATTGATTACGGATGGATTGTCATGCTTGCACTGAGCGTCCGATTCTGAAATCGAAGCGGAATGAACGGATGTGGAATGAAGCGTGGTTTCAGAATTGGACGTTGAGTGCGCCGCCGTATAGGTTCGGTTTCAATGCGGCGATTTGTCTGGCCGGTTGCTGAATACCTGGAAGCAAGCCGGCCAGTCAAAGAGCCGTGCGGAATCCATCATTGGATGCTTTGGCTTCGTTACCCGCCATTTTAACCGCGCAATCGTTTTTTCTGCGGTCGGGTCAACGTGTCCAGCCATTCGTGCGGGGTGTATAGGTTAATGCCGAAGGGTTTCTCCACCACCGTTAAATCCCGGTCGCGGGCAATGATCGTGCGACATCCGGCGGTCAATGCTGCTTCAATGAATATCTCATCCTTGAAATCACGGCACACCATTTTCCCAATCGCCTCCCACTCAACCCACAAGGCCGACGTTCGCAAGGCATCCACCCACAGCCCGCTATCCGTCGTGAACTGTTGCTCCTGCTTCACCCGTTCCAGTCCCGTCTCGTATTCGGCGAGCATTTCTTCGGTCATCACCGGCGTCATTATGCCGCGCAGCCAGGCTTTGAGGCACAGGTGCGGCTCGTGACGCCAGAAGACGCCCGCCACAAAGACGCCGGGGTCAATGACGGCCAGATTCATCACGCACCTGGGCGCAACGCCTGATTGACAATGGCGGCTGCCTGACGAGGGGAATGTCTGCTGGCGGGTGTTTGTTCCAAAAGTCTTGCGATGACCTCTTTTCCGGGAGCCTTTACCGGACGGATCAACAGACCATCTTTGCCCAGGTCGAATACGTTCAAGGGGCCGCCATTTTCCAATCCTTCACGGCGGCACCACCACAGCGGGAAGACCGTCTGGCGTTTCGAGGTCAAGGTCATCGTCATGGTCATAATCTTCATTGTAAGGATTTATTACCTGAAAATGCGATTTGTCAAGGGTTTCGCCCGGATTTTGCGGGTGCAATTTTGTGCGCCTGCTGCACAAAGAAGTCGAAAATATATGTCAGACTCGTCAATTGACATGAAACAAAAGAGTCAACACACGGGAGCAACAAGGCAAGTGGCGTTTTGGAAAAACTGAACCATTCCATGTTCACCGCTGTCGCTCATAAAAATCTGGCGGATGCCCGGAAGTATTTCGACGAGCATCTGGCGCAGAATGACTACTACGCCGCCGGTGAAATCCGCCCCGGCCAGTGGATCGGCGCGGGTGCGGAACGCTTGGAATTAAGGGATAATGTCACACGCGAACAATTTCACGCGCTCTGCGAAAATCAAAATCCAAACGATGGCGAACGGCTGACGCAGCGAAGTCAAAAGGAAGGTCAGCGCCGGGTGTTTTATGATTTCACCTGTTCCGCGCCGAAATCGGTTTCGGTGCTGGCGGTCACGCTGGACGACCAGCGATTGATTGAAGCGCATGAGGAAGCGGCCAAGCTCGCGTTCCGTGAACTTGAAACCTTCGCTGCCGCGCGTGTGCGCAAGCAGGGCAGCCGGACGGATCGGACAACGGGCAATCTCGTGGCGGCGGCGTTCGTGCATGACAGTTCCCGCGCGCTCGATCCGCAGTTGCATACGCATTTCACGGTGTTCAACGCCACGTTTGATAAAGAGGAGCGTTGCTGGAAGGCATTGGAAGCGCGCGGCATGTATGACGCGATTCGCTATGGCACGGCGGTATAT
>Ga0182027_10014046_pt1 | contig 11110 bp, 17 predicted proteins | sample 712E1DmetaG_FD_121300 | JGI IMG/M metagenome (GOLD analysis project Ga0182027, IMG submission 121300) | Permafrost microbial communities from Stordalen Mire, Sweden - 712E1D metaG (Illumina Assembly) | ecosystem: Environmental > Terrestrial > Soil > Wetlands > Permafrost | place: Sweden...
CCAAAAAGAAGAGTTTCTTAGAAATCTTTATTGTTGCCAGTTGAAAATTTCCAGTAATATCTTAACAAGGGATTTCCGGATGGAGAACAAAACCGGAAATACTTCATACTATTTGGTATATGCAACTCATGACCGCTAACACTAAAGGATTAGATGTAATGAAGAACGCAATGTGGAGCGTCGACCGCACCGGGGCATTTCAGTACTCAGATATAACGAATCCTGCGCAACCATTTTTGTTCGAGGTCGGTGATTTGGCCTTTGAGGAATATGGCCGAGAACTCGCAAATCGCTTCATTGGTACGACAGTTTCTAAAAAGGATCTTGAAGAACTAACAAAAGCGCATCCCTATTACCTAAAGAAACACTTGACTGGCGCTCTTAAATGGTTAATTGAAGATGCTAATCCTAAAGTTATTGCTCACGGCAAAAAAGTAGGTACAGGTTGGTCATCTGACACAGAGTTCGTTTTCCCACCATAGTTCAGAATTGGCCATGCTTTGTATAATTTACCTTTCAATAACGCCTGATCATGGCCCTTCTTGTTGAAATTACCGCCCCATTGTTTAAAGAAGAATGGTATTCCAGAAGTAAGGCATTGGTCTTTTATCGATAAAACCCATGATTCTGACATTGGTCTTGCATTGGGTCCGCTTTCCCCGCCCACTATGACCCAATGTATTCCTTTTTAAATTTAATTCCACTGGCTCCAACAAAGGTTCACAAGACAGGAATTGGGCTCGTTTTTCTGCTAATAGATCGAGATCGGGAACAACATAGTATTTTGATTTGTCAGAGTGCCCATCTCCTCTTATGGCATCAAACCCCATTAATCGATAAAGGTAAGCGGCTTGATGATAATGAACGTGCCGGTGCAGTTTTTGTTCCATCCGCTCGGCAATAAGTGTTGCCGTAACATCATTCCCATATTCTTGGAATAGTTCCTGAAGCGAATCCAGCAAAGCGACAATGTCCTCTTCAAAAAATGTATTCGCCTTCAAATTTAATGCTCCCTTGGAATTAAGGTGTCGGCTTTATTATACAACAGCAGAAAGATTGACAATTTTGACAAAAGTGGTATTATTTTATGCGACCAAGGAGCGACGACGATGGTAAACCCGATGAATTATCCGCCTACCCACGGCGACCTAATAAATGAGGCACTAAATTATCTCAAGGAAAAACACCCTCAGGATTACGATGGCATGTCCTCTCAGAAAAGAGACAAATATGCTGAGGAAGCGGCGAACAGGGCGGAAGGGTGTGCCAAGATGCTGATTGCTCAAGGTAAATCCGTGAGCGAAGCTTGGAACACAGCGATCAAAAAAGAGATTTTGGGGATGGACAGTGACAGTAAAAGAGCATGATTCAGACACTTTTATTGAGAAGGTAGCCCATCCAGAAGGAGCACAATGGCGAAAGTTTGGCTTGAACACATCCATATTGTCACCCTTGACCCGATGAGGCTGGCGACTTTTTATGAAAAAGTATTCGGTGCAAGGATAACTCGGACCGGCACTCTTCCGAACGGAGGCGTCTCAGTTTCTCTTGATTTGGGAGGCACCAGAATAGCCATAATGGTTCCTGACACTCCCGATAAGCGTAACCCCGCTGACAACCCACATAAGCATTTCGGGCTGGAACACTTAGGCATAAGGACCGATGATGCCGAATCATTAATAAAAAGAGCCGTTGCTGAAGGAGCTACAATCATGCAAAACGTTGGTCCTCCCGGTGTAAAATTGGTTTATCTCATGACACCAGAAAATATTATGATTGAGATTACCGAAGTAAAAGGATAGATCTCAAATCAAAACAATCACCGCATGATATGTCCACTTAGACCGTGCTGTTAAGGGTAAAGATTATCTCGGAATGCCATTCCTAAAATTCTTGAGGCAAATTTTGCAGATGTTCTCTTCGCCAAATTCGTTGACTATCTCTTCAAACGTGTCAACCGGATAAATTTCTACGGCGTCAACTGCTTCATCCGGTAAACGATTACAGAAACAACTTCCAGAGCGATAATATCCGTCACTTTCAATGTCGTCGACGAGGTGAACTACTTTACCATCCTCGTAGCAAGCGAAGCCTTTGCCTAAATTGCCAACAGTTTCCTGAGGTTGGTAATGGGGGCAAGTCAAACAGTCCAATTCTTGTTTCAAACCGCATTCAGGTGGGAATGGGTGAAAATGATTGCATGGCCCACTACGGCCGGCGGCCCGAAATAACTTTGCAGCTTCTTTTAAATCAGCCTTCTCCTTTTGTTCAATGATACTAATTATCTCGTCTTTCCATTTCACGGGCTAAAGGCTCCTTTGAAAGTCTAACCAAAGATTCAAATCGTTTTAGTTTAAATTAAAGGGGCAATATCTTTTTGCAATATATAGTATTTACCATCTGTGCGGTGGCGTTGTACCAGCAAAAAATAGCAAAAATCAGCGCACCCCAACCAGCAATTTTTAATGGCATCTCAGGCGAACGGAATACTCCAATCATACCCAAGCCAAGGATTGTCAATGTAATGCCGATTTCGGTCAGTCCACCAAACAGAAACCGGGAAATATGCCATGCAGCGGGCAAAAGCAAGAAGAGTATTATACCAGCACTGAGAAACCACCAGCCATCGATAGGCATGATACCCGGGGTCCACAGTGACCGGATGAATGAGAGCGCCGCTCCCAGCCCCAACAAACCGCCGAAGACCATGCCAATAGTACCAGTAAAAACCTCACCACGACGTAATTCAACCATGGCCAGTAGTAGTAATGCGACTGCACAACCTAATATCCAGAAACCAAGAAAAGGTGCTGAACTGGATGGTACCTGTCCTGTCGCAAACGCAAATAGCCCCAGATGGATCGCCCCGAGGAGATAGAGGGTTGCAGTGCTACCGGATGCCCATCCCTTTTGACTAGGAGAATCACTCATTTTTACAACCCTTATTACAGTTTACTTTGTATATTTGTTCCTTTGGAATTGTGGGCGTCTAACGTGCCGATGAATGTAATCAATCTAATCTTTCAGGTCTTTTTTAATTTGTTCAAACTGCTCTTTGTTGATTTCGCCCTTGGCATACCGCTCTTTTGCAATATCAAGTGGTGTTTGTTTTGTGGTGGAATTATGGTGACCGATTGCACGAACGAATGCCCAGATGACCAGAACAATAAACGCTATGCCTACGAAAGCTGTCAGTAAACCGCCCCAATAACCCCAGCCCAATGCGTAATTATACCTCATATCAAGTCTCCTATATCTCCACTGAATTAAAGTATATAACTTTCTTTCGATAACTATTTCAAGGTCTTTAGCAGTCGTTTTTATTGCACAAAGTTTTTGAGCTGCTTGTCAGCCTAGGAGTTTTCAACAGCGCTTTAATGAATGACGCAGTATATAAATTCAAGAGATATGAAGATGCCAGCCTTGTATATATCGGAGTAAACAAGCAGGAGGATAAAGATATAGGTCTTTATGATACTGTGTTAAGTTCTACAGAATATGCTTCGACATTTGAAAATGTGACCGAAGGCAGGCTGAAATAAGTATGGTTTTTGTTCCATGAAATTCATAGATGGAGCCAATGATCTCACGCGCGATTGCTCTAATCATTTTTCAACTGCAATCAGATGTTCAAATTATGCTCGATAATTACGATTTATTCCTAAATAGGCCAGTGTTTAATTCAATTCCTTTTTAGTGACACATACGCACGGCCTTTAGAACAGTAACCTTTTAACCATTTAACCTTAAACGGAATACTTTTAACGGTTGGTTTTCTCCAGGCTATTTCACTAGCTTTAAACCATGTGAAATCCTCCTCCCGCTTGAAGTCTAATTTTTTAAGCATCTTCTCAATGACTTCTAGATCACCCGGTGCCATAACTATCATCACGCTTAGATCGTTATTGTATTTGACCCCATGTTTAGCGACAAAAGCCTTTATCCCGCCTTCGTATTTTTGATTTATGGCTTCATTACTGATTACAACCGTATAAAATACACATGATAATTCCGGTTCTGTAATAAAGGTGGATTCTATTTTAGGAATATGTGGTGCGCATGGAATTATTTTAGGGGGGTCATGTAAAATGGATGCAATAAGGCTCAATAGTGCTTCTTGTTTGGCTTTTTTTTGATCGACACTGAGAGACGCTTTTAAAAGCATCATCAAGGTGGCATCCACAGGGAGCGTCAGTATTTTTAATTGATGTTGAAGAATCAATGTCTTATGTTGGCGCTCTCTGTCCATGAGTTCGCCTAGCGATTTTGATTCACTGGAAAAAAGACTCGGCGGCTCATATAGTGGAACAGATCTGTTAAACCATCTGCTGTTCAGAAAATGGTGTCTCCCGAAAGGGATAACACAAGTGCCAACAGCATCGTTAAACTGAAAAATTGCTTTCTTACAATCCTGACAGACAAATGGAGACCACTTGGAGCCACTTTCGAGTACTTCCAATCCGCAGCAATAACATGTCTCGTATCCTAAATTAAAATCCCTGCCATCGCCCCATTTGGCATCATCCTTTTTCTCACAATCGCAATGCTGCTCAACCCATGCACCATACCAGAGCCGCATCTTGCCATGCGGTTGAAGACATTTCGGGCATAACTCTAAACTGGATAGATTCTGCAGTAAAAAAGGCTCAAATTGTCCAAAGTTACCACCATATTGAGTATTTTGTTGTTTTTCAAAATGCTTGTATATCTGCTCGTTACTAATTTCAGTTACCATTTATTTCTCCCTATCATTAAAATTTCATTCTTACGCCGATAGACAGGCTAAACTTCATAAAATAAAAAAGCCGCCTCCTTTTAAGCAGTAGCTACCAAGGAAGCGGCTTAGATAACAAAAAACCTCCATGTTGCGGAGGTCTTATGCCTTCCTTTTCACGCATTGTTCGTGCCTATCGTTCCCTTTTCGGGCTGGCTTTAGCACCTTTGAGAAAGGTCTTAAAGGTTGCCGGGCGGGTTATCGGGCCAATTCCCTAACCGCCACTCTCGATAGCTAAAACTTATTCAATTTTTAAGATTCACTGTGTTAATTATAACATTTCCTTTGATGTTTTGTCAAAAAACATGCGTATCAGACACTTAAATACGTTCAGGTGATACTCGATGTATATCTTTCACCATCTAAGAATACCGCAAGACATAATTTTAGAGCGAAACTAATTAACCGGCAAGCAATTTTCCCCTATTGATTCGAATATATAACCTACCTAAAGAATGCTATAATTTTGTATTCAATAGATTATAAGACGAAAAACCCCATGAAGACTTTTGGAGCAGACAAATGAAACCTAAAGTTGCACTCACAAAAGGTGAGAATCGTTTTGAGAACACTTACAAGTCACTACAATTACTTAACGATGACATTGACATTAAAGGTAAAGACAATATATTCATCAAGGTAAACTTTACCTCTAGATTCGATCAACTCGGGGCAACACACGTTGATTCCGTCCGCGCTTGTCTAAAATTTTTACGAGAACGCTATCAGGGGAAAATCACCATTGCAGAAGGGATCAAGGGACTTACCAGATCAATATTTGACAAGCTAGGGTACCTTAGACTGGAAAAAGAATTTGGTGTGGAACTTTTTGACACTGACCAAGGCGGGTGGAAGCAGGTGGAGGTTTATGATGCAGGTCTGCACCCGATAAAACTAAATTTCTCAAGTCAACTCATCGAGAGCGATTATCGCATTGCTATCGGTCCAACGAAAACGCATGACTTCGTCGGAGTGACGCTATCCATCAAGAACTTGGCGATGGGGGGACTAAGCGAAGGCGGTGACAAACGGAAGATGCACCAAGGTTATCCGGTCCATAACCTGAATCTATATTTGTTGCATAAAGCTTATCCTTTACAACTCGCTATTAACGACGGCTATATTGGCATGGAAGGTGAGGGTCCGGTACGAGGTGACGCGACAAGTTGGGGAGTGGCTGTCAGCAGTTGCGATCCGGTTGCCGCTGATTCGCTAGCCGCGCAATTAATGGGCTTTAACATCGTTGATATCGGCTATCTCTGGTACTGCCAGAGGAAAGGACTTGGCGTCAGCGATATCAGTGAGATGAATATTGTCGGTGCAAATCCTAAAGACTGTTACCACAAATTCCAACCACATTCAACCTTTGAAGAACAGAAGCACTGGCGTGATGAAAGAATTAACAAGATGCTTAATATTTAAGCAAGGATATCCGCCTAATTCCAGGGTCAGTGACGATTGCGTATCCGATCACAGATTGTCTGCCACCAGTTTGCTAATGCTTCCGGTCTTAAACCCCAAAATAGCAGTTCGGTAGTTTTTATGGCTTGCACACTTCGCACCTCGGATATGCGGCGGAATAAACCAGCTACCACAATTAATTTCACGATACCAGATAAGAGAAAAATCGATAGGTAATAACTCCCAGAAATTTTAGGCAGGTAAGGTCCTGCATCCCCGCCGATCAGCGACCCCAGTGTAAGACCTAATGCACGAGATGGTAATAGGGCAGATTGAAGAGGTACATGTGACGGACTCATGCCTAACAGATGGTAAACCCGATGTAACCAAGATCAAACCTTTCCTTTGGGCCATGGGCACAAAGGACCAGTACATGGAATTTGGTAAATCCATAGGTGTGTCACATGACATAGGGAAGCAGATGAAGACACCCAAAAAAGAATAAAACAACCGAAAAAAGGTCCGGCACAAAGCCAGAGTCCGTCTCGGATTATGACGGAAACTTGGGTTTAATAGATACCTTGCAGAAAAAGACATAAGGAAATCCATCAGTCGATGTCAGATTGGACATGCAGTGTTTCTAAAGAAATAGGGTATTAACTTCAGGAGGTTTGAATGACAACTAATTCGGAGCCTAACCGAACTGATCGATGGCGGTCACCGGAGTTCGCCGATTCATGGTCGGCATCCAATCAGGTTAGGCCAACAGACCAATCCATCCGCAAAAGACTTGTCTCGGCACTCCCATTTCAACCAGGGGATAATATTAGAGTGCTCGATGTAGGGACTGGGGATGGTGCCCTAGCCTTGGAAGTCCTGAAAATGTATCCTAATGCACAACTCGTATGCCATGATTATTCTGAGGCTATGCTCACCCATGCTAGGCAGAAGTTGGCTCAATTTTCACCATCGGTGTCATTCGTCAATAGCGATCTGAAAGATCCTAAGTGGATACATGTTATTCTAGGAAGTTTTGACGCTGTTGTTTCTTCAATTGCCATTCACAACATTGTTGAGCAGTCGGCCAATAGAAACCCTGACCGCATCCGAACAATCTATGCTGAGATTTTTAATTTACTAAAGCCGGGGGGATGCTTCTTCAATTTTGAGTTCGTTTCTCCCCCAGGTCCAATAACCGAGAGCATTTATCTCAAGAAACAGATAGATGATAACAAAGGAAAACAAAGGGTGGAGGTACATGTAGATAATGATTCACAAAACATTGAAGATGCAATGCGAAAGCACCTGCGGCATCCAGGTGCTTCACTCTCGGACCTGATGGATTGGTTGAGACAAACACAATTTGATGAAGTGGATTGTCTCTGGAAAGATGCACAAAGTGCGATAATAATGAGCTTTAAGCACTGAATGCAGTCGGTCTAAAACAATCCTAATTTAAGTAATAATATCATGGCATATGGGTTTTTACACATGCATTGTAAAAAGAGGACCAAGGGAAACCGATATTATTTAGGAGGGAAAGGGATGGATATTCATGGTGATCGCTGGAATCAAGCATTAAACAAGATATTGAAAAGATTGGCTCTTAACGAAAAGCCAGGATTCTTGATATTGGATGGGCCAAAAGGCAGTGGGAAGACTAATATACTCGACTTGGTTAGAAAGATTACCCAACACCAAATATTAATTGAAGAAATCAAAAATGAAGAAAATTACAGGTTGGCCAAGGCACTCTACGGCAAAAAATATTTGTGCATATATTTAAGTTCTGCTGATAAGTGGGCAAGTGCTCCGGCTATTATTCTTAATGCTTTAATCGATATAGTCTGCGTTAATGGAGCGAACAAAGATCAGAATATTCTATTAATATGGGACAACATTGACAAAGCCATTGATAGCTCATATGAAGAGATGAATAAACGTTTTCTGGGGGAAATCTACCAGTCTTTTCCAATGCACAACAATTTGACGTTTATTTGTGCAGTAACATCAGTCGCCGGAAAAACCTTTGAACCTTTTAATAAGAGTGCTGTTGCACCCCATCTCATACATCTGGTCGAGTAGCCCTCGCAGACTGTTCAGATATGCTTATCTTAAATAAAAAGAAGGGATGTGAATCGTGCCTCTTGCCAAACTTGGTGGAATCAACATTAGTTATAAAGTAGAAGGGCAGGGTGAACCTCTTATTATGATAATGGGTTTTACTGCCAGTCGTAGTGGTTGGGTGTCCCAGATAACATACTTTAGAAAATATTACAGAGTGATTACCTTTGATAATCGTGGAGTAGGAAAGTCAGATAAGCCACCCGGTCCATATTCCACCAAAATGATGGCTGAGGACACAATAAAACTGATGGATTATTTAGGGATTGAAAAAGCTCATATCATGGGCGCATCCATGGGCGGCATGATTGCGCAGGAGTTGGCAATAAACTATCCTCAAAGAGTGATGAAGCTGGTATTGGCATGCACTTACACATATCAGGACAGGGCAAGCGGCGACAGTCCAGAACAGGTTAACCTAGCTCAAGTGACCCCCGATAAAATGGCCAACGCTATGATTCGCTTGGCTTTTAACAATCCGATTTACAGATTTATCTTCGGCATAGTTGCTGGAATTCAATCTAAATTCATTGGAGCCTCAGAAAGGCAAGGGATTTCAGGACAGGCGGATGCTTGCCTGACACACAATACATTGGAGAGACTACACTTAATTGCAGCACCCACCCTGGTTATTGTAGGAACTGAAGATAAAATCATCAATCCCGTTTCTTCAGAGATATTAGCTAGCAAAATACCCAATGCAAAACTAGTCAAATTGGAAGGTGGTTCTCATTCCTTTACTCTCGAGATGAGTAACATATTCAACAATGAAGTTTTAAATTTCCTCAAGAATGGTTTTTCGAAATCAATTAACCTGGCATAACACTGGTGCAGAGTAAGTCTCAGACCATGACGGAATATCTGGTTTAATAGATGCCTTACAGCATAATACAAAAGGCAAGTCTTCTTTGGATGTTAGCCTGGACGCAACGTCTACTGAATGATCTCAAGGGGAGTGGAAGAAATGAAAGGTTCAACCAAATGCATTGACTTGTTAGACTACACACAAGGTTGGCCAGATTGGACAGCCGAACTTAAAAAAGTTATCGATAGCAGCCACGCTTATTATCAAGACGAAACAGTGCAACTTTTACTAAAACAACTGGATTCATTTCTCGCCCGAAAAGTCTGCACATCTTCCGGTGAAGAACAAATCATTGAAGCCTGTGGGATGTTGCAACGCCAGAAGAACGCAAGACAATAGCTACCTTGTTTTTAAAAATATCTGGCGATTTATAATTGTGGCGGTTGCAAATAGTTTTTGTCTTTTTGGCTCGCACAAAAAGAAAGGAACCCAATAGTGTTAGAGGTGAAACTCTTATGGACCAAATAAAGATTTATGGTACTTCCTGGTGTCCAGATTGTGCTAAAGCAAAACAGGTATTCACCAAATTCAAGATTCCGTTCGAATGGATTGATATCGATCAGAACCAAAATGCGGCCGCATATGTAGAAAAGATAAACGGCGGATTCAAGAGCGTCCCAACCATCGTGTTTCCTGATAATTCGGTACTTGTAGAGCCAAGTAGCGCTGATTTGGAAAAGAAACTGCAATCATTGACGAAGCGACGATTAGAACAAAGGTAATAAGAGCATTCTCAGATCTAGGAAAATTCAATTGCTGCGTTGCATATTTATTATACCGGTTTACAAAATAAATTGGTCCCGGTTATGGACCAGAGCCAATTACAAAAGGTTTTTGTACAACCTTACTGGAATCATTTTATAGCAAAGATATTTTAGGCACAATGGGCAATTAGTACCACATTATTACTTTGTCTCATTAAGTAACCACCATAGACACTTTCAATGCCTTTATTATTTTTGGCAATGCCTAGTACTAATCTTTATCTTTGAATTAATACACTGGTCTGCGTTCATTTTTGAGGGGCGAATCTTTGCCACCCATGTCATTTTTCACATTTATTGAAGCAGAACCAATAGAATTGACTTAAATGATAAGAGGGCATAGGATATGGCTAGATCGAATTTTCACTGGGCATGGGACACAGCCATTAACTAACAGACAAACATAGATTAAGGAGGAACAAAATGGAAGCAGCAAAACGACCGAGAGAATTGGCAGCTAGTATTCTTAAGGGTGATGAAGTGATCAATGCGAAAGGGGAAGATCTGGGTGCAGTTCAGGAAATCATGATTGACCTCGAACGGGGGCGAGTTGCTTACGTGGTACTGTCCTTCGATCGTGTTAATTGGATGCCCAACGATAAACTGTTTGCAGTACCATGGGAAGTTCTATCAATATCAACTCAAGATAGGAAGTTCACCCTCAATGTTTCTGAGGAAACCCTCAAATCTGCACCGGGCTTTGACAGAGACAAATGGCCTGATGTGGTGGACTTTGCCTGGCTAGCCACGGAGTTCCCTATTCCAACGAATGTTCCCCACACCGATGGACGTGACCCGTATTGGAGATAATAAACTGAGCTAAATAGCGCATGCATTTTCCATCTTGTGAGAGGGAACATAATCAACAAACACATGAAATATGCAGCAAATGAAGTTAACTTGGACCAAGAGTTTTCTTTGACTCTCGGGCAAAGCATTATGATTGCAGGAGAGAACTTGGCAATCAAGTTTATTGAGATAATCTCAGATGGTCGCTGTCCGAAGGGAGCCATTTGCATCTGGCCGGGAGAAGCAAACTGCTTAACTGAAATTACTACCCGTCCAGAGTCCATTTATCTCAAGGTGTTAACTCAACCTGGTCCTTCCAAAACATCGAAAACCAGTTTCGCTAATTATGAAATTACGTTTGATCTGCAACCATACCCTGAGTTGGGCAAAGCA
>Ga0182027_10014047_pt1 | contig 11110 bp, 10 predicted proteins | sample 712E1DmetaG_FD_121300 | JGI IMG/M metagenome (GOLD analysis project Ga0182027, IMG submission 121300) | Permafrost microbial communities from Stordalen Mire, Sweden - 712E1D metaG (Illumina Assembly) | ecosystem: Environmental > Terrestrial > Soil > Wetlands > Permafrost | place: Sweden...
AATTGAAGCCGAAATGCTGAAGCTCGCCCGCCAGCAGGGTTACAACGATTTGCCCAGCTTCAATGAGCACATTCGCAAGGACCCGCACCTTTATGCGACATCGGGCGAGCAGCTTCTGGGCTTGTACCAACACTACGCCGATCAGATGTACGCCAAGCTTCCGGAACTCGTCGGCCGCTTGCCCAAGACGAAACTGGAAGTGAGACCCATGGAGGCGTTCCGCGCGCCGAACTCGGTCGCCGCGGACTATTCCATCGGCGCGGGTGACGGCTCACGCCCCGGCCGCATCAATGTCAATGAGTACGACCCCACGCATCGACTGCTGCTCAACGTGGAAGCCATCGCCTACCATGAGGGCATTCCCGGCCACCACCTGCAATTTTCCATCGCCCAGGAAGAAACTGACCTGCCTGACTTCCGCCGGTTTGCTTACTACAATGCCTACTCGGAGGGTTGGGCGTTCTACGCAGAGCGGCTGGGCAGGGAAGTGGGCTTCTACCAGGACCCCTATAGCGAATACGGCCGGCTGGAAAATGAAGCGTGGCGCTCCGTCCGCCTGGTGGTGGATACCGGCGTTCACGTCCGACACTGGTCGCGCCAGCAGATGGTGGATTATTTCCGCCAGCACACCGCGCTCGACCAGCCCATGATTGAAAACGAGGTGGACCGCTACATCGCGTGGCCGGGTCAGGCCCTGGCCTATAAGCTCGGGCAGATGAAAATTATTGAGCTGCGCGAGCGCGCCCGGCAGCAACTCGGCGAACGCTTTGATTTGCGCGCCTTCCACGATGCGCTGCTCGCCGATGGGCCCCTGCCCCTCGATGTGCTGGAGGCGAACATGAACCGGTGGATTGCGGCGCAAAAAGGAGCGGCGGTGCCACCCCCATAGAACAGTTCAGCGCGACACCTCTCTTACGGCCCACTCCCCATGTCCGAAGAGCCTTCCAACTTATTCCAGTGACTTGTGGAAGCGCAGAACGCTGATGGTCAGCAAGAGAAAGGCAATGGCGGCAAGGGCGGCGATCTCGGGCCAAAGCACGTCGAAACCCGACCCTTTCAGGTAGACGCTGCGCAGAATCACCATGATGTGGCGCAGGGGGTTGGCGTAACTCATTTTCTGAAGCAGGGGCGGCATGCTGGCGATGGGAGTGCCGAAGCCGGAGAGCGTGATCATCGGCATGGTGAAGAAGAAGGAAGCGATCATCGCCTGTTGCTGGTTCTTGGAGACGGTGGAAAGAAACAACCCCAGGCCCAGCGCCGCGAGGATGAATGCCACCAGCCCGACGGCCAGCACCCCCAGGTTTCCGCGGAAGGGCACCCCGAACCAGAATGTTCCCACCAGGGCAATCAGCGTGGCGTCAACGCAGCCGACCAGGAAAAAAGGAATGGTCTTTCCCAGAATAAATTCCCAACGGCGAATGGGAGTGACCATGATCTGCTCGAGCGTCCCAATCTCACGTTCACGCACCACGGCGAAGGCGGTGAGCATCATGACCAGGATCAACATGACGTTGCCGATGACTCCGGGAACGAAATACCATTGGCTTTCCAGCCCCTCGTTGAACCATGGCCGAACCTCCAGGTCAACTTGCGGCAGCGACGAGATCAGTTGGGGAGATGTGCGCTGCATCCGGTCGAGTTGGTAGTCACGGCTGAACTGGGCGCCAATCTGGTTGAAATAGCCCAGCGCCACCAGCGCGGTGTTGGAGTTGGAACAATCCGCCAGCACCTGCACGGTGGCTCCCTGGCCATTGCGGAGGCGCTCAGCGAAGCCGGAGTCGATTTCCATCGCCGTCAGAATATCGCCGCGGTCAAGGCCGTCGCGAAGGTCCGCGGGCCGGGCGGCATACTGAATCAAATGAAAATAACGGCTGGCGGTAAAGTGCGCCACCAGCTCGCGGCTCTCCTGGGTATTGTCACGGTCAAGCACCGCCAGCGTGACGTTCTTCACATCCAGGGTGGCCGCGTACCCAAACACCAGCATTTGGATCAGCGGCGGGCCGAAGAGCAGCCAGCGCATTTGCGGGGCCCGCAGGGTTTGAATGAATTCCTTCTTCACCATGTGGCCGATGCGTCGGAATGCGGACATCAAATTCATTCCAGCCTCTTCTGAAACGCGCGCGTGGCCCGGATGATCAGCAGCGTGGCGATAATCCCCAGGGCCAGGATATCTCCCGCCAGCAGGCGCACCGGCGTGCCTTTGAGAAAAACATTCCGCAGGATGGAAACGTAATAACGCGCCGGCAGGATGCGGGTGATCCACTGCACCACCACCGGCATCTGATCGATGGGAAAAATGAAACCGGATAGAAGAAAGGTGGGCAACAGCGTCACCAGCAGCGCCATCTGGCTGGCTCCGAGCTGCGACTTGGACGTGACGGAGAATAGATATCCCAGCGACAGCACCACAATCAGGAACAGCGCCGAGCAGGCAAACAGCACCGTCCAGCTTCCCCGGAAGGGAACGCCAAACCACCACACCGCCGCGCCCGCGCACAGCGCCGTATCCATCATCCCGATAACAAAATAGGGAATCAGCTTTCCGGTCTGAATTTCCAGCTTGGCCACGGGGGTGGCGATGAGCTGTTCCATCGTGCCGCGCTCCCACTCCCGCGCGATGGTCAGCGAGGTCAGGAATGCGCCCACCACCGCCATCACCATGGCCACCACGCCGGGCACAATATTGGCCATGCTTTCCAGATCTTCATTGAACCATGTGCGCGGCTGGAAGGTGACGTTGGGAGCCACGGGCGGCAGGCCGTGGCGCTGCTGCCAGTCAATCTGCACATCCTGTGAGTAGGCTTGCACGATGCCGAGCGCGTAACCCATGCCGATGCTGGCGGTGTTGCTGTCGCTGGCATCGAGCAACGCCTGCACCTGGGCGTGCCCGTGAGAATGGAGTTCTTCGGAAAATTGCTGCGGCACCACCACGGCCACCGTGCAGGCGCCGTGGTCAATCTGCTGGATGACGTCGCGATAGTTTTCCGCCACGTGCACGATATTGAAATATTCCGTGGCTTGGAAACGCTTCAGCAGATCCTGGCTGGTCTGGGTTGCGTCGCGGTCGTAGACGCAGAGGGGAATGTGCTTGATGTCCAGATTCACGCCGTAGCCGTAAATGATGAGCTGCACCAGTGGCATGGCGAAGATCACCAGCAGGCTGAGAGGATCGCGCCAGATTTGGATGACCTCCTTGCGCAGGATGGCGAAGGTGCGGCGCAGATTCATGCGGCTCTCCCCGGTTTGGATTCACGCCCGGACGTCAGATTCACGAAGACGTCCTCAAGGCTGGGCTGAATCTGTTCGAGCCTTCCCACCTTCACGCCGCGGGCCTCCAGGGCAGTGCGGATTCCGGGCAGCGCCGCCTGGGCATCGGCCACCGCCGCATGGAGGCTGCTGCCAAACACTGCCGCGTCAAGCACACCCGGTGCCTGGGTCAACGCTTCGAGGCCCGGACCCAGCGGCTCACATTCCACCAATAGGATCTGGCCCTTCATGGATTGCGTCTTCAGTTCCGTGGGCGTGCCCATGGCCACAATGCGCCCGCGATCGATCAGCACCAGGCGATTGCAGTATTCCGCCTCGTCCATGTAGTGCGTGGTCACAAATACCGTGATGCCCTCACTCACCATCTGTTGGATCAATTCCCAGAATTGCCGGCGGGAGACGGGATCAACGCCCGAAGTCGGCTCATCAAGAAAGACGATGGGGGGACGGTGCAGCACCGCGCACCCGAGTGCCAACCGTTGCTTCCAGCCGGCGGCCAAATCGCGCGTGGGGGTTTGCTCGCGGCCTTCCAGCCCTGCCATGTGCAGCGCCCAGGCCAAACGCTCGGGAAGAACTTTGGCGGGAACACTGTATAGACCGGCAAAAAAGCGGAGGTTCTCGATAACCCTCAAATCGTTGTAGAGGGAAAACTTCTGCGACATATAGCCGATTTGCTGGCGTACTGCTTCAGGTTCCTTTGCCACGTCAACTCCTGCAACCCGCGCAAGGCCGGATGTGGGCCGCAGCAGGCCACAGAGAATGCGAATCGTTGTGGACTTGCCCGCGCCGTTGGGGCCGAGGAAGCCGAAGATCTCGCCGCGGTGCGCCTGGAAGTTGATGCTGTCCACCGCCACAAAGGCGCCGAAGCGCTTGGTCAGGTTTTCGACTACCACGGTGGTTTCGCTTCCAATCATGAAGCTTTCGTCTCCCCGGCAGCTTCCGGCTCGCTTTCGACGGCCGATACAAACAAGTCCTCAATCGTTGCCGCTACGGGCTGGATGGAATCGTAAACAACGCCGGCGGAGTCCAGCCGCGCGCGCAAATCCGGCAGCCGGCGGGCGGCTTCGTCCACGAACAGATGGACTCGGTCGCCCACCAGCAACGCGCTGCGCACGCCGGGGGCGCCCGTGAGCGCCGCGCGCGCCTGCACCGGTTGCGCCGCGTGTACGGCCAGAATCTCGCCGGGAAATTTCTTCTTCAGTTCCTCTGGCCGATCGCAGAAAAGCATTCGTCCGCGATGGAGCAACCCGACGCGATGACACCGCTCGGCTTCGTCAAGGTACGACGTGGAAGCGAGAATCGCCACGCCCTCCGCCACCAATGTATACAGTATCCGCCAGAAGTCGCGTCGCGAAACCGGATCGACGCCATTGGTCGGCTCATCGAGCAGCAGCACTTTCGGCGTATGAATCAGCGCGCAGACCAGGCCAAGCTTTTGTTTCATCCCACCGGATAGGTTTCCGGCAAGGCGGCTGCGGAAATCACTGAGCCCCGCTGCTGCCAGCAATTCCTGGGAGCGTTGCACACGATGTTTGCGGCGCACCCCAAAGAGGTCGGCATAAAACCGGATGTTTTCGTCGACCGTCAAATCTTCGTAAAGTCCGAATCGCTGTGACATGTAACTCAGAAGAGATTTCGCGCCTTCCGGGTCACGCACCACGTTGCAGCCGGCAATCGTCGCTGCGCCTGAATCCGCGTCCATCACCCCCGCCAGCATTCGCAGCGTGGTGGTTTTCCCGGCGCCGTCCGGGCCGACCAATCCGAAGATCTCTCCCGCGTTCACTTCAAAGCTCAGCCCGTCGACGGCGCGCACTTCGCCGAAATGCTTGCTCAGGGAGGAAACGGTGATGGCAGGAGAAGAGTTCATCGTGTTCTGGCTACTGGAATCTAATCTCGACATCCGCCGGCATTCCCGGCTTCAATTCATGACGGGGATTATCCATGTCCACTTTGAGTCGATAGACCAGGGTCACGCGTTCCTTTTCGGTCTGCACGCTCTTGGGAGTGAATTCTGCTTCGGAGGAAATGAAGGAGACGCGCCCCGCATAAGTCTTGTCAGGAAACGAATCGGTGTGAACGTTGACGACTTGGCCCAGCTTGACCTTTCCCAGGTCCGTCTCCGGCACGTACACACGGACCCACAGGTGGTCCAGGTCAGCGAGGGTTACGATGGGCGTGCCGGGCGAGACGACCTCTCCCAACTCCGCCTGCCGCACCAGCACCACTCCGTCAAAGGGCGCGCGCAGCACGGTGTATCTCAGCCGGATGCGGGACATGTCGACCACCTGGCTGGCTTGGTGAACATTGGCGCGGTCAACTGCCAGTTCTTCTTTGCGCGTTCCTTCCACTAGTTCGCTATAAACTTGCTGCGCACGCTCATAGGTATCCTGCGCCCGGGTGACATTGGTGGCGGCCAGGTCGCGCGTCTGCCCCGGGATTTCGTCCTTTTCGTATAGCGCCTGGTAACGCGCGTAATCCTTTTCTTTCTGCTCGAGGTCCGCCTGCGCGTCGAGCATCGCGAGCTTGGCGGCCTCGACGTCCTGCGTCCGGCTGCCCGCCAGCGCCAGGGTGAGTTGCCGGTTGCGCGCGCGAACCGCCGCATCGTCCACCGCTACCTGTTGCCGGTAGTCATCGTTGTCAATCCGCGCCAGCAGATCGCCGGCTTTCATCGCCATGCCCTCATCCGCGGGCAGATCGATAACGCGGCCGGTGACCTTGAAGCTTACCAGGCTCTCGTGCGCTTCAATGTTCCCCGAGAGCTTGAGCATGTTTTCGGCGGGGGCCTTGCGGAACCACTCCGGATGGAAATAGACAACCGTCCCGCCAATCGCCAATAGGACCAAAAGTGGGATCACGCGTTTCATGACTCATCAACCTCTTTGTCCAGATTCTTGCTTATTACTTACGACCAACTATTTACTATTAACTATTTACTATCAACTATCGACTGCCTACTGCCTACTGCCTACTGCCTTCTTACCCCTCAGGGCTCGGCGAGGTATGCCTGGTAAATCTTTTCGGTTCCGCCCAGCGAGCGTGCCAGGGCCATGACGGCGTCGGCGTGCCGCGCCAGGGCCATGATGCGGTCATCCTGCGCGCTCGCCAGGCTGGACTGCGCGGTCACCACTTCGATGTTGTCGGTCACCCCGTTGCGGAAACGGTCTTGCGCCAGGCTCAGTTCGCGTTCTGCCAGGTGAAGGGCCGCCTCGGTGACGGTCACCTGGTTCTCGCTGGATTCCAAATCCAGCACCGCCTTGCGCAGTTCCTGGTCGATCTCGCGATTGAGGTCGTCGATCTGCGCGTTCAAGCGTTCCAGGCGGCTTTGAATTTCCGTTTTCTCTCCGGCGCGGTCGCGGTCAAACAAGGTGACCGTAAGCGTTCCCTGAATCTCACCCGTTCCCACCATGGAATTGAATCCACGCCCGATTGCTCCGTAGTCTCCGTTGACCGAAAGGGTGGGCAGATAGCGCGCGCGGGAGGCCTTGAGCTGCTCCGCCAGCGACTCTCGCTGTTTGAGAAGTGAGGCGTAATCGGATCGCGCTTCCAGGGCGGTGTGCAGCGCCTGCTCGGCATCGGCTGATTCCACGTGATGGAATTTCAGGGGCTCGGCCAATTCCAGCGGGGTGCCGGGGCTCATGCCCAGAAAGTGGGCAAGGACGAGCAGGGAAGTCTGATAGGTGTCGCGCGCCACCAGCAGGGTCTGCTGGTCGCGTGCCAGTTGCACCTGGGCGCGAACCTCGTCCACCGCGGTGGCGAGTCCCTGCGTGTGCTGGTCGCGCGCCAATTTCTCCAGGGCTTGCGAAGTCGTCACGCGCGAATCCGCCGCTTCCACCTCTGCGGCGGAGGCCTGGGCGTCAAGATAAAGCCCGGCGGCCTGACGGATTACCAGATCGCGCGAGTCCTGATAATCGAGCTTGGCGGCCTCCTCTTGTTTTTCGCTGGCCTTCCAGGTGTGGTAGGAGTGGCGGTCAATCAACGATTGGCTGGCTGATACGCGGAAATCATAATGATTGAACGGACCGACGACCTTGGGTACACCGGGAAAGGAAATTCCCATGGCGCCCAAGTCGATATTCTCGCGGTTGGCGAGCGCGTTCCCGTTGACGTGGGGCAGCAGGGAAGCCCGCCGCCGTTCGCGCGTGCCTTCCAATTCCTCCACTTGCGTGCTTGCCACGCGCACGCTGAGGTTCTGCTTCAGCGCCAAACCAATGGCGTCCCTCAGCGTCAGCCGCTGCGGAGCAGACTGTTGCGCCTCCACGTGCGCTCCACCCGCCACCAACAACGCCACGAACAACGTGACCCACCTCGCCCTCGACTGCATGGAACTTCTCCTTTGCCGCGCCGCCCTGATCACCGCGCGGCTTTCACTCCGGTTGCTTGCGCAAGCTGCCTAGAACAAAATCCAAATGCGCTTTCATGTAAGCATCCAAGTCCAGGGGGTGCCGCTCCCCGTGCAGCGCCCCCCACAGGATTGCCAATACGGCGGGCGCGGCCAGAATCTGCGGGAATTCCTCGGCCGCGGTCTTCCGAAACTTGCCCGACGCCACACCTTTTTTCAGCACGTAGCGCAGTGCCTTCATCCCCGGCGCGATAATCTCGCGATGATAGATGTCGGCAAGTTGCGGGAACCTGCCGCCTTCCGAGATCAGCAGGCGCACAATGGAACGGACCCTGTCACTCTTCACGATTTGGCTGTACATGCGGAGCAGCAGATCGCGAAACAGATCGTCGGCGCCACCGGTGAAGGTCTTGGCGACTGCATCAAATCTCTTCTGCGGCAGGCTGCGCACCGCGGCGCGGAAGAGCTGCTCCTTGTCGCGGAAATAGAGATAGATCGTCCCCTTGGCGATTCCTGCCTGCCGGGCGACCTCGTCGATGCGGGTGGCCTCGTACCCGTGCGCCGCGAAGACCTCGAAGGCGGCTTTCAGGATTTCCTCCTGGCGATGCACCTTCTGCTCCCGCCGGCGCGGGGAAGGGGACACCGCCTTTGCCCGCGTGGACTTCCTTGGCTTCATGGCTCTCTCCGTAAAATGACTGACCAGTCAGTCATTATTGTTCGGCAGAAAGATAACCGTGATGAAATGCCTTGTCAACTCATTTTTGGCATAAGGGCCAAGCTGCCGGCCGGAGGAGCCGCAGACGGCGAAGATTCTGGCATGGCCACGAAAATGGGCAGAGCGAGATTCTTTGCGTAGATTACCCTCAGTAGCGTCGCCCTTCAGGGCGGCACCTCTCGCGTTCGGCAATTGAGGTGCGACGGAAGGTGCCGGGCCAAAGCCCGGCGCAACACCGGAAGGCCCATGTCAATTCATTGCCCTGAAGGGGCGGGACTAAAAAGCCCCGCCTTTCCAAAAGTCGATTCAGCTCTGTTCGTGATTCACTCTTTCCGGCGGATGATCGCGAACCACCCCTTCGGGCCACCCTCTGGAAACGCATCCGGAAACTCAGCCGTGAAGGCCGGATTCACTTCACCCCGCACCAACTCCACAGATTCGACGTTCCAGCCGTCCGCGAAAATATCGTACACCTGCTGCCGGGACACCCCTCCTTCGGGTGCCTCTTCTGTGAAAGTGAACAAGAAGAGATGCCCGCCCGGCTGGACCACGTGCGCTAGCCCCTGGACGTAGCGTCGCCGTTCGTCTCCAGCGTAAATATGGAACAGACCGCTGTCGATCACGCTGGCGAAACGCTCGTCCCACGCGCCGAGGGTCATGGCGTCCTTAACCAGGAACTCCACCGGCAAGGCACGCTCGGCGGCTTTGGCCCTAGCTCGCCGGATCGCTTCTTCGACAAAGTCGATGCCGGTGACCCGATGTCCGCGAGCGGCGAAGAAAAGGGCCGTGTTGCCCGTGCCGCAGCCAGCGTCAAGCACTGGACTGATCACCCGATCTGCGACTGCCACGAAGGGCGGCTGCGGCTTGCCGATGTCCCAGGGTGGGTTACCTTCGTAGATTTTCGTAAAGCCAGCATGGGCTGACGGGTGGTTCTGCATAGCTGAGGGATCGTACTTCATAAACGATTCTCCTTAAAGCTTTCATGATCTCGGGCGGCCGGCCACGCTCGCCACTACTCCCTGGGTGCGGAAGCGGCGGGCGGGGCCGGTGAGGATCCGAAGGGGCCGCAGCCACCGCGCATCCCGGCTCGGAATTTCTCACGTTCTTCCGGCGTCATCTGCTCCCAGCGCTCCATCATGCGCTGGCGCCAGCGTCCGCCAAAGCCGTGCCGGCCATGGAAACCACCAAACAGTATTTTGCTCAGCACCAGCAGACCCAAAGCCTGCCAGAAGCTGATGGTGTGCAGGCCGAAGATGGCGGGCGCCAGCCAGTTCCAAAGTTCCATCACCACAAAACTGAATACCGTTGCCGCCAGCGCAGCGATTACCAGAATCTTCAATCCCCGCAAAAGCCAATGTCTCTTCATTGTTTTTGACCTCATCCCTTCTTGAATTCGTCGTAGATAGCTTGCAGCCGCCGCCGCAAGTGGAGCACCGCATAGTGTTTTCGGGAGAGCAAGGTGTTCACGCTCAGCCCGGTCGCGGCGGCCAGCTCATTAAAGCTCCGGCCCTCGATCTCATGGGCCACAAACACCTCGCGCTGTTCTTCCGGAAGTTCGTCCAAAGCCGCGTCGATCTCATCGATCAGCACCTCGCGAGCGTAGGCTGCTTCCGGACCCGCGTCGGGCGAAGGGAGCAGGTCTTCCCAAGGGAATAGCGTTCCCTCTTCATCTCCGGCGGGGAGGTCGCTCCGGGCCGCCTCCGGCCTTCGCTTGCGAAACCTGTCGATGATGCGATTCCTCGCCACCCGGAACAGCCATGCGCCCGCTTGCTCCACAGGTTTCATGAGCCGGTAAGCCTGCACGAGTTCATAGAAGACTTCTTGCAGAATGTCTTCCGCTTCATCCTCGTCCAGAACGCGCTTGCGGATGAAGTTGCGGAGGCGGGATTGCTCCCGCTCGACGGTCTCCGCGATATGGCGGTTTTGCTCGTCGGTCATGAATTTGATGCTCAGCGCGTCATCCATCCACTAGTGTAGACGAAATGGCGTCCCAAATATTTTGAGGGATTTTCGCCATGACTTTTCCTGGGGGCTAGTAGTGGTGTCATTGGGGACGGAATTCCACACGAAACACCGGTCATTCCCGCGAAGCTTGTCCCAGCGAAGGCGGGGACAAGCTTCGCGGGAATGTCGGCACGGGGGGTAGCCCGTAGCTCGCAAATGACACCAACACCTCGTGGTCCGTGAAGTCGCCTCCAGACCAAGGGGGATTTGAATGATTGCCAAATCGCCGCTTTCATGTGGTTATCGACCTCTGATAAAACCAAGATTCGGGCGAGACGAATAATGCCTGGCAGATGGATGGCGCGGGAAATCGACTTTCTGCGCCCAACTCAACGCATGGCGCCAGACCTGAGAAACTTTGTAGAAAAGGGTCTGGAGGAGGCAGATATGAAACGGTTCGGTAGCATTCTGGTATTAATGCTGGTGTTCCTGGTACCTGCTTGGGCACAGCATGAGGGTGGTAAGGGTGAAGAGCACGGGGGCAACGCGGTAGCCCATAGTGCTCCCAAGCACGGCCCCGCCAAGTCGAATGGTAAACCTCAAGCGCAACCGCAACACTATAGCGACGCGGCCGGGCACCCTGAGGCTCCGCACGTTCACAACAACGGCAAATGGATCGGGCATGATTCCGGCCCCGGAGACCCCCACTACCACCTTGATCACCCGTGGGAGCACGGGCGATTTAACGGCGGAATTAGCTTTCAAACTTCCGTTAATAACGTAAAGGTTGTTAACAGGTCTTGCGGAAGTCGTACAAGTGACCGCAATATTATTTACAATATAAA
>Ga0182027_10014048_pt1 | contig 11109 bp, 9 predicted proteins | sample 712E1DmetaG_FD_121300 | JGI IMG/M metagenome (GOLD analysis project Ga0182027, IMG submission 121300) | Permafrost microbial communities from Stordalen Mire, Sweden - 712E1D metaG (Illumina Assembly) | ecosystem: Environmental > Terrestrial > Soil > Wetlands > Permafrost | place: Sweden...
ACATAGTATCGGCACTATAGCGTTTCCTTCCATCAGTACAGGTGTTTATCGTTTTCCCATTGAACGCGCTTCGCGTATTGCATTGCGGGAAATTATCAAAGAATTTGAAACCAATACAAACCTTACACGTGTTATCATCGTATGCTTCGATCGAGGTACATACGAAACATATGTAACAGCCGAACAGGAATACTCTAAATAGAATTAATGTTTTGAGAACAGAGAGACAATGAATAGTAAACTCATAAAATACAGCCTCATGCTTGCCGCGTTTTTTTTGGCTCGCGCTTGTGCTCAAAAACCAATTGTGAGTCCGCGTGATTCGGTAAAAATTAATTTCAATGGGAACAGTATCGCAATTCACTACGGCAAACCTTCAATGCTCGGGAGGAAGATATTCGGAGCATTTGTGCCGTACTACAAAGTGTGGCGCACAGGCGCCGGTGCAGCTACTGAGCTGACGACGGAAGCAGATCTTGAAGTGGACGGGGCAGTAGTGCCGCGCGGCACATATTCCCTCTACACGCTTCCAGCTGAAGACCGCTGGAAACTTATCATCAACAAACAAACAGGGCAATGGGGTACCACGTACATGCCTCAGCTTGATCTTGCCCGTATCGATTTGAAAATTAAAAAACTGAAAACTCCGATTGAAGAGTGTACATTCAAGCTGGAAAAAAACAGCAGCGGCAGCGGTACACTCAAGATTGAATGGGAAAACACGTCGCTCTCAGTTCCATTCCACATAAGTAAAGATTCGCTGGTACCCAGTCCGCCGGATTCATCGGTGCTTGTCATAAACGATAAACGATTATCTGTAAACTACAGCCGCCCATCGATGCGCGGCAGAAAAATTATGGGCAGCGTTGTTCCGTACGGTGTTGTCTGGCGTACGGGAGCAAATGCCGCGACAAGTTTTGTCACACAGACAGATATTGTTGTATCTGGTGTGAAGATACCGCGCGGTTCGTACACACTCTACACTCTTCCATCTTCTAAACAGTGGAAGCTCATCTTCAATAAACAGACGGGACAATGGGGAACGGTGTACAATGAAAAACTCGATCTCGTTCGCATTCCGCTGAATAAAAAAAATCTGAAGCAGCTGGTGGAAAAATTCACAATAACCTTAGAGCGCACTGCGGAAAAATCTGGTGTGATGAAACTGGTATGGGAGAAAACGCAGCTCTCTGTAGACTTTCAACTCAAATAGGAGACAAGTTATGGCAGCAAAAATTACGGTGAAAAACAACGGCAGTATTCATGTCGAAGGTGAATTTGAGTTGTTCGACATAGACGGTAATAAGTTTGATCTTGCAGGGCGTGCAACAATCTCTTTGTGCCGATGCGGCCAAAGTAAGGACAAACCATTTTGTGATGGTACCCACCGCGCGTGTAATTTTCAATCAGAAATTAAAGCACACAAATTACCGCCAGTGACGCCGAAAGTTTAATCAGCGGGTAGGCTGAGAAATATTTTACAGTGAATTTTCTCGCTGGCGCATTACTTCATAGAGAAATACCGCGCTTGCACTTGCCACATTGAGTGAATCCACGCCGGACTGCATGGGAATTGCTACCGGTATATCACATGCGGAAAGAACCTGCGGCGACACTCCGCTGCCTTCGTTTCCAAACACGATACAGCAATTGCCGGAGAAATCGCTGCGCTGGATGCTGTGTTCTTCTGTGTGCGGATGTGCCGCATAAACTTTGAATTGACGGAAGCCTTGGAGCGTTCGCAGTGTCTCTGCAAGGTTTGTACAATGAACGACTGGCATTTTGAATACGGTTCCCATAGAATTTCTCACCGCGCGGCGCAAATATGGACTGCTCGATGTCTCGCTCACAAGAATCGCTTGTACGCCGAATGCTGTGCAATTCCGTACAAGGACACCAATGTTTTCGGCATTGGCTAATCCGTCCATAGCGACAAATAATCGCGGCGATGATGACTGTGTCAACACCGAGTCAAGTGTTTCTTGTGCCGGAATTTTCCCGAGTGCCATAATACTTTGATGCAATTTGTATCCGACAATCGTGTTGAGTAAATCTTTCTGTCCGACAAAGACAGTTATCTGTTCGGGGCGATAGGCGAGTCGTTCGCGGTAATCTTCCAACCATTCCGGTGCTAAGAGAACAGAAACAATTGTATGTGCACTTTCTAAAAGTCTTTGAACGACAATAGTCCCTTCTGCAATAAACAGTCCTTTGCGAAATTGTTCAACCGATTGACGCAATGTACGATACGCCGTTAAGTCCGGATGATTGAGCGATGTAATGGAAACAGTTGTAATCATATTGTTGAGCGCTGAATGGGTTTGAGACTTAATGAGAACCCATTTCAAAAAACATAATTGTCATTCCGTCCCGATTCATCGGGATCGGAATCTTTATACAGCTATGCAAATAGATGCTGAATCGAGTTCAGCATGACCGTACTGTCTTTTTTGAAAAGCATTTATTTTCTTGATTAAAATACAAAGAAGTCGGCGCCAATGCCAATTGGAAAATTAACATTTTAGATGAACCGAATTATTAATATCATACAATAAGAAAATTTGTTTTAGATGAAATTGGAATGATCTTTAGGACAACTGCGTGCGTAAGGACTCAATGAAATCCATATTTAATAAAAAGAGTATCACTTCTTTTCCCAATGCTCCCGGTGTCTATCTTTTCTATGGTGCTGAAGACATTCTGCTGTATGTTGGCAAAAGTAAAACAATCCGTGCACGTATTCGCTCGCACTTTGCCGCCCGGGATGAACGCTGGCTTACAAAGCGTCTCCGCCGCATCGAAGTTCACGAAACAGCCGGTGAACTTGGCGCGCTCTTGCTGGAATCCCGGCTCATCAAAGAATTACGGCCGATGTACAATGTGCGCTCGAGACAGCCGCGGCGCATTATTATTGCGAGGCGCGAAAATAATGAACAAGGATATGCAACAGTCAAACTGGTAGCAGTTGATTATCTTGATATCAAACCGGATTCACCGATCCTCGGTATCTTCAAACACAAAACGCAGGCAAAGGAATTTCTCGATACGGTTGCTAAAACGCACAGATTGTGTCCAAAACTATTACGGTTAGAAAATTCCAGCGGTTATTGCTTCTCGTACCACCTTGAACAATGTGATGGCGCATGCATGGGAGAGGAAGATGCTGCAGCATATAATGCACGTGTAGAAGCGGCATTTGAAGCGCGGCGCATTATCGCATGGCCGTTTGAGGGTGCAGTAAATATAGAAGAAGTCTCGAAGGATCAAAAACTGCGCGAAATTTTTGTGATCGACAATTGGTGTTTAATTGCGAGTTATAATGACGCCGATGATGTCTCGAAGAAATTCCCGAAACCTCAAAAATCTTCTCCGCACCGCTTCGACTACGACAGCTACAAAATTCTTTATAGCTATGTGATGGAGGAGGGGAATAAAATCAAATTAGAAAAGTACACGACCCCTTCTGTCAGCATAATGACGGACAAGTAATCCCCTCCTCTAAAAGTCACGCACAATGAACGGTATCATAAAGAACTGATTTCATAAAAAACATGTTAACCTATTATGGAATCTGACATAGCTGTACAATACTCAGATAGTAAGCGATTATACAAAATTGCTTTTGTCCTCGCAGTCTTCACAATTCTTTATAACATTGCCGAAGGACTTATTTCTATGTACTTCGGGTTTAAAGATGAAAGTCTAACATTGTTCGGTTTCGGTGCTGATAGTTTTATAGAAGTTTTCTCTGGACTTGGCATTGCACACATGGTTTTGCGTATTCAGCGCCAGCCGGCAAGTAATCGTGATAATTTTGAACGAACAGCATTAACCATTACCGGGTATTCATTCTATGCACTGGTCGTCGGGCTTATTGGAACGAGTATGTATAATATCTGGATAGGAAGGACGCCTGAGACAACTCTTTGGGGCGTGATTATTTCATTAATATCAATAACGGTAATGTGGGCTTTGGTGTACAGTAAAACAAAAGTTGGAAGACGGTTGAACTCCGATGCAATACTTGCAGACGCTGAATGCACAAAAGTCTGCATTTCTATGTCTGTCATTTTACTTATAGCAAGCGGCGTTTACGAATTAACGAAGTTTTCTTTTATTGACACTGTTGGAACTCTTGGACTCGCATACTTATCTTTTAGAGAAGGACGAGAATGTTTTGAGAAAGTAAAAAAGAACAGCCATTGTTCTTGCTGAAGTGCAACAATTGTTGCTTGAGCTTTAATAACCGCTTTACCATATCCAATCGATCGTTGCTGTTAATTCGGCGTTAAGGAATGGCTGATCTCGACTACCATCAAAAATGGCAAGGGGGAAGACCGCCGTTGCCGATGGCGTAAGCACAAATCTGCCTATACGAATGCTGACAGGTATGACGATCTCGTAATCAAGTATAGAAAAAATATTGGACCGGTTTGTGGCAGATGTTGCAACGTTTTTGGTTACAATTTTTTCCGTTTTGGGATTGAGCTTCTGTATTTTTTGCAGCTGTTTTGCAATGAGTGTCAAGTTTTGTTCGCCCCAGGAAGCTCTCACGGTCGGTGCAAGAAGTACTTTTCTTCCGAACTGCCAATAATGTGTTGCAGTAAATTCAAAGGCATATTCCGATTGATCGTCGAAATCGATCTCCGCTGCTAAGGAAAAATCGGCAACCGAAGTCGAAAGATCTAATTCCCCGTCTACACTTTGGTTGAAGACAGATCGTAATTGCGTACTGCTGCTATCGAACCAAAAATGTGTGTAGCCGAGAGAGCCGCCGAAGACGGGCGTGAACATGAATTCATACGAAAGCCCTAGAGATGTGCCGTCCCAGTGATTGGACTGCTGTTCCAACCAAGATGTACCAATGGAAAGTTTCATGCCGGATGAATGACGGAACGAGATCAGCGGACTTACAATAGCTTGGCTTATTCCACCGTCGCGGCCGTGGAAGAATGTAGTGCTGTTTGCATCCATCGAAATCATCAATTTGTTGGAATATGTTTCTAGAGAATCCAATTCTGTCGCACGGTTGTCGATTAACGTTTCCACAAACGTGATAAGAGAATCGCACAGTGCTCCAGTGGAATCGGAAAGACTGCTTGTAGCATCATCGAAGTGGTCGGTGATGGAAGCGAAGAACGTATCTGACGAACTATCCGCGTTTTCAGAGAACGATGAGAGCTCGTTTGAAAAATCTTCCGGCCCAGCACAATCAATACATGCCTCGTGAGTATTTTTAAGATCGATAATTGTTTTCTTATAATCTAAAAGTTGATTGCGAAGAACTTGCCGCTGTGTCTGTCCATAGTTCTTCAGCCTGCCGGAAAAATCTTTGTGCAGTTGATATGCAGAATCAATTCTTGATGAATCAAGTAATTCGAAAGCTGATTTCAAGAGTGAATCTGTAAGCACTTTGAGCGACAATGATTGTGTGTGAAGTGATGTCTCAAGCGCCCGTGAGAGAGAATCCACGTTTTTCTCTTGAATCAGAATAGCTGAATCCACGGCGATGCGCAACGCCCGATGTAATTCTGCACCGAGTATCATTGAGTCACTTGGAGTTATTGATTGCGCATGGGAAACCGGTAGTACAACGGCAAGAGAAATGAAGAGGGATAGAATGCGAGAGTAGCGATAATTCATAATGAATCATTTTCGTGTTTGATGAATCTCTGTGCCCTTGGTTTAATGGTACCAAGGGCATTTATTCATTAATCTATGAAAATGTATGTAGGATGTAAAGGCGAGCAATGGATGATCGGCAACGAAGTGATGCGGGATTTCATATCCATCTGTAAAATTATTTTCAGAATGGTCTGTTAAATCTTAGAATAAACTGTGCAGGTGATGGATGATCAGTACGCCATGCAACTCCTATACGGAATGAACCGCTCCGATTTGATAACGCCACGCCATAGTCGTGCTCAAAATCGTTAAACTTTACCGCTTCAACTCCTTCCAACGCTGATGCAGTTGACGATGCAACCCGCGTGATGCCGGCATCTGATAAAAGCAAAATATTGATATTGTGGAATATCCACAACGGCCAGAAATCTAATTCCTCAAGAAAACTGCCGTTGACTATCAACTCAGCGTTGATGAGCAGCATGCGATTTCCGAGTTCAGACTTGAAAGGAAACGCGTTCATCGTACCTAACCCGCCCAATTCAAATATTTTCTGTGATGGAAGAGTCCCGTCTGAAGAACCTGCGCGAACGCGAATGTTCAAATTGTCATACTTGCCAAGCGGTTGAAAGCGGCGCAGGTCAAGTATGTACTGACCGAACTCGAACTCACTACCCCAATTGTTTTTTGCAAATTCGGCGGAAGCAGACAAGCTCCATCCTTCAGGCCCATAACTCGTATTCGAAATAGTACTAACGCCGCCGCTTGCGATTATACTGCGCATTTTGCCGGGATTGATGGCAGGATTCATGCGGTAATGTTTATCGCCGCCAAATAATGCCCAATCAACTTTATTAGCGAGCGAATCGTACATATCTGCCACATAGGCAACCTTCAGTTCGTTTTTCAGATAATTATCCTTGGAATAATATGCTGCGTGTATTGTGTAGCCGTTCCTTTCAAAGTAATCGCGGAAATCTTCGTGAATGAATAATGCCGCCGCTGTGTTTTCATGCAATGAAATTACCCATTTATCTTTTGAATCTGTAAGACTGTATCCTTCCGCACCCAGTTCAATAATGCCGCTTCCTTCGTTTGTGAGTAATGCAAACTGCCGTACCAAACCAAGATTGCCGCGCCAGATGTGTGACCTAAAACCCCATCCTGCAGAACCGAACATATTCCAATTTCGTTCTCCATCCCAATAATATTTTTTTTCAGAACCAGCACCAAGAAATAATCCTTCTACCCGGTTATACCGGAAAATAAAATTGTCTAAATTCATTTTATCGTCTGACCATGGTACATCAAAGGTGCGCACAGTTCGTGAAAATTTACTGCGCGATGGACGAAAGCTAATTTTTTCTTTTTTCGTATAATCTTCGAACCCTTTAATAACCGCACCGTCTTCTTTCAGTATACTTCCATTGATAACACGCGCACTGCCAGTGATCTTGCCCGTGCGTTTCATGTTCAAATCACCGCCTACGACCAGTACATCGCCGTCTACTGTGCCATAGACAGTCAGATCGCCGCCTTTCACAACAACATTGCTGTTAATTATTTCAGATTGTTCGATTACTTTGTCGCCGGAAAATGATTGTGCGCTGCTATCAATTTCGCTGTCGGTGATCTCTGGCGAATGGTGAAATGTTGAAGTAACAGTATCGTCATTGGAGATTTGATCATCATCAAAAGGCGAGGTCCATCGATTCACTATTTTGTTCACCATTTTATCAATGTTGTTTCCCACCGTACTGATTTCTTTTCCGACTTTATCAGCTTCATTTCCTATGCGTTCGCCAACATCGTCGCTATTCGTTTTGTTCAGCTGTGATTGTGCGTTAGCGGGAAAAAAAGATAAAGCCAATCCGCATGCAATAAGAAATAGTGTCAAATTTTTCATGGGTGCACCATAGTGTTTTTTATTAATGTCTCTGGTAATATTACGCTATAAGAGAGTTCAAAGTTTCAGAACTCTTTTATAAGATAGTCTGCGATAGCCTGATATTCAATTCTTTTACGAAATTGAGTATATTACAATGAACCTATATAATAGAGGAGGAGAAAGACATGAGACTAGCAATTAATATCGACCACATTGCAACATTACGCAATGCACGCGGTGGAGCGGTGCCTGATCCCGTGAAAGCAGCACTTATTTGCGAAAAAGCCGGTGCGGTTGGAATCGTATGCCATTTGCGTGAAGACAGGCGGCACATAAAGGATGATGATGTGCAGCGTCTCCGTTCAAGTATTAAGATAAAGCTCGATCTCGAAATGGCAGCCACTGAAGAAATCATCAGTATTGCCATTAAAACGAAACCCGATCTCGTGACACTCGTACCGGAACACCGTCTGGAACTTACAACGGAGGGCGGTTTAGACATAGTTGCGCAAAAGAAATATCTCAGTGATGTTGTAAAACAATTTAGACAGAATAACATACCGGTAAGCTTGTTCGTTGATCCAACAGAAGCACAGATACGTGCGTCGGCAGATATCGGGACAAGTATGATTGAAATTCATACCGGTGAATATGCTGAAGCAAAAACTGAAAGTGAGTCGAGGGAACAGTTCCTGAGAATTCAGGATGCCGCGAAGCTTGGCAAATTATTAAATCTTGGCGTTAACGCAGGTCACGGATTAGATTATGAGAATGTTGCGGCTGTTGCCGCTATTCGCGAAATTGACGAAATGAGTATCGGTCATGCCATAATCGTACGCGCATTGTTCGTCGGATTAGAACAGGCAGTGCGCGAGATGTTACAGTTGGTTGAAGGAAAAACAACCAAGGTAAGAAGGCAGATAGAAGAAGAATAGAAAAGTAAAAATTCCATCAACTCAAAATCAAGCCGCTGTTTCACTCATCTATACTATCATCGCCTGGTCTAAGACGAGTTGATTCTTCAATCCTTCTTCTCCGGGAGTAGGTAATGCAGTATTATTGAGTATCGATTCGGAGAAGAGAGTGACTTCTTTTTCGTACAGATTTGGAACAACAATATTTTCTTCCCGCATTTCCGCTGCCGTACCGTTCTTTCCAAGCACGATTTTCAATGGAATTGTCAGATTGCTCATTGTAAAATTTTCCGCGGAAAGAACGCCTTCCTGTCCGATGACTTCAATAATTGACCGGCGGTATGAACAGACAAAAGAACAATAGATGCTTGCTGGTGTTCCTTGCGAAAACTTGAGTGCTAAAAGCGATGTTTGTTCTGTCGCGGTCTCTGTTGGTATTGGTGCAAGCTGACTCTTCACGGAAACGACATCGTCATCCAAAAGATAACGGATGGTATCTAAACAATGGACACCAATATCGAAAGCTGCCCCACCGCCTGCGATTTTTTTATTCCACATCCACCGTCTGAGTGACAGACGAGCATCATACATATATTCCGCTTTCACAAATTCCACTTTGCCGATTATGCCAGAACGAATTAATTCCTTCATGCGTGCAATAAGAGGGGAAAGGCGAACCATGTGTCCTACCATTAGTTTCACATTCTTGCAGCGGCAGACTTCGATCATGCGCTCAGCTTCTGCCGCATTCATGGCCATAGGCTTTTCTACAAGGACATGCTTGCCGGCGAGTGCAGCAATGATGGTATCCTGTGCATGCTGGACGACAGCGGAAACGGCAAACACTGCATCGATATCCGGATGATGAACTAATTTTTCTGCAGAATCAAATGCCAGCGGAACGTGAAATGCCCGTGCTTTTTCTTCAGCGGCTGAAAGTGAACGCTTCTGAATCGCAACTAATTCTGAGTTTGGCGACGCTTGAATTGCAGGCGCAATGGTGCGTTCAGCAAAATTGCCAAAGCCGAGAATACCGTAACGAATTTTCCGTGTCATCTCTTTCTCCGTATGGAAAACTATCCGCATTGAACATACTGAAGATTGTGCATGAACTCAAATGGAATATTCTTTTCATCTTCCATTGTTGAATCTCTCTGAGAGAACATGTAGATTGTGCTATAACTTTTCGGCAACTTTTTAAAATCAGAAATGACATCCCACGATGGTCGACTAAAATTTACCCCGCAGCGACCGTTGCACTTGTTGCAGCGTATTACAAGCAGGCGTAACGCAATGCTGCTCCTGCGTCTGTTTCTCGCGTTTGTAATTATTCTTCTTTTCTATTCGATCGCATTTCAATATCTGATGAATTTAGAAGGACGGAGATATAGTTACATATCGGGATTGTACTGGATCATATCAACCATGTGCACAGTCGGATTAGGAGATATTACATTCTTAAGCGACTTCGGAAGGCTTTTTACCATCCTTGTAATTTGTACAGGCATCTTCTTTTTGCTTGTCCTGCTGCCATTCACAATTATTCAGCTCTTTCAATCATCAGCGCGAGTTCCGCGCGAACTGCCGGAAAATACACGCGGCCATGTTGTGCTGGCTGAATACGGAGCGTTAACCGGTGCTCTCATAGAGAGGCTTGAGCGTTACAATCAAAACTATGCAGTGCTCGTTGCCGATATTGAAGAAGCGATGCTTCTGCGGGATCAGGGAATCAAAACCGTTGCGGGCGAGCTTGACGATCCGGACACATTCAAGGAAATTCGCGTTGAACAAGCGGCGTTTATTGTAGCAACCGGTTCCGATACAACAAATACGTCGCTCGTGTATACAGTTCGGCGTGTATCAAAAAACATTCCCATCATTTCTGTGGCAAGCGGAGAACCTGCAGTACAAATTTTAGAACAGGCCGGCTGTACACATGTTCTGGCCCTTGATGAAATGATGGGTCAATCACTTGCGCGAAGAATAATCGCTGGCGATGCTATGGCACACGTGATTGGACAAATAGATGATTTGGTGATTGCGGAAGCAGCGGCGGCCGGCACACCCTTGGTTGGTAAAACTCTTGAGCAAGCGCACGCATCTCATATTGTCGATGCGTCGATCATCGGCGTTTGGGAAGCAGGAGTATTTGTTCTTCCTCAAAAGGATATGACCATAACGAAGAAAAGTATTCTTGTGCTTGCCGGGACACAAAACCACATTGATCGCTATAACGAATTATTTTGCATCTACAATATTAATAGTGCACCGATTATCATTATCGGTGGAGGAAATATCGGACGTGCGTTGGGACATTCGATGAAAGAGCGGGAACTTGATTTTCGGATCATTGAGAAATCAAAGGAACTTGTTCTCGACGATAAACAGTATTTTCAAGGAGATGCGACGGATGTTCGGGTGTTACAACAAGCAGGTTTCTTTGAGGCACCTGCAGTTGCAATTACCAGTCACAGCGATCAAGCCAACATTTTCCTTACCACATATTGCCGGTATCTCAGGAAAGATATTCAAATCATTAGCCGTGCAACATTGGATCGGAGTGTGCATACACTCCAAACGGCTGGTTGTGATTTTGTCGTTTCGCACGCTTCGCTGGGTGCAAATAATATTTTCAACTTGTCGAAACGCGGGAATATTTTAATGATCGCAGAGGGTGTTGAT
>Ga0182027_10014049_pt1 | contig 11109 bp, 4 predicted proteins | sample 712E1DmetaG_FD_121300 | JGI IMG/M metagenome (GOLD analysis project Ga0182027, IMG submission 121300) | Permafrost microbial communities from Stordalen Mire, Sweden - 712E1D metaG (Illumina Assembly) | ecosystem: Environmental > Terrestrial > Soil > Wetlands > Permafrost | place: Sweden...
CCCTACCATTGAACTGATTGTCTCCGGGAACCCGCTCACCAGTTGGAGGGAGGATAGATGGATTGCCAGATTTGTTTGTAATCCAGATCCACGGGGGATGTTCCATCGGCGTGGCCTCCCTGTAATTCCCGCGTGCTCGACTCAAGCCACTTGATTTTTTCCACGTGCCCGTCGGGGAAGGAGAATTGGCCGTAGTTGCCGTGGCGGCTGGAGGGAACGTCGCGCCAGTTGTATTCATCGCCACTGGAGCCTCCGTAAGCGGGGTTTCCATGCGGGTAATCAATGGCAAAATAGCCGTCGTCCAAGCTGGTGGTATCCGCGGATGTGCCGGTCTGTTCATCAACAAAAAAAAGGGCTTGGGAGGGACCGGGCATTTTTATGCTGGTGAATTTGAGGTTTTCCACCAGGCCGTCATGAACGCCCGTGATGCCTTCGTTGTTGCCCATCATGCCACTCAAGGAGAAGCTGCGGATGCGCGGCGCGGATGAGCCAGCCAGGATGATCGTGTCTCCGGGGCATTGGTAAATCTTGGGGGAGCCGCTATAGGGATAAAGCAAGCCGCTCGTGATGTCCGGCAGGTTGGTCGCCCCCGGCAATCCTTGCACATTTCCCGCCACCCAGGCGGGTTTTCCGCCGATGCCATTGGGGATGATGACGTCGGCATTATCACCCGCATACAAATGAGCCGCCAGGGTAAGTTCTTTCAAATTGTTGAGGCAACTGATGGCGGTCGCGTGCTTCTTGGCGGTCGCCAAAACTGGCAGGAGCAATGCCGCCAAAATGGCAATGATGGCGATGACCACCAGAAGTTCAAGCAAGGTGAAGGCGCGCCACTTTCCGCGTCTCATGCTGGAACTTATGGTTTTCATATTCCGTGGCCAGATTCTCCGCTCTTTGCGCTTTTGTCAACCTTGCGCATCGAGTTTGCCACAGAGCGCGTGTGGCAAAAAATCCGTGTCCATTTCGTCGTTGTTTTCGCTTCGGCGCGGACGATGACAACAGATCAGTTTTGCACCGTGAATGCGCGATAGGAATGCGCCGGAATTGTGATGGTGTAGCTGGTTCCGGGCGTTGCGGGGCCGCCACGACCGCGCCGGCCCGCGTCCGGCGGCGGAGTCTGTGTGCGCGCGATGTTTTGGCCGCTCACCAGATCCGTAATGAAGCCGGTCGCGCCGACAACCGAGACCGTCACGGTCACTTCGGCGTCCAGGAAGGATTGCACAACAAATGTGTGGTTGTCGTAAGGGAACAGGCAAACTTGGGCCGGGGCATCCGCCAGCCGATACGGGAAAGACCCCATGAGCTGGCTCCGGATGGCGTTGAGCGCCGGCGCGGGCACTCGGTAGAGATCGGCAAAGTTGTCGGGCACCACCAGCACATAGAGAGTGCCGCGATCATAGACGTCGCTGATGACGATGGGATAAGCATTCCATGGGGAATTGGTGTCGTAGCCCATGACTTGGCCCCAGGATTGGTTGGTGAGGAAATGAATAATCCGGAAGAGGATGGGCGCGTTCACCGTGGAACCGGCAATGACCCGGCCGCCCCGGCCCTGAAAGGCGTTGACGAGGACTCTCTGGTCGGTGACTTCAAACTCACTGATGTCCTCGATGCCTTTGCCGTCAAGGGCACGGAGCAGTCCCGATGTGATGATGACGTTCTTGCCCGCGCTCAACTGGGCCTTGATTTTATTGACCAGGTCCGGGTCGCCCTTGGCGGCCTCGGTGAGCAGGCAGACGCTGCCGTTGGTGGGAAAGGTGGGATGCAGATCAATGGGGATGCCGACCATGCCGAGATAATCGTAAAGGAACTCCTCGCCGATGGCATGGGGCGGGCGATAGGCGGGAATGCCGATGGGATTGCCGAGCTTGCCGAGGAACGTGTCGAGTTGATCCAACGCATAGCCGGCCACGCGTCCGGTCATTGCGCCGGCGCCACTGCCGCCAGCGCCCGTGACCGGGTAGGAATCGCGCACCTTTTGCAGGTTGAGGCTGGTCTCGGCGGTCTCCCAAGGGCGGGTGCCGACGTTGATCGGTTGCAGCGCGTTGGCCCAATGCCAGAGGGTGAACTCGCGCGCTTTGGCGAAGCCCGCGTCCCAGAACTGCTCGGCGTAACGGTCTATGTAGCGGGTTTCCCCCTGATCAATCCACGCGCCGTCGTTGCCGCCCGGCTTGGCGTTCTGGAAATAGCGCACCAGGCTGAAGCTCTCATAGGATTGCAGGTGCTGCTCGCTGGCAATTGCGTCGCGCGTCTCGACGCCGGTATAAACCGCGTCAAAAATTTTCGGCTCGACCTCCACATCGTAGCCCAGACCCTGGTAATGCTCATACCAATTGGGGTATTTGATGATGAGCCGGAACTTGGGGTTGATGGCCTTGCCCGGCTTGATCAGCAGATTTTCCGCCGCCTCGTCCCAGGCGTCCAGGCGGTATTGCGTCCAGCTTCGGTTTCCCTTGGCCGCGATGTCCGCCGCCGTTTTGGATGACATGAAGAGCCAGTCGTCGAAGATCACCTCGTCGAAATGGCGCGCGGCGGCTTCGACGGCGCCCTGGAGGTAGGCGCGGTCGTTCTGATTGGTCAGGGAGAGGCCGTTGGGCACGATGGCGGCGGAAACAAGAATGCCCCGGTCGGTAAAGAACTTCTTGATCGGATCGAGGGTGGCCTCGTTGACCATCTGGTGGCCGCCGGCGAATTCGAGATAGACCTTGTCGAATTTGATCTGACGGGTCATCTCGTCGTAATCCGCCGCGAGCGCCTGTGAGTCTGACCATTTCATGACGTTGCCGCGCAAAACATACATGGCGACACGGAAGTTCTTGTATTTGCCTTGCGCCGGCGCCTGGCCCCGGGCCGGTGATGCCAGGAATGCGCCCGACAGCAAGGCGCAAAGTAACCAGGCGGTGGTGTGTTTGAAGAATTTGATATGTTTCATAGGCTCACTGGGAAAATGGTTCGCGGTATTGCTGCCCGCCCCGGCGCCGGGCGTCAAGACATTTCGGGGGCGCGGCGCACTGGCTGGCGCGGCTTGATTAGTGGGGCGGGCTTCCAGCCTGCCGTTTCCGGAACCAAATTAAAAATTTCTCCCAGCTTTCCGGCATCAACTGACAGGCAAGATGCCTGTCCCACTAACGTCGGCAAATGCCGGCTTTGGAGTTCGGGATCAATCAAAGATGGATGACCTTGAAGGCAAGGTCGCTCTGGGTCGTGGCCGGAATGACCGGCGTCACCGAGCCGTTGGCCGCAGTCACGGTCTCTTTCGCAACCACGGTTCCCGTTGCGCAATCCCACCACTCCATGCGATAGGAGCCGTTGCGCAGCCCGGAGACGGTGAGACTCTTGCCGGAAATGGGCGTTGGCGGCACCGCCGGCGGCGGCGGCGTCCCGCGCCGGCCACCCGAGACAGCGATCTCACCGGTAATCCAGCCGAAGGTGATCTGGTCGCTCGTAATGCCCCACGCGCTGACATCCGGGACGGACACTTGCGCCAAAGCGGGATTGGTGAGCCTGCCAAATTCGATGTCCGCGATGAATTTGTTGAAGGCGGGATACTGCGCCGCGGCGCTGTCGTTCCATCCCTGATTAAATTGCCAGAGCAAGGGAGTGACGGCGATTCCGCCGGCGAGACTGCTCCAGAGCCGCTGGTGGGCAGTGGGGCCGGTCCGATCCATGGCGCTTTCGCCAATGATGCACGGTTTTTCATAGCCGTTCCAAAGGCGGCGAACGACACCGACCACGGTGGCCGGGGTGGAGGGTCCGTAGTGCTCGGTGTTGGACAGGTCGTTGACCTTGTCTCCGTCATCCCAGAAACCGCCGAGAGAAGCGTTGGTGGGATGTTTGAAAGGATCGTTCTTTTGGAAGAAAGAGGCGATTTTCGCGATCCAAAGGGTGCCTGCGGGTTTATCATACTTCCAACTGGTGGTGCCTTCAATTTCGTCTATCACCTGCCAACCTTCCAGTCCCACGCTGTAGCCCCAGCGGGCGATGATATAACGATACATTTTCGCCTGGTAGTCCCAAGCTTTTGAGTCGCTGTAGAAGTTCGTGGATGAGACGATCGTGTTGAAGGGATTCTGCGTCCACTTGGACGGCCAGGTGCCCATGTCGCCGTGGTTGTCGCACAGGTAATCATGAGGCCAGATGACGAGAATCATGCCAATGCCGCGCTCTGCCGACCAGTTGATGAGATTGTCGAGCCGCGAGCATTTGGCCTGGTCATATTTGTCAACTCCCGACGACATGGACGCGATCAGGTTGTCCCCGCCGGCACTGTCATAAGTGCCGTTCCAATACACATAAGTGTTGAATCCCAAGCCCTGCATCTGATCAAGAGTGCTGGTGGAAACGCTCCAGGCATGGCACACGCCGACTCCATAAAACGAAGACCCGTCGTCGCAGCACAGATACCTTTTATTCGGGGCGATCCTGACCCACCCGTGTAATTTGGAAGCCGTGCAGGCGAACGTGCCCACCGAACTCCTGGTCGTCCCGGTGGAGTCCTTCGCGCTGACGACATATTTCCAATTGCCCGTCTCATTGGGCGCGAAGCGGATTCGCCACGCGAAATTGGTCAACGTCACCCCGCCCCGCCCTCCCCGACCATTCGGCGCGGGAGGAGTTGCCAATTGGTCCGCGCCATAGAATCCGTTGACTTTCCAGACTTTGCCCGCGGGCGACGTGAATTCCGCCGACAAATCAATTTGATCGGGATCGTATGGATTCTCATAGGTTGCCGTCAGCGCCACCGTCAGTTCGAGCTTCTCATATTTGCCCACCGAATCCTGATTTTTGGCGACCGACGTGATGCCGGGCGCGGCTTGCAACGAAAAGGCGGCCAGCGTGGCGCAAACGGCGCCGTAATTGATGAAGCGGGAAAAATACCATTGGATCTGTCGCATATCGGGTCTCCTTCTTTTTCAATAATGACCGGCGCATGGCCGGCTTTGGTTTGTGGTTATCGTAACAATAAGAATTACTGACAAGGAATTGCTTTTGGGCGCGCCACCTTTTCTTGACTCCGTGCGGGTAGCGCGGACTGGAAGATGCCGGTTATTGCTCGCACTCATTCTGGCCGGAGGTTGCCAAACTGCCGGAGGATGTCAAGCGGCAGGCCCCCGGTGATCCGCATTGGGTTTGCCACGGAGCACATGTGGCAAAACAATCCGCAACCATTTCGTCATTGTTTTCGCTCCGGCACAGACGATGACATCCGCTTGAGCCACACGGTGAGCATGGCCGACATCGAGAAGGGACTGGCCCGCATTGATAAATTTAGCCGGACTTTGGTAAAATGGTTTTTGCCCAACTATCACAGCGGCGGATAAACCGATGGCTTAAAAAAGCGGCTTCTTGGTGTTGACATTAAGCGGCTTGGGAGTTAAGCCGTTGGTGCGCCACGCCCGTTCTGGACTGGCATTTTTATGTCTGGATTTATCGGCGATTACAATGGGCCAGATACCATCAGTATAGGACAGAATATGAACACGAAAATCAGATGGCAATGCGTGCGGATTGTTCTGACGGTCTTTCTTCTTTTCGCGCTGGGGCAAAAGGCGGGAGCGGCGACGTGGTATGTCACGACAAATGGCAATGACAGCGCGGCGGGCACGAGTTGGGGCGCGGCCAAGCGGACGATTCAGGCGGCCGTTGACCGCACCGCGAACGGCGATTCCGTTCTCGTCAGCAACGGCGTGTATGCCGCCGGCGCGCGCGTCACGCCGGGCGGAAGCCTCTCCAATCGCGTCGTCATAACCAACAACATCCTCGTCCAAAGCGTGAACGGCCCCACGACCACGACAATCCAGGGCCAAGGACCAATAGGAACCAACGCCGTGCGGTGCGTGTTTCTGACGAATGGTTGCCATCTCATTGGCTTCACCCTCACCAACGGGTTCACGATAACCAGCGGGAATTCGGATCTGGATCAAAGCGGCGGCGGCGCGTATGCCAGTGGAGGGGTGCTCACCAACTGTGTCTTGACCGGAAATTCGGCATACAATAGTGGCGGTGGCGCATGCTACGGCACATTGAACAACTGCACGCTGAACAATAATTCCGCGTCCGGCAATGCCGGCGGCGGCGTGTTCTCCGGCGCGCTGAACAACTGCGCGCTGACCGGAAATTCAGCATGGGATGGCGGCGGCGCGTCCGACAGCATGATGACCAACTGCACGTTGACCGGAAATTCAGCAAGGTATGGCGGCGGCGCGTCCGATAGCACGCTTACCAACTGCACGCTGACCGCGAATTCGGCATACGACGGCGGCGGCGCCTACAACACCACGCTGAACTACTGCGCGCTGACCGGGAATCTGGCAAACGACGGCGGTGGGGGCGCGTGCGAGGGCATGCTAAGGAACTGCACATTGACCGGGAATTCAGCGGCCTACAACGGCGGCGGCGTGTGCGTTGTCACACTGCTGATGAACTGCACGCTGACCGCGAATTCGGCGGGCAACAGCGGCGGCGGCGCGTTCAACACCACGCTATACAACTGCGCCCTGACCCGAAATTCGGCAATCAACGGCGGCGGCGCGTGCCAGGACACGTTGAACAACTGCACGCTGACCGCGAATTCGGCAACCGACGGCGGCGGCGCCTACAACGCCACGCTGAACAACTGCATCGTCTATAACAACACCGCGCCGACCGGCTTGAATTATGACAACAATTGCACCTTGAATGACTGTTGCACGATGCCGCTGCTGGCGGGCGGCGCCAACAACATCACGGGTGATCCGCAGTTGATCACCGATTGGCGCATCGCGGCCAGTTCGCCGTGCCGGGGCGCGGGGTCGGCATCCTACACCAGCGGCGTGGATATGGACGGTGAGACATGGCTCAATCCGCCTTCGATAGGATGCGATGAAATCCACAGCGACGCGCTCACCGGCGCGTTGCAGGTCAGCATCTCCGCCACCATCACACAAGCGGTCATCAATGTTGTCGTGCCTTTTGCCGGCCTCATTCAGGGCCGCGCCGCCAGCAATCAATGGGACTTCGGTGATGGGACGGTCGTGCGCGACACCGCTTATCCGAATCATGCCTGGAACTCCGCAGGAACCTATCCGGTTGTTTTGACCGCGTATAATAATGACCATCCCAGTGGCGTTTCGGCCACGGTGAACATGCAGGTGCTGACCGCCGGCGCGTCGGCAAGGTATGTCGCGATAAACTCGCCATCCCCGGCCCCGCCGTTCACGAACTGGACCTCAGCGGCGCACACCATCCAGGAAGCCGTGGATGCCCAAACGGTATTAGGTGGCAGCGTGATCGTGGCGGATGGCACATACTCCGTCGGCGGGCGTGTCACCCCGGGCGGAAGCCTCTCCAACCGCGTCGTCATCACCAACAACATCACTCTGCAAAGCCTCAACGGCCCCGCGACAACGACGATTCAGGGCCAGGGACCAATCGGGAGCAACGCCGTGCGCTGCGTGTTTATGACCAGCGGCCTCTTGAGCGGCTTCACCCTCGCCAATGGCGGCACGTTAACGAGCGGTGACTACTTTCTCAATCAGAGTGGCGGCGGCGCGTATGCCCAGGGCGTTGTGCTCGCCAATTGTGTCCTGACCGGAAATGCGGCGGCCTTGTATGGCGGCGGCGCGTATCAAGGCATCCTGAACAACTGCACGTTGACCGGAAACTCGGCGCCCAACGGCGGCGGCGTGTTCAATGGCACACTGGCCAACTCCACGCTGTCCGGGAATGTGTCGGTCAACCACGGCGGCGGCGTGTGCAACGGCACGCTGAACAACTGCGCGCTGAACAACAATTCGGCGGTTTATTATGGCGGCGGCGCGTATAGCGCCGTGCTGAACAATTGCACGCTGGCCACCAATTCATCGGGCTGGTATGGCGGCGGCGTGTCAAGCTGCACGCTGACCAATTGCACGCTGACCGGGAATCTGGCAACCACGGCCAACTACGGTGGCGGCGGTGAATACAACAGCACGCTCTGCAACTGCACGCTGACTGGGAATCTGGCAGACTTGGGCGGCGGCGGGAGTTATGGCACGCTGAACAGCTGCACGCTGACCGGGAATTCCGCGTCCACCCGTGGCGGCGGCGCGCAGAACAGCACGCTGAACAACTGCACGCTGACCGGGAACACGTCGCCCACCGGCAATGGCGGCGCCACGGGGAATTCCGCGCTGAATAATTGCACGCTGACCGGCAATTGGGCGTATTACGGCGGCGGCGGTGTGTGTTATGGTTTGCTCAACAACTGCACGCTGTCCGGAAACTCGGCCACCCTTCAGGGAGGCGGCGCACAGAATGGCACGCTGAACAACTGCCTGCTAACCGGCAATTCGGCAGGTGACGGCGGCGGCGCGTGGAATGCCACGTTGAGCAATTGCACGGTGACCGCCAATTCGGCGGGCACCTGCGGCGGCGCGGACCTCGGCACACTGAACAACTGTCGAGTGATTGGAAACACGGCAACCAATAATTACGGCGGCGTGGGAAATGCCGAACTGAACAACTGCCTGGTAGCCGGCAATTCGGCGGTTTCCTGCGGGGGCGCTGGCTGGAGCACGCTAAGGGGCTGCACCGTGTCCAGCAATTCAGCGAGCACGGATTGCGGCGGCACCACGTTCTGCACGCTGTATGATTCCATCATCTATTTCAACACCTCGCCTACCTCACCAAATTTCGGGGCCACGGTGGGCGCGTCCTATTGCTGCACCTCGCCCGCGCCGCCCGTGAGCAGCGGCTCAAACAACATCACCAGCGACCCGCAGTTTGCCAACGCGGTCGCGGGCAATTATCATTTGAAGCCGACGTCGCCTTGCATTGACGCGGGCAACAATTCCTATGACTTTGTCCGGGGCTCAACCGATCTGGACGGCAAGTCGCGCATCGCTCATGGGGTTGTGGACATGGGCGCTTACGAGTCTGGAAGCTACTCGGCGTGGACCGCTGCCATCACAAATGGCCTGACCAATTACAACCAATGCGCCACCGGCGACGGCTATCCGAACCTGCTGAAATACGCCACCGGCTCCAGCCCGACGCAATCCGACACGCTGGCCCGCATTAACAGCGCGCTCACCACAAACAATGCCTTCGCCCTGCAATTCCATCGCGATCCCGGGGTATGCGACGTGACGTTCATTGTGGAAGACACGTATGCCTTGACGAATGGCGCGCCTTGGACCGGCATCGCCACGAACGTCGGCGGCAGCGGCTGGAATTCGACAAACGTCACGGAAACCGGCACCGGCTCGCCCGTCACCGTCACTGTTCAAGACCATGTCAACCCCGCAACAAATCACTTCTTCCGCCTGCGGGTGACGATGCCATAATCCGAAGTTCCAGATTCCAACTTACTTGCCGGGCGAGAAGATTGCGACGGTTCCGCCCGACGGTGCCAGTTTCAGTTGCAACGTGTCAGTTGAGCGCACGGTTTTCTCGTTCTTGACCAGATGCCCGGCGTTCTGGTCGGCGTCGGGCGCGTCTTCCCAGAGGGTGGCTTTCCAATTGCCCGCGCCCAGGAAATTCAGAGGCACCGGCAATTCGCGGGCATCGCGGTCAGTAATCGCGGCGAGATACCAATTCTTCCCGTTGCGCCGCGCCTCGACCACGTATTGTCCCACCTCGCCGGCCAGGCTGCGGGTTTCGTCCCAGACAGTCGGCAGGCCCTTGAGGAAATCCATGCCCAACAGATAATTGCCCTGCGGATCCTTGTAGTCGGCGGGCGAATCGGAGGCGACGGTGAACGGGCTTTCAACGAGAATGAACATCGCCAGTTCGCCGGCGCGCGTGGCTTGCACCTCGGTGGGTTTCGTGCCGCTGTGGAACTGCGCCGGCTGCTCGTTGGCGAATCCGCCCGGCGTGTAATCGCCCGGGCCGGCCAGCACACGCGTGAAAGGCAGCGTGGCCCGGTGTTCGGGCGTTTCCCGGGTGCTCCACTTGTTGTATTCATTGCCCTGGATGCCCTCGCGCGTGATTTGATTGGGCCAGGTGCGCTCCAAGCCGGTTGGTTTGAACGCGCCGTGAAAGTCTATCAGCAGGTGGTTCTCGGCCGCTGTCTTGGCCACGTCTTCATACCATTTGACCGCAAACTGGTCGTCCCGATCTATGAAGTCTATCTTCAGTCCCGCGATGCCCCATTTCGCGATCATGGGAAAGTCCCGTTTATAAACGGCGCTGTCAATGAAGTCGTTGAAGTGATACCATAACCATATCCGCACGCCGCGTTCCTTCCCGTAGGCCACCAATTCAGGCACCATTGACTTGTCACCGATTTCCGACAATTGATATGGCCAGCCCATGTCGGCGGCGAGTTGAATATATTCCTTGAGCGTGGGCAGGTTGTTTTGCCCCACGTTGGGCCACCAAGTGCCCCAGGCGGACATGCCCGGCTTGATCCAGGAGGTGTCCGCGAGCTTGCCCGGCGTGGCGAGGTTCAACACCAGATCGCTTTGAATCAAATCGGCAGCCCGACGGCCAATGATGAATGTCCGCCAAGGTGAATTGTGCGGAGTCCGGGCGACAACCAGGCCTTTCTGAACCTCGCCGGCCGGCGCGGCCGCCGTGCCCACCGCCGCCCCATCCGCCGCCGGCGCGCCGTTCACCCAGGGCCGCGCCGGAATCGGCGGAGCGAGTTGCGCCTCCAACGTGAGCTTCGCGCCGGCCTTGGGTGCCAGCCACAGGCCGGACCAGTCGAGCAGGTCGGACTCGGTGATGGCGACATAGGCCGCCGGTGTCTGGACCAGAAACGGCAGGCCGTATTTGAAATTGGGATTAAGCCCGGAAAGCTTGTTGGGCAGATAACGCCATTCCTGCGAGCCGATGAAACCTCCCTCTGGTCGGACGCCTTCCGCGTTGTTCCAACCAGCCCAAACCTGATCGTCATCGGTGAAGGTGAACTCCGTCATGTCGCGTGTGACCGTGAAGGAATCCATGCCGGGCTGTTTGGGCAGAACCAGACGGAACGCCACGCCGTCGTCGTAGGCCCGCGCAACCACGTCAAAAGTGCGGTCGCCATCCTTCAGCGTCAGTGTCAACTCATTGTAGTGATCCCGCACGTTGCGGTTCTTGCCGAACAGGTTTTCCCAATGTTTGCCCACCGATTTCCGTTGCTCGCCCTGCACCACGGGATTTTCG
>Ga0182027_10014050_pt1 | contig 11109 bp, 9 predicted proteins | sample 712E1DmetaG_FD_121300 | JGI IMG/M metagenome (GOLD analysis project Ga0182027, IMG submission 121300) | Permafrost microbial communities from Stordalen Mire, Sweden - 712E1D metaG (Illumina Assembly) | ecosystem: Environmental > Terrestrial > Soil > Wetlands > Permafrost | place: Sweden...
CGGGGGCACCGGAACCGATAGCATCACGCAGGCTCTGCTCCGGCATCCGCAGATCCGGCTCCGCATATTAATCAATTCGTACGACGATGGGCTCTCCACCGGCCGCCTCCGCAAGTTCATACCTTCCATGTTGGGTCCGTCGGACGTCCGCAAGAATATCAATCGCCTGATGCCGAAGACCGAACGATGCCAGCAGAGCCTCCAGTTTCTCTCCGATTACCGGCTCCCGGTAGGCATCTCTCGATCCGGAGCGCTAGCCTTGCTCGACGCCCTCATCTCCGGCAGCCAGCCGGCCATGCCGCCCCGCCTGGCGGAGACCTACCGCCTGTTGGGTGTCGCACAAGCGGACCTTTTTCGTTCGCTCTTGTCGACGTTTCTTTCCTATTTCCACGAGCAAGAGATCGCCGGGAACCACTTCGATTTCACGGATTGCGCCTTGGGCAATCTGCTGTTCGCCGGCTGCTACCTCCAGCAGAACCGCGATTTCAACCAGACCATAGAGGCCTTCAGCCGGTTTTACGAAGTGCCGCCCGACGCGCTGCTGAACGTCACCATGGGAGAGAATCTCTTTCTGGTGGCGGAAAAAGAGGACGGCAGCATGCTGCTCAGTGAAGCCGACATCGTGGCGGCCCAAAGTTCGGCCAAGATTTCCGATCTCTTTCTGATCGATGAACCGATCTACCGTTCCCGCATCGACGGCGCCCCTGAACCCGCCGGCGGGTGGGGCGCGCTGGTCCGCGAAGCGGCCCGCACTCCGCGGATCAATCCGGCCGCTGCCGCGGCCCTCGCCGAGGCCGACGTCATCGTGTACGGGCCGGGGACGCAGCACTCTTCTCTACTGCCGTCTTACCTGACCGCTGGCTTAGGCGAAGCCATCCAATCCAATCGCGCCGCCGAAAAGATCTTCATTGGCAATATCGTCCGCGACCTGGACATCCAGGAGGACGATATCAACGACCTGGCGCGCAAGTTCATGCACGCCATGACCCGCAAGGGAACCGCGGATGTGAACTGGTCCCAGTGCGTGACGCACTTCTTTGTGCAGGCCACCCCCGAAGGCCCGGCCTCCGATAAAGCCAGGTACATTCCGTTCGATCCATCCAAGTTTCTTTACGCGCTGGAAACGGTGCGGATACGGGATTGGGAAGCGCTCGAAGGACGGCATTCGGGCGGTTTCGTCCTCGACGAATTGCAGCAGATCGTTCAGACCCGCATCGATATTGAGTTACAGCGCATCCAGCACATGGTTTCCATCGTCGTGCCCGTGCTGAACGAGGCGCGCACTCTCGAGGGGGTATTGAAATCGCTGTTGCTGCTCGATTTCCAGCCGCTGGGCCTCACCAAGGAGGTCATTGTTGTGGACGGCGGCTCGACGGACGCTTCATGCGGCATCGCCCGCGATTTGGGCGCCGTGCGGGTGTTCCATGTGGCCAAGCCCGCGGGACGCGGAGCCGCCTTGCGCCTCGGTATCGAGAAGGCGCGGGGAAGCATCATCACCTTCTTCCCGGGTGACCGCGAGTACCGGACCAAAGATCTCTACCTCCTTGTCCAGTCGGTCGTTCAGTCGGGCTTTCGGGCCGTGTTCGGTACGCGCGCCATCAAGACCCGCGACCTTTCCGCCCAGATCAAGGGCATCTACGCGAAAAACCGCGGTTTGTACCTGGTCAGCAAGTACGGTGGGATGGCTCTGAGCATCGCCACATTTCTCCTATATAGCCGGTACATTACCGACGTGCTGACCAGCCTCAAGACGTTTGATGCGCGCCTGCTCCGGAGCCTCCACTTGGAGTCCGACGGGCGCGACCTGGATACGGAGATTCTCGCCAAGCTGGGGAGCTTGCACGAATACATACTCGAAGTGCCGGTCGATTACAGTCCGCGCACCCGCGCCGAAGGCAAGAAAATCACGCTTGTGGACGGTCTCAAGGCGCTCGCCGCGCTCTTTCGCTATCGGCGGTTCCGGGACACGCTGGCGGCGGAAAACCTCGCCCTGCCATCCATGCTGCCATCGCCCGCTTCTCCGCCTGCGAAAGCCGCGGCTCAGTCCTCCGGCGACCGGGATCGTCCTGCAGTCGGCGGCTGATGATCGCCATGCTCCTCTCCATCGTCATTCCCGCCTACAACGAGGCCGAGTTCATCGGCGCCTTGCTGAAACGCATCGCTGCGGTCCCCACCGAGTCGCTCGGTTTCGATAAGGAGATCATCGTGGTGGACGACGGTTCCAGGGACCGGACCGGTGAAATCGCTCGCGGCTTCAGCGGCGTGAAAGTGTTCACCCAGGTCCCCAATCGGGGCAAGGGAAAAGCCGTCCAGCGCGGTATCCGCGAGTCCACCGGCGATTACGTGCTGGTCCAGGACGCCGACCTCGAATACGACCCGAACGACTACCTGGCCCTGCTGGGGGCGCTCGGCCCCCACGCCGATTCGATATACGGTAGCCGCTACCTGGGCCAGAAGCGGAAACAGCGCGGCTTTACTTTTTTCCCGGGACGCCACCCAAAACAAGGTTTTGGCCCTTGGGCCGCGGGGCAACTACTTTCCCTATGGACGTGGATTCTGTACCGCAGGTGGATCACCGACACACTCACCGCCTATAAGCTCTACCCGGCGGAGGCGGTGCGCAACATGCGGGTCCGAACCAGCGGATTCGAGACGGACCACGAGATCACCGCCAAGTTGATCCGTGCGGGTTACCGCATCGTCGAGGTGCCGGTGGACTATCTACCTCGTAGCGTCGCCGCCGGCAAGAAGATCAAGGCGACTGATGGTTTCATTGCCCTATGGACGCTACTACGATTTCGCTTTGCCGATTAGCCGTCCGCCACCTCCATCGCCTTAGAAGGAACTCCAACGTCCGTCGGTCCGGCCCACGATGCATGCGGTTGTCACCGCCGGTGCAATCATCCCAACTGTTGCCAGCACCGCATTCCCGTCGATGCGCTGGCGCCTGATGGTGTCCGCGCCCCGCTCCCATCCATCACGGGTACGAGTCCGCCGAAGATGCACATCTTGTCACTGAGAGATCTCAGCGCAACCGTGGCTTATGTTGCGGTCCCGTGCTATCGTTATACGTTGGTTTTCAAGGGCTTGACATCCGCTATAGAGGCTAGACTGGCCAGGCTGGTCGAACGGAATCCGTATCTGTGGAAGGCAAGTTGGGAGCTGGTCAAGAAGATCCCGTTTCTTCTACCGCATGATAAGAGCTACAATGCCTTTCATCATTTTATCCGGTGCATTCCCCACGGTCTGTTCCTAGACGTAGGTGCAAATGACGGCATCACCGCTCTCGGCTTTCGCAAGCTATCCGGGGAATATCGGATTCTGTCACTCGAACCCAATCCTCTGCTGAAACCGGCATTAGACAAAGTGAAACGCCGCGATCCACTATTTGATTACAGGATCATAGGAGCGGGGAGTGCCCCAGCCTTGGTGCAGCTTTTCATGCCCGTATATCGAGGCATAGCCATGCACACGTACACTTCGGGCAGCTTGGAGCAGACGACAAGTGCGTTGGAGGAGATCTGTGGCCCCCGCGTCGCCGCGGGGGCCCGGATTGAAACGATGCCCGCGCAGATCGTCACGGTAGACTCCCTTGAAGTCGATCCATCGATCATCAAGATCGATGTAGAAGGGTTCGATTATGAGGTAATCCTCGGCGCCGCTCGAACCATCGACCGCATGCGCCCATTTATCGCGGTCGAGATCGCCTGGGGCACATCCCAGTCGATCCAGGAGTTCGTCAGGAAGAGGAACTACGCGCTATGTTCTTACGATGTCTTACACGACGAGTTCGCCCCGTCGGGGCCCTTGCATACCGGGCGCAACAGTTTCGCCATCCCCCAGGAATGGCTGCCGTCCCTTCCAGTTTCACGGCCCGCTCGCGCGGCCGCGCTACCGCAGTAGTAGTGCGGCCCAAGGTATACTGGATGGCGGGTCCGCGTTAACCCCATGCCGATCCTCTCAATCGTTATTCCGGCGTACAACGAAGAATCTTCCATCGGAACGTTGCTGGAAACCATTCTCCGCATCGACACCGAAGCGCTCGGCTTCCAAAAGGAAATTGTCGTCGTCAACGATGGCTCGAAGGATGGCACGGAACGCGTAGTTCGCGGTTTTCCCGTCGTGCGGCTGATCAACCAGATTCCCAACCAGGGCCGTGGGGCTGCGCTCAAACGCGGGGTTCAGGAAGCCACCGGCGATCACATTCTGTTTCAGGATGCCGATCTTGAGTACTCCCCTGAGGATTACCCGGCGCTGCTCCGCGCCCTGAAATCCGGCGTCGACTGCGTTTATGGGAATCGTCTGGACGGTGTTGTTCGCGATCACGGCCGCGGCCTGTTCCCCGGCAAACATCCTCAGCAGGGTGTGGGGCCGTGGGCCGCGGCGCTGGTCGTCCGCGCCTGGACATCCTTGCTGGTGGGAACGTGGGTACCGGACATGTTCACCGGATATAAGCTGTACCCGACAAACCTCCTGAAGAAACTGCGCCTGGAAACCAACGGCTTCGAACTCGATCACGAAATTACCGTGAAGCTTTACCGCATCGGCGCGAAATTCGGAGAGGTTCCGATTAGATACCATCCCCGCGGCACCGCCGAGGGAAAGAAGATCCGCGCGATGGATGGGATTATCGCGCTATGGACGGTTTTCAAGTACCGTTTCCAACCGTGGTCACGGTGCATTCAACCATGAGCAAAGGGGGCAAGGCTACACCTCGTGCGGCCCGAATCGGATGACAGAAAGAATCTTGGTAACCGGAGGCGCCGGCTTCATTGGCAGTCACCTGGTGGAAGCATTGGTCGCGCGCGGCGCGTCCGTGCGCGTGCTCGACAACTTGAGCCTCGGCCGGCGCGAGTGGGTGCATCCGGAAGCCGAATTCATCGAGGGCGATATCCGCAGTCTGGATACGTGTATGAACGCGGTGGCTGGTTGCGAAGGCGTCTTCCACATGGCCGCGATGAGCCGTTCGGCCGCTTCTCTCGAAGCCATCGAGATCTGTACCTCGGTGAATGTCCTCGGAACGCAGAACGTTCTCGCCGCCGCCCGGCGCTTCGGCGTCCGTAAACTGGTCTACAGCGGATCCTCCACCTACTACGGGAATCAGCCGGTCCCTCATCACGAAGACCTTCCGGGCGATTTCCTCAATTTCTACGGTCTCTCGAAATACGTCGGGGAAGAGTACTGCCTGCTGTTCGACCGACTATACGATGTGCCTGCGGTCGTCCTGCGCTACTTCAACGTTTACGGTCCGCGGCAGCCGGGAGAGGGCGTTTATGCGCTCGTGCTCGGCATTTTTCTACGCCGTGCCGCGCAGAATCTACCGCTCATGATCCACGGTTCCGGTGAGCAGCGACGCGACTTCATCCACGTCCGCGACGTGGCCGAGGCCAACATTGCCGCCTACGAAAGCGACACCCGCGCCGTTCGCCTGAACGTCGGTAGCGGCAGCAACATCTCCGTGAAGGAGTTGGCCGACATGATTTCGAGCAACCAGGAGTCCGGCCCTCGGCGCCCTGCGGATGCCGAAGCCACGCTGGCCGACGTCTCGCGCACCCACAGGATGCTCGGATGGAAAGCCCGGGTGCCGCTCTCGGAAGGAATCCAGGAATTGCGGGAGCTGAAAGAAGCTTGAACACGCGGGCAACCGGGCGCCCTGGCAACCCGGCCCGCGGAAACGCATCATGACCTTACCCAACCGTGTGTGGATTGCGGCGTGTTTACTGGCCAGCACCGGAGCCCTCTGGTTTTCCGCCCGCTGGATGGCGGCCCCTTACATTACCAACGATGGCTACCAGTACCTGGATGCCGCTTCCAACTTCGCCCGCGGCGCCGGTCTGTGTACGCGAATCGCCCACTTCGACGAACAAGTGACCGGCCGCATGCCGGTCCCCTTCACCCATTTCGCGCCTGGATATCCATTGCTCGCCGCAGCCCTGTCTCGGAGCGGACTGCCTGTGGAAACAGCGGGCTGGCTGATCTCGGCACTTGGATTCTTGGTGACCGTCTGGCTGATCTGGGATGTCGGGTTGGTGCTGGGAGCCCGCCCCCCTGTCATTGCAGCCGTTGCCCTTTTGTGGATTTCGAATTCGGAGGCGCTGAGGCTCGCGTCCTTCGTGGTCACCGAGGACGTGTTCACGGCCGCGCTGATGGCCCTCGCGGCGCTGATGCTGCGCGATATGCGGGATGCCGGGCGCCGTCCCTGGTTGTTGCCGGCCATCGGCGCGGCCGCGGGCGTTTCGTACTGGCTCCGGTACGCCGGGCTCTTTCTGGTCCCGGTGGCTGTGATTTATATTCTCTGGCGCTGGCGCCGCCATCGCGCCACGCTGCCGTGGGCCGCCGCCGGCTTGCTTGCCGCCGGCATGTTGGTTGTCCCCATTCAGATTCGAAATATCGTTTATACCGGGTCCTGGCGTGGCGGCTTTACCGGCGCCGGCGGCAACAAGCTGAGCGTAGTGCTGGGCGCGGCCGTCAAATCGTTCTACCATCTCGTGTTGGGCGCCGGCGTGCCGGTCCGGCTGGATATCTGGCTCGCGGGATCCGCCCTATCGCTGCTGCTCTTGTGCTTTTTCGCGATCCGCCAACCCCGGCGCGCGTGGAAGTTTCCGCCCGGAGCGCCGGCTTGGATGGGGTTGCTCCTGGCCGCGTATCTTGGCGGCATCCTCCTCACGGCCCTGACCTCAATCGCGATGGAGTTGGCGCGCTATTTCATGCCGGTATACCCACTGCTACTGGCTTGCTTTGCCGCGCTAATCTCGCCTGTCGCGGTGGGGAGACGATATGTGGCCGTCGCCGTCATGGCGCTGGCCGTCATCGTCATTCAGAGTCGGAGTCTGGCAATCGGCCCCACACCGCCGCGGCATGTGATCGTGCGCGAGACATTGCGCCAAAGAACTCCGGACGGTATGACGGTCGAACAATGGCTGCGCAATCGCCTTGCCCCTGAAGACGTTCTCGTGGCGGTGAACGGACAGGCGGTACACTACGCCTTGCAGCGCCCGGTTGTCGCCCTGATCGACCCTCGGGGTAGCAACCGGCCGGTGGACCAGGCCGCCTTTCACTCGCTCATGGCCCTGTATGGGTCCCGGTACCTGCTGGTCTTTCCGGGCGCTGACGCGATTCTTGCGCCCGAGCAGAATGCGATTCCGTTCCTGCGGAGTCTGGCCGCCGGCGATTCTCCCCAATGGCTGTCGCCCGCCATCCGTGCCCCCAATGTGGCTGTCTATGAGTGCGCCGGTTGCGTCCGATAGGCTCCCGATACTCCGGGCCTGTCCAGTAATGCTCCGGTATCGCAAATCGGGCACTTCACGCCGAAGCCGGGGTCAGGTCTGGCGGCCTCCTCGTCCCGGCAGGAGATCGCGACGGAAACTAAGCGGCCCCATCAACCGCCTTCGCCAAGCGCTCCATCCAGCTCGCGGCGATTTCCTGGACGATGGATTCCAGAGGCCGGGTGATGTCCCAGGCGGGATAGTGCGATTTCATTTTCCGCAAATCGCTGTAGTAGCAGACATGGTCGCCGATGCGGTTCTCATCCACATAGCGCCACTTCATGGGACGGCCGGTGGCATTCTCCGCCAGCCGGAACGCCTCCAGGATGGAGCAGGTATTTCCTTTCCCGCCGCCGAGGTTGTAGACTTCCGCCGCGCGCGGCCCTCTCCAAAACTCGAACATAAAGCGCGCCACATCCTCGGAGTGAATATTGTCGCGAACCTGCTTGCCTTTGTAGCCGAAAACCCTGTATTCGCGCCCCTCCACGCCGCACTTCACCAGGTAGCTCAAAAAACCGTGTAGTTCCACGCCGGCATGGCCTGGCCCGGTGAGGCAGCCGCCGCGCAGACAGCATGTGGGCATGTTGAAATAGCGTCCGTATTCCTGCGCCATGATGTCGCCGGCCACTTTCGATGCGCCGAAAATGGAATGCTTGGATTGATCGGTGGGGAAGTCTTCCGCGATGCCGTTGGCGTAAGCGGGGTCGGCATAATCCCAGCGCGTCTCAAATTCCACGATGGGAATCGTATTGGGCCGGTCGCCATACACTTTGTTGGTGGACATGTGGATGAACGGCGATGCCGGGCAAAACTGTCGGGCCGCTTCGAGCAGGTGCAGGGTTCCCAGGGCATTTACTTCGAAATCGAAAAAGGGAATCGCGGCCGCGCGATCGTGCGAGGGCTACGCGGTATGGATGACGAGATTGGGCCGCAGTTCTTTCACCAGCGCGAGGACTCCATCGCGGTCGCGAACTTCAAGAGCCGAATGCCAATAATCCGGAATCTCCGGGCGCAGCCGGTCCAGCGCCCAACTGGTATCGCCTTCCGGGCCGAAGAAGACAGCGCGATGGTTGCTGTCGACCCCGGTAACGCGGAAACCTTGCCGCGCGAAGAAGACGGAGACTTCAGACCCGATCAGACCGCACGAACCGGTCACCAGAACGCCGTGGAGTCCCATGAAAGTCATTCTAGGGTATTGCACTCTTCGATCCACAACCTTGCCGGCATCCACCACGCAGCCCTATCCCATGGGCCCACTTTCCGGGCTTACTTTTCCGTTTCGGGGAGCAGCAGTTGCTGGCGACTGGCTGACGCCGTTATTGCGAAGGGTGCGGCAGTAGAGTAGTCTATGGATTCCGAGGCCTCTGGCCTCCAGCGGAACTCCGGGCAATCGCCGGGTTAGCTTGGTACTGTGTCGGCGGCAATGAAACCGGAATCGCACCGTTGGCGGGATGATCTGTGAGTTGGCTGAGAATTCTCGATATCGTCGTCTCTCATGCGCGCCGGCGGCCTGGGCTGATGACATATGGCGCCGCTGCCGCGCTTATTCTTCTCAGTGTCGGGCGCGTTATATCGACCTACCATGTTTTCAGCCAGGTATGGGACGAGCCCTACCATGTCGCGTCCGGGCTCGAATGGTGGCAGAACGGTGTCTATCATCTTGCCGTGGAGCAGCCTCCGCTGTCTCACATAGCCGTTTCCGCCCTGTTGTACCTCAGAGGCGTCCGCGTGAGCCACTTCGAGGACCCCTGGCGCGATGGAAATGCCGCCCTTACCGCATTCGGCCGTTATGCCGAAAACCTGACCTGCGCGCGGCTGGGGACCTTGCCGTTTTGGATCGTGTCCTGCCTGCTTGTGTTTGTGATTGGGAGGCGGCTATATGGCAATACAACCGCTTTGCTGGCCCTGCTGCTCTTCTCAACACTCCCTCCCGCGCTTGGCTTCGCGGGCTTGGCGTACACGGACATGGCTCTGGTTGCCGGGATGCTGTTCTTCGCGTGGAGGTGGGTGGCATTTACAGACAGGCCAGGACTCCGCAACGGCGTCTGGCTCGGTGTGTCGGTCAGCTTTGCCCTCCTCAGCAAGTACTCGGCGATTCCCTATATTGGATTGGCCGTCGCGTTCACCGTTGCCGCCGCGATTCGCGGTAAGAAACTCGCATGGCAGCGCGGCGCGACTCTCCTTCGGGCCGCGCCGGTTCTGCTATGCATTGGCGTGACGGCCTTCCTCTGCACGTGGGCGTGCTTCCGATTCTCGCTGGAACCGATCGCCCCGAACGCCGGGCAGGCGCACCCGGGGTTGGACCGGCGGTTGGGCCAGTCGGGCTTCCTGCATCGGGTGGCGTACTTGGCGTTGGATACTCCCGTGCCTTTGGCGGAGGTTGGCCGCGGAATTCTGCAACTGGGCGCACACGCGAAAGAGGGCCACGTGGCCTATAGCTTCGGCAAGGTCCGGCGGACTGGCACCTTCTACTATTACCCGGTGTTGCTGGTCTTCACGATTCCCGTGGGCCTTCTCGTCCTGTCGGTCTTGGGAGGGCTGAATCTAGGGCGCGCCTCCGACGGCGCCTCCGCCCTCAGTCCCCTGGCGCTCTTCTCGGTCCCCGTGGCTGTGCTCCTGGTCAATCTCTTCAGTTCCATCAACATCGGCTACCGCCACAATCTGGCGGTCTACCCGTTTGTATGCCTCCTGGGCGCCGTTGGCATCGGGGGTTGGCATCGGCTCAGGTTTCGGATGAGCCGGCGTCTTCTGGTGGCTGCGCTGGTCGGCCAGCACCTGATTTCCTCCGCTTTGGCGCACCCGGATTACGCTACCTTTTTCAACTTCTTAGTAGCGGGATCTACACCCGAAGAGATCTGTACCTTTAGCCGCCTCGGCGGAAATGAGTGGCGCCTGGCGTCTCGCCTCAAACAGTTAGGCGCCCGGCACGTGTGTCTCGGGCTGGATCATCCATTGCCGTTAGATGATTTGGGGTTGCCCCCGTACACGCTGCTCAAGCGCAATGTCCCTTGTGAGGGATGGGTCGCAGTCGACATATACCGTTATCGCCTCGATCGGAACAATCGCCCCGATCCGTCCGATACCGGGCTCGGGTGGCTCGCATCGTACCGGCTGCTGGAACGTATTGGGAGCTCGATCCTGCTCTACTGGATTCCCAAATCCCCGCCGGCAACCGCGCGCTGAGCAGCGTTAAGTTCTCCGAAGCTGAGGACTATCAAAAACGGCTCTATAGCAGAATCTATGGGTAGGAATGGTGGATCTTCGGGAAATTCGTGGCTGAATCGGTGGGAGTGAACCCTCCTGCACCCGACGGGGATTCGCACCCTCTGAAAACAACCCCAACAAAACCTCTCTGAGGAGGAAAAACAAGAAGCATTCTGCGCCCTCCCGCTGGTCGGGGTCGAGTAGGACGCGTCACCAGAAGACTGAACAGAGCTTGCCCCGGACTGGCCCTGGTGCAAGACAGCCGGCGAAGAAGAATAGCTGATCTCCAGCGGTTGGATTAATCTGCAGTTGAAGAGACCGAGACTCATCGACCGGGGAGGAGATCAGCCATTCAACTACAGGTTAAGACCATCTTGAATCAGGTGCAACGTTTCGTAGGGTTCGTCTACCAAGAGGTGCGCATGCTTGGCAGCCAGGGGCGACCGCAGTCGATCGAGATCACGGTAGAGCCGCATGGCGGGATCCGCGGGCGCTGTTCGCGTTGCTTGCGACCAGCGCCGGGCTATGACCGCTTGCCCCAGCGACGCTGGCTATTTGTGCCCCTGTGGGGAATCCCAACCCATTTCTGCTACGCTCCACGCCGCGTGGAGTGTGCCGAGCACGGAGTCGTAGTCGAGCA
>Ga0182027_10014051_pt1 | contig 11108 bp, 6 predicted proteins | sample 712E1DmetaG_FD_121300 | JGI IMG/M metagenome (GOLD analysis project Ga0182027, IMG submission 121300) | Permafrost microbial communities from Stordalen Mire, Sweden - 712E1D metaG (Illumina Assembly) | ecosystem: Environmental > Terrestrial > Soil > Wetlands > Permafrost | place: Sweden...
GGGCGGTTCGTCAAAATTAGAAGCCACAACCTCGCCTTTAACCGAAGAAGTAATGTCAGTCACTTCTTCCGGCCTTTCGCCAATTAGGGCTGCCATTAAATGAACTTGCGGAAAATTCTGGGAAATTCCGGCTGCCAATTCCTTAAGAATGGTTGTTTTACCGGCTTTTGGCGGCGAAACAATCATTCCTCTTTGACCAAAACCAATCGGCGCGATCAAATCGATAATTCTGGTTGACAAAGGATGTTTGCCGGTGGTTAATATGACCTGCTTTTTAGGATAAATCGGGGTTAATTCGTCAAAATACGGCCTGTTTAAGGAATCATCTGCCGGCATGCCGTTGACTGTCTCAACTTTTAAAAGCCCGAAATATCTTTCGGTGTCTTTTGGCGGCCGACCGATTCCTTCCACTAAATCCCCCGGTCGAAGCATAAAACGCCTAATTTGCGACTGGGAAATATAAATGTCGCGCTGTGAGGGAATAAACCTTGGCCTTAAAAAACCATGCCCTTCCGGTTGGATATCTAAAATACCATGTACTTCGTGCGTTGGAACTGATGGTTGTTCGTATCTGCCATTGTCTCTGGAAACATCAACTGGTTGGGCAACCTGAACGGGCTGAACTATTGGTTCGACCTTAACAGGCTCGACAACAGGAACAACAGAAACTTTTTCCTTTTTTTCTTCTATTGGAGTTTCTTCCGTTGGTTTTCCAACAATATCCTCTATCGAGGTTTTTTCAACTGGTGTAACTTTTTTCTTTACTGGCATATTAATATGTATATAAATTTGAAATTACTGGGATTTGCTTTTTTGTCCCGTTTGACGGGATGAAGACTCTTAAAGCAAAAGTATTACATCATACCCCGTCTTTTTTGTCAAGGAGTAGTTTCTTGTAAGCTAACCACTTGACATGTCCTATAATGTATGGTATGATCCCATCCAACACATGAAAAAGCTATTATTCTCAATCTTACTTTTAGGTGCCTTAAGCGCCTTACCAACAAAAGCTTTTGCCGATTGCCAATCAATCTACGGCGGGGGCCAAACTTGTACTTCTTTTAACTTTACTATTGATAAAAAAGTTCAGGTTCCCGGAAAAGGCGGAGGAAATTTTGTTGATAACTTGACATTTAACGATCCAAGATTCTTCCCTTCCCAAACAGTAAGTTACGAACTTATTGTCACTAACACCGGCAATAATAATATTCCAACTCTTAATATAGTAGACACTTTTCCGCAGTTTATTAATTTTGTTTCTGGTGCCGGAAGCTATAATTCAAATTCTAAAACCCTGTCTTTTACAATCAGTAATTTAGCTGCCGGTCAAAGCCAAACGTTTAACTTAACCGCACAAGTTGCCGACTCAAAAACAGTTCCTGTTGGAGTAACCTGTGAACAAAATAATACAAATAACGTTACGAACCAAGTAACCGCAACCGACACAAACGGAGCAAGTGATAGCGATTCTTCCACAGTTTGTATCCAAAATTCAACTGCTGTTCTTCCGGCTACAACAGTTAAAACAACGCCCGCAACTGGTCCCGAAATGATTCCTCTGGCCTTACTTTTCCCGGGAGCTTTGGGTGGATTCTTCTTAAGAAAAAGGTCAAACCCTGTAAAATAAAGGCAAATCAAAAGTAATATAATCTTTATTGCCTATGAATCAAGCTACGAAACGTCTCATCAAGAAATATAATAACGAAAATAACTGCATTGTTATCTCAGAATTTCCTTCTCGGGAAAAAATTAAAAACGATACGGCTTTAGCCCGCTATGGACAAAACACTATTTCATCTTTAAAGATCAACCTTCTTAAGGAAAACCGTAAAGTAATAGTTCTAGCTGACATAATTACTAAAGAAGAAGCTTATGAACATGAAGACGTACTCATTATTAGATGCCTTAGAAGAAACAATATAGCCTTATTTGGACGAGCAATTTACTACGCTTTCTTATTAAATAAAGTTAAGGTTATTTTATTTGAATTTGAATTCGCAGCTTATGGAAACACTCTCATATCAAGCACAATTCCAGTTTTGTTATTAGCCTTTAAACTCTTGGGTAAAAAAACCTTTTTTGCTTTACACCAGGTTGTATCCGATATCAAAACTTTGAATGTTCATCTTAATTTATCCAAAAAGTCTCCCTTTTTATTCATTTTGGGAAAGGGTTTACATATCTTTTACTTTATGACAGGAATCTTAGCGGACAAAATTATTGTTTTGGAAGGTGAACTTAAATCCAGACTAAGCTCGTTTGTGAACCCAAAAAAAATCGTGGTCATTCCCCACGGAATTGAACAAGCCGAATTAACTTCAAAATCCAACGGAAAAGACTTCGTTCTTTTAAGTTTTGGCTATATTGCCTGGTACAAAGGGCTTGATAATCTTATTCAAGCCTTTAATAAGCTTCCCGAAAAAATAAATGGCAGAACGTTAAAATTGGTTATTGCCGGAGGCAAAGGAGTGGCGCAAAAAGGCAAACCCCATTATGAACAGTACTATGATAGAATCGTTTCTTTAGCGAAAACTAATCCAAGGATCACTTTAACCGGCTTTGTTGCCGAAAAAGAAATTGAGAAATATTTTAGCTTAGCCGACCTATGCGTTTATCCATATAAAGCCTTTATTTCGTCTTCCGGTCCCCTTTCTTTTGGCGTAACTTACCAAAAACCGATGGTTTTGTCTAACCATTTATTGGCCTATTTGAAATCTGAAGACTTTAATCAAGCGTTTATTGAATCTCGTTTAAACAAAAATGATTTGTTTATAAAAATAAATTCTAATGAGATTAAAAGAATTATCGAAAAAGTCATGTCAAATCAAACTTACAAAAAACATATAAAAATGTTTACAAGTTATCTTTTAAAAAACCGCAATTGGAATGAGCTGGGTAAAAGATATTCCTCTGTTTTATTTTCTAGTCAAAAAGCCTATCGTCAGTCAATTTTGAACCTGGTTAAACTCAGACTTGACTTTCTATAGGATATATGATATTATTCTGGGACGTAAGAAATAGTAATTAATTTAATATGACAATGCAAGAACAACCAACACGAGTATCATTAACAAGAAAAGTAGCCGGAGCAGCTGCGGGGGCAATAGGTAGAGGTTATTTAATTGCCGAAAGAGGATTAAAGGGAGCTAAACACGACAACTTAACCGGACAACCGGTAGGTGTTGGGGCAGTACCTGCTATACAACCTACGCAAGCAGAATTAGGCACCAGTATTCCAGTTGCCACTCCTGATGTTGCCGTAAGGCCTACTACATCAAGAAAAAAGACAAGAAGAACTGCTCAACCAACAGGTCCAATATCTGCAGTTGTAGATGCAGCTTTTGCATCGGACTATCGAACACCGGCAACCCAAGCACCGGACTTTCAGACACAGCCAACCCGAAGTCAACAAAGACGTGATCGTAATCCGTGGATACCAGCATCAATAGCGCTAGCTGGTGTATTAATTACAAGTGGATTAGTAGCCGTAGCTGTACGAGGAAACGATGGGACAACTGCTTCTGCCAGCGGATCCAATGAGCCTTCAGGCTCTCCAAGCGGCGCACCAAGAACCGACGGACCATCAACCTCGCCATCAATCGCACCGTCTATAGCGGCTTCTGTCGAGCCCAGTCAAAGTAATGGTCCTGAAAATACTTTCCCAACCACCAGAGAAGCGCTTGTTGCGGCTTTAGGCGGAAATGTTAATCCTGATTTTGTAATGAAGGGTTACAGCGATGGAAAACCTAATGGCACATGGCAAATTGAAGCTTTCCCTCTTTTGGATGGAGTTACTGCTAATGCCAACGGAGATTATGTTGATGCCAACGGAAATGTATTAACCGATCCTGGTAAAGTATATAAATTTTCTGCCAAACCTCAATGGATTAACAGTTTAACTTTAACTATCCCACGTTCTTATCTGTTCGCCAGAAGCGGCGGAGACGTGCCAAGTGGACAACAAGCTAACATAAGCCGATTCGACGGAACTATGAACTCAACTATGACAGGAGCTTTTGAACAAGCAGCTCTTATTCCAACCGCAGATTGTGATCCTGCAACAGCCGCATGGAGAGATGCTACCAATAATTTTACCTGGAATGGCGATGCGCAAAAAGGCACCATTAAAGTAGAGTGGTTTAATCCGGAAACTAATAAGTTGCAACAAATCGACGGGAGAATGGTAGCCGCATATTCCAAAGCGGGAATTGATATTGCCAGCCTAATTCAAGAAATGCCGGCCAACTACCCGATTACTCCTGACCAGGCTGCAAGCGATACCGGCGGATCAACCAGTCCCAGCAAATGGACTCTTGATGCAAAAAATGGAACTTGGACATATGAAGGATTTGCTTTCGCATTAAACATATCTTATGATGCCAACAGAGGCGTTCATACCGATAGAAAAGGCAACGTCATTACCGATTTGACAACGATATTTGGTAAATTCGACAAATATGATGTAAACACTTGGCCAACCAGCATGACTGCGGCCAATATTCAAAACACATATACTTTTATGAGAACCGGTGGAGCAAGTCAGGACCAGGCAAATACCTCTTGGTACAGCAATGACAAAACAGCTGTAGTCACACTTAAAGGTCATGGATTTGAACAAGCTGCAATTATATTAATTCCACCAGCTGCTGGATGTTCTACTCAAGAAACAGTTATTGAGGCAATGGTTAAAGACGCAATCATTTCAAGCAGAAATCCAAATATTACAACCCTGCTATGGGATGGAAAAGACTGGATAAATCCTTCTGTGGCTTCTCCCACAGCTACAGCTAGTCCTTCCAACTAATCCCCACTTTTGAAGATATAGGTATTGTTTTCTTTCCAGACCAGCTTAAGGTTGTTTCCATTCAGGTTCTGCAACAAATCCAGAGACGGATAAAGCACAAAAATATAAGAAAGTCCTCTGTTCAACAGTGGATTCGAGTTTTGATTATCAAAACCGATACTTAGATCTTTTCTTTGTAGTATTTTGTAAGCAAGGTAATCCGATCCCCAACCGGTAATCGTTTCTTCCGTCCAATTACGATCATCCCAAACCAAAACCTTATTATTTTGATTTTCCTGTGATTTTAAGTAATCAAGGCCATCAATTATCTCTTTTGACCAAATTTGATCGTTAAGAACCAGTCTTGTGTCCGATAAAAGCGTGTACGGTTTGTTAATTGAGGTTGGGTTATAGAATGAAGTTGAAATTTCCGGAGCAGCCCATTGATATAAAGGAATTTCTAAACGGATAAAAAAGCAAAATGCGATAACTAGAAACAAAGCTAAAACTTTAAGCCAAATATTTTTAATTAACAAACTAAACTCTCCAAGGAAAAATATGAAGAAAAAAGGTTGTAAAAGTGCTAGGCGCGACATTTTCTGGTAATTAAGTCCGCCGAACAATCCAACGGGATTAACGCGCACCAATTGGTCAGATGTAGAAATATGATTTAAGCCGTGGAATAACAAATAGTAAGGTATAAATAACAAAAATCCCAAATTAATTATCAATAAAAATACTTTTAATAGATTTACGTTTTTGAATTTGTTTTTTACAAAATAAAAGAAAGCCGTAGCCATCGAAATTATATAAATGATCATGTAGAATGGTTTATCTAAAGGCGGCAATCTTTGCGACAACTCATAGGGATCGTAGTCTTTAGCGCTAGGAAAAGTGTTTTCCCAATAAATCTTTTGTTGGAAAAACAAAGTCAATAATAATACAGGCAGAGAAAACAAAACCAGAAAGCCCAAATTCTTCAATCTTTCTCTGTCTTTAGTTAAGAATAAAAGGACTGCATAAAACGCCAAAAATCCCCCGATTATAACGATTGTTCCCGAATACGAAGCAGCCAAAAAAGCAATGCTTAACGCAGAAATCAGATAAGCATAGTTGTCTTTTTTGTTGTAAATCGTAAATAGACAAACCAGTAAGCAAGGGATTACCAAAGCATAGGAAAATAACATTGGAATTGAATCAACCACAGCATAGGTAATCCTAAAACTGGACAAAGCGAACAAACCGGCAATCGTAGCGCTATAATAAGGATTATTAAGCATTGCCTTGCTGATCAAAAAGATTGAAATTGAGGCTATTAAAAGCGCAATTACGATTATTATCCAGGTTGCATGAAATTCAAAAATGCCCAATTTGTCTAGAAACCCGGCCATCACGTGTAACCCGTTAGGATAACCAAGATATAAACCGTTTTGAGATGCAGGAATAAAAGCGTTTTCCGGAGTAATCTGATCCACAGGAGGAAAACCATGAAGCGAGATGTAAGAAGCTATACCATCGTGCAGATCCTTATTTGGTATTCCGATTGTTGCGTAAGGATTAGAGATTATCGGTTGAAATAAGTAAATTGTCGATGTCACTAATAAGCAAAACAGAAAAATATAAGGTTTGAAATTAATCTTGTCAGTATGAAAATGAAACCTTTTAGATGTAAAATAAGAGATGGAAATGGCTAAGGGAATTGTCAGAAACCAAACAAATAAATCATTCAGATGCAATACGTTGACAATAAACCAAAGCAAAAAGCCGGTAATGAGAAACGAAGAAACAATAATGAATAAAATCTTGTCTAAAGAATTAAATGGAAGCGTTCGGCCGTTATCCATACTCACTGATATCTTAGCATACTTAAGCCTATGATTAAATTTAGGTCTATAATTTACGATTTTTTCGCCGTTTCGGCCATCGGCATTATCGTTTTACTTATCTACTTAACCAATTTCCGGGGGAATTTTTGGATTTCCGGCTGGGATAATCTCCATCCTGAATTAAATTTTGGCGCTAATATTGCAAGAGCATTTTTCTCTTCATGGCAGGAGTATCAAGGATTAGGACTTCCTGCCGGTCATGGCCACGCAACCGAACTTTTAAGAGAAATCATCCTTTGGTTCATAAATATATTCTTGCCGGCGGTTGACTCAAGAAAAATTTACCTTATATCCATGCTTTTAACGGGCGCTTTGGGCATGTATTTTTTCATCCGTAATGTTTTACTCAAGGAAGTTCACTATCAATTACGGGTAATTTTAAGCTTTATCGCAGGATCATTTTATCTTCTTAACCTAATGACGCTACAAATATTTTATATTCCCTATGAAGCTTTTGCCGCTCATTTTGCATTCCTACCATGGATGATTTACTCGCTTTATATTTTTATGCGCTCCCCTTCAAAGAAAAACTTCCTGATTTTTTTGGCAATCCAGCTTCTGGGAACTTGGCAATTCTATATTCCAACACTCTTTATCGTTTATTTTTTTATTGCTTTTGTAATCTCTCTCTCAATCGCCATACAAAGTAACTTTCGTAAAACATGGACAATCCTTTTATTAACACTTTTAGGAATTTTAGTTGTTAATCTTTATTGGGGTTTGCCTTTTGCATATTACACTTTAACCAACCTCAGCTCGCAACAGCAAGCATATATAAATTTACTTTATACGGCAGACGCTTATACACAAAACCTTCAGTTTGGTAGCCTACAAAATGCCGCTCTTTTTAAGAGTTTTCTTTTTAATAATGTCGCTTTTACCAATAACCAAGGCTTAACTTATATGCTTGGTGCGTGGAGAGAATACGCTAATCAGTGGTACTTTCTTTTAATTGGTTATTCTTTGTTTACGGTTTCTATTTTGGGCGTTATTCAAGCTATCAGAAAGAAAAAACACCTTTTTCTTGCCCTGCTTTTTGCTTTATTTTTTGGATTTATTGCAATCAAAACCTTTCCTTTTAATTTAATTAATGATTTTTTGCGTAGCTCTCCACTTTTAGATCAGGTTTTTAGAAATCCATTCACTAAGTTTGCCAATGCGGCGCTCTTTTTTATGATAATTTTCTTTACCTACGGACTTCTACAAATTATTAATGCGCTTCAATCCGGAGCATCCAATCATATTAAGATCAAATTATTAATTCCTCTTGGCGTACTTTTGGGATATCTTGTTTTAATTAACATTTATATTTTCCCTTTATGGAAAGGAAACTTTATTTATGCCCCGCTCAAAACCACTATCCCTAATGAATATTTCCAAACCTTTAATTTTTTTGCAGATCAGGGAAACGGCAGAATCGCAAATCTGCCTCAATTTACGCCTAGCGGTTGGGATTATTATAAATGGGGTTACCAAGGATCGGGCTTTATTTGGTACGGCATAAATCAACCCATACTTGACCGGGCATTTGATGTTTGGAGTAAATATGATGAAAATTATTATTGGGAAATATCGCAAGCTATTTACTCGGAAAACCTGCCTAATTTTGAAAAAATACTTGAAAAATATCAAATCAACTGGCTACTCGTGGACGAGAATATTACAACTCCCGGTACCTCGAAGATTCTCTACACAAAAAATGTTGAGGCGATGCTAAATAGTTCCGGCAAAGTGCATCTTGCCCACCAATTTGGGAATATAAAAATCTATAAAGTAAATTTAAAAAGTAATCCAAATAATTTCGTATTTATAACCGGCGCGTTGCCGAACATAGAACCCGCATATACCTGGAATGATAACGATCAGGGCTACCTGAACTATGGAAATTACGTGAACAAAATTAATATCCAGAATAATACCAACGTACTCTACCCATTCCGATCTTTGTTTACCGGCCGCGATCAAAATGACCTCGAGTTTAACCTAAAAGAGACAGACAATAATTTTATTCTGGAAGCAAAAATACCCAAACAATTTTATAATTCAGAGCTCTCAATTCCTGCATTATCCAAAGAAGAATCTACAGAGATAGATAAAAACGACCTCACCAAAACTACGGCAAAAAACCCGGAATTATTCATTAATGACACAAAAATTCCGGTAAGAAACTACGCCACGGGAAGCTCCTTAATGTTAAACCTTGATCAAAAAATAGATTACTCTCTTAAAATCTTAGTACCTAAAATATACGGTTATTACGGCAATCCGGCAGTCACTTCATCTAACTTATCGAAAATAACTCCTTCTGACTGCAATCAATTTAACAAAGGAGATCTCTCAATCGATAAGTTAAAAGACAGCAGTGAATTGCTGAGGCTGACGTCTACCCACTCGAATAATTGCCTCGATTATAATCTTCCCAACTTAACGCAAAATTTGGCTTATTTACTCTCAATTCCTGCTAGAAATATTCAGGGCAAAAGCCTATTGGTATCCATAGATAATAACGGTTCCAAACGGGAAGATATGGCTATTTATCTTCCAAGCTCTAATAAACCTATTACCTCATATTTAGTTATTCCTCCTAAAGAGAGATATGGACTTGGTTATACTATTCATCTTGACAACATTTCTTTGGATAGCACCAAAACGACAAATGAGCTTGGAGAAATAAAAATTAGCCCATTCCCCTACGCTTTTCTATCATCAATAAAATTTACCAATGGCAATAACGTAAATTCCTTAAACTCAAGTGCTCCGAATGTAATCCATGAGTCTGCCTATTACTATAAAGTAAGCTTTGAAAATTCCTTACAAAACCAGACACTGATTTTATCTCAAGCGTATGATCAAGGTTGGCACGCTTACTTCCTGCAAAATGGCAATATTCTCACCAAATTATTGCCATTTTTTGGAACCGAGTTAAAATCACACGTAATAGTCAATAACTGGGAAAATGGTTGGATTCTTGATGGTAAAGAAAGAGATGGTAATCTTGTGCTAATCTATCTCCCGCAGTATTTTGAGTTCCTGGGATTTGCAGTTTTTTTAATTTCATTCGTGGGTGTCCTACTAGCATTTTTAGCCTCAAGAGTTGCTCAAAAGGGACCGCCTAGATTTGACTTATAACCCTTTTTATGATAGACTTTAACAATCTAAAAATGATAACTGCCTTATACTAGCCCATACTTGCCTCCTGTCTTAAGCTTATGAATAATGAAAAACCATTAATATCAATATTGTTGCCGGTCCATAACTCTGAAGTTACACTGAGGGAGTGTATTTTGAGTCTTTTGAACCAATCTTATAGGAATATCGAAATTATTGCTATCGATGACAAGTCTTCGGATAAATCACGCTCAATTTTGAACACTTTAAAGCAAAAAGACAAGAGACTACGGGTTTACAAAAATGTGAAGCGCTACGGCCTCGCAGTGACTCTAAATAGGCTTGTCAGGAAGGTTAAGGGCACTTTTATCGCCTTTATGGACACCGATGACATTAGTAGCCCAAACAGACTTAAAAAGCAGCTTAATTTCCTTTTAAATAATACTACTGTTGTGGCTGTTTGCTCACAATGCACTTTTATCGATGAAAGGGGCAAAAAAATCGGCCGCAGCGATTTCCCAACCGAACATAGCCTCATTTATGAAAACCCGCTCCATGGAATTTCCATGCAATTCGAAACTGTTTTGATCAACAGAACTTTACTTCCCAAAGACATTTTAAGATTCCATACGGGCTCAAATCCGTTTATTTATAGCGACATGTTTATGAAACTTATTACCTACGGACAACTTGCCAACCTCAAAGAATTCCTCCACTTCCATAGAAACGACCCTAAAATTTACCTTTCCGACGTTAAGCACAACATTATTTCGTTAGTTAAGCTTTGGATTAAGTCCAAGGCTTTGTACGACTACACGCCTCCGCTCCGCTCCTTTTTCTCCCCAATCATCAAACCAGCATAACCTTAAAAGTTTAGCATTTCTTAGTTTTGTCAAGCCCCTTTCCCCCTGTTATCCACATTTTTTGATGTCAGATTAAAAAGGCCGCCAAATCAATCTAAACTCTACATATTTTACTATAAGATTAGCATATTTTTGCCTATTTTAGCGCTATAGGTTTGACACTCTTGACAACGTGTGCTACAATTCCTCTAGATATGAAATTTAACTTTTTAGGCAGCAAAAGCCGAAAAACTGTTAAGACAATTTCGGATTACAAACAAGAAGCTCTTGTACGATCAGGCAGAGAACAGTTTAAGAAACTGTTGGAAAAAGGGATTAGTATTCCTGTAGTTTTGTTGTAAGACAAAAAAAGAGCATCGCTTTCGTTACTCGGATAATAAGCTCTTTTGTACGATAAGCAATGCTCTTGGAAAAAGGGTAATTAGTCCTTTAGGCAGGAAATAACTAATTACCTATTTAGAGTTAATA